>Ga0137394_10001651_pt1 | contig 16354 bp, 15 predicted proteins | sample czobulk116metaG_FD_108278 | JGI IMG/M metagenome (GOLD analysis project Ga0137394, IMG submission 108278) | Vadose zone soil microbial communities from Angelo Coast Range Reserve, California, USA - czobulk1.16 metaG | ecosystem: Environmental > Terrestrial > Soil > Vadose zone | place: USA...
GACGACGTCAATGCGTATCTGCGCGAGACGACGGGCCGCGACATCACCGCGAAGGACTTCCGGACCTGGGCGGGCACCATGCTCGCCGCCAAGCAGTTGTGCGCGATCGGGCCGGCGAAGACCCGGCGCGAGGCGGAGCGAAACATGCTCCGGGCGATCGACACCGTGGCTGATCGGCTCGGCAACACGCGCGCCGTCTGCCGGAAGTACTACGTGCACCCGGGGCTCCTGCGGGCGTACCAGCAGGGGCTCACCGTGACGCTGCCTTCGGGTTCTCCGCGCGCCTTGCGCCGTGAAAACCCGCCCGCCGCGCTCCGGCGAGACGAGGTGGCGGTGCTGCAGTTCCTGCAGGAGACGGCGCTGGAAGACGCTTAGAACGTATAGCCGCAGCCGCCCCGATCCGACTAAGGTCGGGGGATGGCGAGACAGTACTTCGCGGCTTGGCTCGCGGCGATGGTGCAAGTCTGGGCGGGCGTCGTTCCCGCCGCGGAGCCGGCCGCGAGCGGCGATGACGCCGCCGTCGACCTCTCGATGTTCGAGGCCACGGTGACCGCCTCGCGCCGGCGCGAGGTGGCGATCGAGAGTCCGCGCGCGGTCTCCGTCCTGCATCGCGACGAAATGGATCGGCGGCTCACCCGGACGACTCCAGAGGCCCTGATCGAGGAGCCGGGCGTGTTCGTCCAGCGCACCTACTACGGCGGCGGCGCGCCCTCTCTCTCCCTCCATTCGGAGCTCCGGATCGGCGCAACCCGCGTGGAGGCGGCGCGGAAGCCGCCCTGGCGTACTCGTACACCCATATAGCCGATGCTCTGGGGCGCGCCGGCACGACGATCGCCGGCCAGGCCACGCTGGATGGCCTCCGCGTAGTGCAGGTCGCCAACGCCGATTCCGCGCGCTACCACGCTGTCGAGGTCTCCGGCCGCCTGCCGATCTGGCAGCGGCTGGCGCTGTTCGGGAACGCCGCCTGGGTGCGCGGCCAGGTGCGCCGTCAGGTTCCCGCCCTCGATCCAGCCCTGCCCTCGACCATCGTCGACGAGCCGGCCGAGAAGATCCCGCCGCTGTTCGGCAGGGTGGGCCTGGGCTGGCGCGCGCCGGGGAGTGCCTGGTTCGCCGAGGCCCTGCTGCGGTTCGCTCTCAGCCAGGACAGGCTGGGAGCGAGCGATCTTTCCGATCCGCGCATCTGTCCCGACGTGCCGGGAACGTGCCCGGGGACGCCCGGCTGGACGACCTTCACGATCCGGGCGGGAGCCGCGCTCTTCGGCCAGCGGCTCCGGATCGTCGCGGCCGTGGAGAAATGCCAATTGCCAGAAGCCGCTTTCCTGTAGCGGCGCGCTGGACGGCGGCCTCGGCACCTGTCAGTAATGGGAATAGGCACCGGCGGCCAGGCGTAAGGAGGGAAGCGGGCCGGTCGCGCCGGGCGCCCGCTCGCTCGCTCCCCACCGGCCAACGAGGCGTCATGCAAGTCCAGAACAACGCGGAAAAGCCCGTCACCCCAGCAGACGCGGGCGTGGCCCTGCAGCCGAAGCCAGAGAACCGGGAAGCGACGCCGAAGCGAGACGAAGCTCCGGCGATCCCCGGGGCGGCCACTGACCTGCTGCTCGGCAGCGGAGTGCGATTCGAAGGCAAGCTGACCTTCGCGGGCACCGTCCGCATCGATGCGAGCTTCGTCGGCACGATCGTCACCAACGACGTCCTGGTGGTGGGCGAGGCCGCGCGCATCGACGCGAACATCACCTGCGGCACCATCGTGGTCCACGGCGAGGTGAACGGGAACATCCAGGCGAAGACCGGCGTCGAGATCCACGGCGCCGCCAAGGTCCGCGGCGATCTCGAGACCCCGTCGCTGGTGATCGAGAAGGGCGCCTTCTTCCAGGGCGCGTCCCGGATGGATCCCGCCGCCAAGGCGGCGCGAGCCAAGACAGCCGCTTAGGCGACTTCCTGCAGCCGCGCCTCCGTCAGGTCGAGCTCATGCTCGATCTGGCGGAGCGCATCGTCGTCGATGCGGCCCTCGTCGCGGAGCCGGATGGCCGCATCGCGTTCGATCTTCGCCAGCTCCCGCGACAGGTCGCGATATCGGACGTGGTGCTCCGTGTTCACCGGCTCGCCTTTCTCCGACGAGGCCTCGCCGGTGAGGCCCGCGAGCCGCTGGCGGTAGTGCAGGGCGAGGTCATCGTAGACTGGAGCGAGATCGGGCCGGTCGCGCGGGCGCGACCGTTCCAGGTGGCCGAGGGCGGACTCGACGGCGATGCGCCGGGCCTCCCGCTCCTCGCAGGCGGGTCCCGCCGAGCCCTGGAGCCCCAGCAGCCGGACCAGCAGCGGGAGCGTCAGGCCCTGCGCGACGAGCGTCGCCAGGATCACGCAGAAGGTGATGAACACGATCAGGTTTCGCTGGGGGAAGGGAGCGCCTCCGGGAAGGTTGTGTGGCAGCGCCAGCGCGGCGGCCAGCGCGATCACCCCGCGCATTCCGGTCCAGCCCACCACCACCAATTGCCGGGCAGGTGGAACGGTCTCCCGCTGATGCAGCACCCGCCTGCGGATGAAGTAGGCGACGCGGGCCCCGGGAAACACCCAGGCGAGCCGCAGCGCGATCACCAGGGCGCTGAAAGCGGCGCCGGAGAGCACCAGCGTGCCCAGCCCGTAATCACGGATGCCCGCGAGAACGAAGGGCAGCTGCAGTCCGATGAGCAGGAAGACCAGCCCGTTGAGCACGAACGTGAGCGCGCCCCACACCGCGTACACCTGGATGCGAACGCCGGGCGAGAAGAACTGGCTGCTCTTGCGGCTGATGAACAGTCCCGCCGCGACGACGGCGAGGACGCCCGAGCCATGCAGCCCCTCGGCGATGAGATAAGCGGCGTAGGGAACGAGGATGCTGATGGCGATCTCGATCGGTCCGTCGTCGATGCGCGGTTCCACCCATCGCACGAGCCAGCCGATCAGGAGTCCCACCGCCAATCCGACGGCGACCAGCTGGCCGAAGCGCAGCAGCCCGTGCACGGCGCTCGGCGGCATGCCGAAAACGAGGATCGAGACGCCAAATTCCAGCGCCAGCAGTCCGGTCGCGTCGTTCACCAGGCTCTCGCCTTCCAGGACGTCGACGATGCGGCGCGGCAGCCCCATCCGGCGCGCGATCGCGGTGGCCGCGATCGCGTCGGTGGTGGAAACAACCGCGCCGAGCATGAACCCGGTGCGCCAATCGAAGGACGGCAGGATGAACGGAGCCAAAAACGCGATGCCAGCCACGGTGAAGGCGACCAACCCAACGGCCAGCAGGGCGATGCTGACGAGGTTGTACGAGAACTCGCGCCAGGAGGTCACCCACGCCGCGGCGTAGAGCAAAGGAGGCAGCACCACGTAGAAGATGACGTCGGGGTCGAGCGTGATCCTGGGGAGGCCGGGCAGGAAGCTGACGACGAGACCGGCCAGGACCAGGACGATGGGATAAGGCAGTCGGAGCTTGCGTGCGAGCGCCGCGAAGGCGATCACCGCGAGGAGCAAGACCACGAACACCAGCTGCGCCGATTCAGCCCCGCCGCCTTGCATGTCATCCCCAGGATTGTCCGGTTTGTTGCATCATAGCGATTGCGTGGGGTAAGGTGCGCTTTGGTGTTCGCGCATCCCTCGCGCAAGGACGCACCGACGCAGCTGAGGGAACGCTCGCCCCTGAATCCGATTTCAAGGTTTCATTATTACAGACGGGTCCGCTTCCATGCGGCGCCCGATGACAACGCCCCGGAGCCGGACTGAGGATGCATAAGCGCCTCCGCCGCCAGCTCGACGAGGCCCTCGGTCAAGATGGTGAAGCTTCCCCGCACCTGCGCAAGCTGTTCCGCAAGATTGAAAAGGAATACCGCCGCGCCGACGGCGACCGCGCTTCTCTCCAGCGCGCGCTCGCGCTGCTCTCCGATTTGCTCAAGCGCCGGCCGGAAGCGGAACGGCGTCGGGGGATTTCGCCCAGAACGCGCTCGGTCTCGCGACTCTTCGAGCAGGCTCCCTTTGCGGCATTGCTCTGCGACGCCGATCGGAAGGTGACCGCCTGGAACGCCGCTGCCGAGCGGCTGTTCGGGATCCCGGAGGCGGAAGCGGTCGAACGGGAGCTCTCCATGCTGGTGTTCCCCGACACGGGCGCGAATCGTGCCCAGGCGCGCACCGAGCTGCGCCAGGCCCTGGCCAAGGGAGACACCACGCAACTGGTGTGCGAGACGCCGGCGCGGTCCGGCGAGCCGCGGATGTGCGAATGGACCGTCGTGCCGCTTCGCGATCGGAAGGGCCGCGAGGTGGGAAACGCGGCGGTGGTGCAGGAGCGCGATCCGGCGGGCGATCGGTATGCGCTCGCCTGGCAAGGCGCGGGCGACGGGATCTGGGACTGGGACCTGGCCACCGATCGTCTCTGGCTGTCTGAATCGTGGCGCGCGCTGGTCGGCGCGAAGGGCGACGGCGGAACGCCGTCGGAATGGTTCGACCGGGTGCATCCGGCGGACCAGGAAGCGGTGCAAGGCGCCATTCGCGCGCATCTGGAGAGTCGGTCGGAGCGCTTCGAGAGCGAGCATCGGTTGCGCCATGAGGACGGAACCTGGCGCTGGGTGCTGGCGCGCGGTCAGGCCACGCGCGACGCGTCGGGAAAGGCCCTTCGCTTCTCCGGCTCGACCATGGACGTGACCGAGCCCAAGGCGACGGCAGGCTTGCTGCACGACGCGCTGACCGGGCTGCCGAATCGCGCGCACTTCCTGGACCTGGCCCGGCGTTCGTTCGCGCGCACCCGGCGCCGCGAAGGCGATCGCCTGGCGGTCCTCTTCCTGGACGTGGACCGGTTCAAGCCGATCACCGGACGGCTCGGCAACGCGGCGGGCGACGAGCTGCTGGTCAAGATGGGCGAGCGGCTCCAGACCTGCCTGCGCGAGGGCGATACGCTGGCGCGCCAGGGTGGGGACGATTTCAGCATCCTGCTCGATGACGTCAAGGAACCGGCCGATGCCGAGATCGTCGCCAGGCGCATCCATGACGTCACCGCGCAGCCGTTCGAGGTCTCGGGAAGCGAAGTCTGCGCGACGATGAGCATCGGCATCGCCCTGAGCGCGTCCGCCCATGCCCGGGTGGAGGATCTGATGACGGACGCGGACGCCGCGATGTATCGCGCCAAGGCGCAGGGCCGGGCGCGCTCGGTGGTGTTCGACCCATCCCTGCGCGAGCGCGCGCCGCACCTTTTCGAGCTGGAAGGCGAGCTGCGCCATGCCCTGGTGCGCGAGGAGTTCCGCGTGCACTATCTCCCCATCGTCGACGTGGCCTCCGGCCGCATCCAAGGTCTCGAAGCCTTGATCCGCTGGGCCCATCCCACGCGGGGGCTGATCGCGCCGGAGCACTTCGTGCCCTTCGCCGAGGAGACCGGTCTGATGGTGCCGATCGGCCGCTGGCTGTTGGGTCAGGCCGGCCGCGAATTCCAGAGCTGGCGCGGCGCCGCGCCGGAGCGGCTGACGCTCAGCGTGAACCTGTCCTCCCGGCAGCTCGAGCACAGCGACCTGCTCGAGAACATCGAAGGCGTCCTGGCCGAGCACAGCCTCGAGGCGCAGGACCTGGTCCTGGAGCTGACCGAGAACACGCTGCAGAACGGCGAGCACGCCGCGCGGATGGCCCAGCTCCGCGACCGCGGATTGCGGCTCTCGATGGACGATTTCGGCACCGGTTCGTGCTCGCTCAACTCGCTGCTGCGGTCCCAGTTCGACTGCTTGAAGATCGACCGCTCCCTCTTCACCGGCGGGTCGCCGCGCGGCCAGCAGCCGGAGCTGGTGCGCACCATCCTGTCGTTGGCGCGAGACCTGGGGACGCAGGTGGTCGCCGAGGGCGTGGAGACCGCGGAACAGTTCGGTTTCTTGCGCGAAGTGGGCTGCGCGGCCGCCCAGGGCTTCTATTTCTCACCGCCAGTCGACAGTGCAGGGGCCCGCACCCTCCTGGAGCGCACCGGAAGCTGGTAAGCATGGGCATTCGCGGGTTTTGTCCCCGCTTCTTCCCCCGAAGTGATCTACGTTGCTCCCGGTATGGCATCCGCTCCCCGTGTGTCCACAGGCGTCGAAGGGCTCGACCACGTCCTTGGTGGCGGGCTGCCCGGGGCGCGTTTCCATCTCATCCAGGGCGATCCCGGCTCCGGCAAGACCACCCTGGGCCTGCAGTTCCTGCTCGAGGGGCTCCGGCGCGGCGAGAAGGGACTCTACATCACACTCTCGGAGACTGGGGAGGAGCTCCGGTCCGTGGCGGAGTCGCACGGCTGGGACCTGTCCGGACTGCCGATCTTCGAGCTCGCTTCGGGAGTCGAGTACCTGAGCCTCGCCGAGCAGAACACCCTCTTCGAGCCTTCCGAGGTCGAGCTGGCCGAAGTGACCCGCGCGTTGCTGGCTGAGGTCGAGCGCGTCAAACCGGTGAGGGTGGTATTCGACTCGCTGTCGGAGATGCGGCTCCTGGCCCAGAGCGCTCTGCGCTACCGGCGCCAGCTCCTGGCGCTCAAGCAGCATTTCTCCGTGCGCGGGGCCACCGTGCTGATGGCCGACGATCGCACCAGCGAGACGAGCGACCTCCAGCTCCAGAGCCTGGCCCATGGGGTCATTTCGTTGGAGCAGCTCTCGCCGCTCTACGGCGCCGAGCGCCGGCGGCTGCGGATCGTCAAGATGCGTGGCGTCGATTTCCGCGGTGGTTACCACGACTTCCGCATCCAACGCGGCGGCATTCGCGTATTCGGGCGGCTGGTCGCGGCGGAGCACCACCAGCCGTTTCGCGCCGAGGTCGTCCCCAGCGGGGTCGCGGAGCTGGACGGGCTCCTGGGTGGCGGCCTCGATCGCGGGACCAGCTCGCTCTTCATCGGCCCCGCCGGCACGGGAAAGTCGGTGCTGGCCGCGCAGTATGCGTCGGCCGCCGCGCGCCGCGGCGAGGCCGCCTCGATCTACGCCTTCGACGAGAGCATCCACACTCTCTCGGCGCGCGCGGAAGCGCTGGGGATGCGGACAGCGGAGCTGATCGCGTCAGGCCGGCTGCGCGTCCAGCAGATCGATCCGGCCGAGATGTCTCCGGGAGAGATGGTGGATTCGATCCGGGAGGAGGTGGAAGCTCGCGGCACGCGCGTCATCGTCATCGACAGCCTGAACGGCTTTCTCGCCGCGATGCCCGAGGAGCAGTTCCTCATCGTCCAGCTCCACGAGCTGCTCATGTACCTCCGGCAGCGGGGCGTGCTCACCATCCTGACGCTGGCCCAAGCCGGGTTGATCGGGCAGATGACCTCGCCAATCGATGTGAGCTTCCTCGCCGACACCGTGGTGCTGCTTCGTTTCTTCGAAGCGCAAGGCGAAGTGCGCAAGGCCGTCTCGGTGCTGAAGCGGCGGCTGGGCAGGCACGCCATGGACATCCGCGAGCTCGGCATGGACGCGACCGGCGTGCGCGTGGGAGCGCGCCTCTCCAACATGCAGGGCGTGCTCACCGGGGTCCCGCGCATCCTTCCCGGTGTCGAGTGACCGGGGAGCGCATCCTGGTTCTCGCGCCGCTGGGCCGGGACGGCCAGCTCGCCGAGCGGGCCCTCCGCGCCGGCGGGCTCGAGGCGCTGGCGTGCCTTGACGTCGACCAGCTCTGCGAACGGATCGCCGAGGGCGCCGGCGCGGCGGTGCTCACCGAGGAGGCGCTCTTTCGCGCGGCGGCGACCCGACTCTCCGAGGAGCTGGGAAGGCAGCCTCCCTGGTCGGACCTTCCGCTGATCATCTTCGGCAGCCGCGAGACTTCGGGAGCGCACGCAGCCAACGTGACGCAGCTCGACCGTCCCGTTCGGGTGCGCACGCTCCTGAGCGCGGTGCGTGCGGCACTCCGCGCGCGGCGCCGCCAGTACCAGGTCCGGGACCTGCTCACGGCCCTGGAGGGGTCGGTGCGCGACCGCGATCAGTTCCTCGCCATGCTGGGACATGAGCTGCGCAACCCGCTGGCAGCGATCTTCACCGCCGCGGAGTTGATCGACCGGCAAGCCGGCGACAGGTTCACCCGTGAACGGGCGGTGGTGGGCCGGCAGCTCCGCCATCTCTCCCGGCTGGTGGACGATCTGCTGGACGTATCGCGGGTGACCCGCGGCAAGATCGCCTTGCAGGAGGAATCCATCGACCTCCGCGCCGTGGTGCAACGCGCGATCCAGGGGTTCGAGAGGGCGGCGGAGATCCAGGGCGTGCAGATCGTCGACGCGCTGGGCGAACGAGCGGTGGTCGTACGGGGCGACCTGCTGCGCTTGGAGCAGATCGTCGCGAATCTCCTCTCCAATGCCGTGAAGTACACGAACGCGGGCGGACGGATCGAAGTGAGCCTCGAGGCTGGAGCGACCGAGGCGGCACTCCGCGTCAAGGATTCCGGCGTGGGGATCAGTGCGGAGATGCTGCCGCGGGTTTTCGACTTGTTCGTTCAAGCACCGGGGGCGCTCGACCGTGCTCCGGGCGGAATGGGCATCGGCCTCACGCTCGTCCAGCGCCTGGTCGAGTTGCACGGGGGTCGGGTGCAGGCGAGCAGCGCCGGCGTTGGGAAAGGGAGCGAGTTCATCGTCCGCCTGCCGATGGCGGAGCCAGGCGATGCGCCGGCGGCGGCGAATGCGGACGTCGAGATGAATGGCGCGCCACGGGGCCTGCACGTCTTGATCGCAGAGGACAATCCCGATGCCCGGGACCTGCTGCAGATCGCGCTCGAGCAGATGGGCCACCACGTCGAGCCCTGCGCCGACGGGCGCACAGCCATCGAGCGGGCGGTTGCCGGCCGTCCGGACGCCATGCTGATCGACCTGGGGTTGCCCGGCAACGACGGCTTCCAGGTTGCGCGGGCGGTGCGCGCGGCGCTGGGAGCAAGCGTCCGGCTCGTCGCCCTCACGGGCTATGGACAGCCCGACGATCGCGAGCGGGCGTTCGCCGCCGGATATGACGCGTTCCTGGTGAAGCCCGCGGAGCTCGACGCGGTCGAGCGGGCGCTGCGGGAAGCAGCGGTTTCGGAAGCGAGGTAGGATGCGGGGTGAGGTGGGGTGCCCCCCGGTGTCCTGAGGGAGACTTCGCAGGCCAGCGCCACTGGGCGTTGGGGCCGGGGCAGCATAAGTCACCTATCAGACTACGGCGCCATTTTGCGCCGGGGAGTGCAAGATGCCGAGCGGCACGGTGAAGTGGTTCAACGATGCAAAGGGCTTTGGGTTCATCACGCCGGACGCCGGCGGCAAGGACGTGTTCGTCCACCATACCGCCATCCAGTCCGAGGGGTTTCGCAGCCTGGCCGAGGGCCAGAAGGTCGAGTACGACGTGCAGGACGGGCCCAAGGGCCCGCAGGCGGCCAACGTCCGCAAGGTCGGTTGACCCGATAGCAGCGACGCCGACCCCGGCGTGCAGGACGACCCAGGCGAGGACCCGCGCCTGCCGGCGGGTCCTGTCCATCGTTCAGCGGAGGAAGGGCAGCCCGGCCCGGAGTGCCGGTTCCCATTCCGGCCGCTGCTGCGCCAGCGCGACGGGAATGGGCGGCGCCGGATTCCTGGGCGCTTCGCGCAGCCTGCATTGCCACCAACCCACGTCGTGCCAGGTGCCCAGCTTGAAGCCCACGGCCGGGTAGGTCGCGATCCGGCGGAACCCCAGGGCCTCGTGCAGGGCTACGCTCGCGGCGTTGGGCTGCGTGATGCCGGCATGCGCGGCGACGAATCCCTGCAGCCGGAGCAGGGCGAACAGGGACTCGTACAGGGCGCGTCCGACGCCGCGGCTTCTCCGGTCCTCGCGCACGTAGACCGCAACGTCCACCGACCACTGGTACGCGGCCCGGTCGCGGTGCTTGGAAGCGTAGGCGTATCCCCAGACACCGTCCGGCCCGGCGCAGACCAGCCAAGGCGCGTACGAGCTCAACGTCGCGATCCGCTGTGACATGTCGCTGCCGCTGGGCGGTTCCAGCTCGAAAGAGACGGCGGTCCGCTCGACCCACGGCCGGTAGATGGCGGCGATCTCGTCCGCATCCGGCTCATGCGCGATGCGTATGCTGGCCATCTCCATCCTCCGACGTCAGCCCAGCTGCTTCCGGGCTCCTGGGTTGCGCGCTTCCAGCCATTGGCGGGCAGGCCGCGGGGAGATGCCGAACTTCTCCAGTCCGGGGAACACGACTCCTTCGAGCGTGCCGATGAAGATCGACCTCTTGAGCGAATGCGGAAGCACCCCGTGGCGCAGGAGCTCGTGGCTCTCCAGATCGGCGCCCGCGGAGGCGAACAGACCCTCGTCGACCGTGCCCGCGAGCATCGCCGGAATCCAGGGCGAGAGAAAAGAGACGTCGGAGATCGATGCCTCCATCGATAGGTACGCCCAGCCGATGCGTCCGTGCACGACCTCGTCCCTGGCGATCTCCCGAAGGACCCTCTCGACCCGTGGCTCGACTGGCTCCGCCAGGAGCGTGGTCAGGGTCGCCACGCTCTCGGTCTCGGTGATGCAGCACGACGCGACGACCTCGTAGAGCACGGCTGCGCGCGGCCCGAGGCTGCCCGGCGCGATCGCGGCGTCCTCCGCGGCAGCGCCGGCCGGTTGGCCGTACGCGGCGGAGAGATCGGCGCACAGGGCCGCGTGCCGGTGCTCGTCCTCGGCTGCCCGCCGCAAAAGCCCGGGAATCGGCGACTGGGCGTCGAACGCGGCGATGGCCGCCGCCAACCGGGCAAATCTGCGCGCCGCCTCGCGCTCGACGCGCGTACGGAACGCCCACGCTTCTCCGGCTTTGCGGAGCAGCTCCTCCCTCACCAGCCCACGACTCCGCCGCCGCCTGCATCGGGCGCCACTCCGCCGTCCGAGCCCTGCGCAGTCCTTGCCGTCCCGGCGTCGGAAACGCCCTCCCCTCCACCCTCACCCTTGGCGAGCGTCGATTGTCGGTTACCGGCCGGCGTGGAACAACCCGAGGTCGCCCCCATCACCGCGCCGCCCACCACGAGCACCTGGAAGAGCTTCCTGAAGATCATAGGGTCCACTCCGGTCGTGAGCGGCGAAAGATAAGCCGGGACTCGCGGGAGCGCACTAGAACTCAGGCCGGGGGATGGGTTGCCGCCGCGGCGGAACGAGCCCGATTCCTGAAGAACAGGTACGCGGGAAGGCCGGTCAGCAAGAGTCCAAGGCCGAGGGCCGCGTCGGTCGGGGACGATGCCACCGTAGCCGCCAATAGGAGCGCGGCGAAGGCCACGAACGCGGCGGGCACCAGTGGATAACCCCAGACCCGGTAGGGACGCTCGAGAGCGGGGCGACGCCGGAGCACGAATACGGCGAGGCCCCCGAGCCCATAGAACAACCAGGAAGCGAAGAGGACGTTGGTGAGGAGCTGGTTGAACCCGCCCGTGAACACGAATGCGATCGAGACCAGGCCCTGCACGGTCAAGGCCGTGGCCGGCGTGCCGAAGCGCGGATGCACGCGGCCGGCCGCGCGCAAGAACAGTCCGGCTTCCGCCATCGCGTAGAGCACGCGCGCGCCTCCGAGGATGTTGCCGTTGATCCCTCCCAGGGTGGCGATCACCACCATGGCGGCCGCGAGGTCGGCGCCGCGCGGGCCAAGCAGCGCCCGCGCGGTGTCTGCGGTCACCAGCGAAGAGGCGGCGACCTGGTCGGATCCGAGGACGAACAGGTACGCCGCGTTCAGCCCGAGGTAGAGGACGGTGACGATGGCGATGGAGATAAGGGCGGCGAGCGGCAGGTTGCGCCCGGGCTGCTTCACCTCGCCGCCGATGTAGCTGGTGGTGATCCAGCCGTCGAAGGCGAAGAGCGGGCCGATCAACGCGGGGCCGAGGCCGGCCAGCCCGATCGGGCCCATGGGCGAGATCAGATTCGAGGGCGAGCCCACGCTGCCCGCGAACGCCAGCACGACCAGCCCGGAGATCACCGCGAGCTTTGCGAAGGTGACCACGTTCTGCGTCCAGACTCCCTCCCGGACGCCGAGCACGTTCACCCCGGTGAGCGCGGCGATGGCGGCCACGGCCACGAGCTCGGCGCCGTGCGGCGAGAGCGGCAGGAAGTGGCCCCAGTAGCTTGCGAACGCGACCGCGACCGCGGCGATGGAGGCGGTCTGGATGACGACGAGCAGCGCCCACCCGTAGAGGAAACCCCAGAGCGGGCCGAAGGCCTCCCTCAGGTAGACGCAGAGCCCGCCCGCTTGGGGAAAGGACGCGCCCAGCTCCGCGATGGTCAGGGCGCCCGCCAGCGAGAAGAGCGCGGCCACCACCCAGGTGCCGAGCTGCAAGAGGGGATGCGGCAGCGCGCGGGCCACGTCGCTGGCGGTGAGGAAGACGGCGGAGCCGACGATCACTCCGACGTTGACCATGGTGGCGTCGAGGAGCCCGAGCGAGCGGCGCAGCTCGGTCAAGCGAGCATCCCGGCCAGGAGCCGGTGGAAGTGGTGCACGCCGGTCTCGCGCGCCGGCGAATACCGGCCGCGATCGTAGAGCCGCGAACGGACTCCCTTCTGGACCTGCTCGACGATCGCTTCGTCCTCCAGCTCCACCCGATCGAGCGCGCCGCCGGCGCCTTTCCCGCGGCGCGACCCGTCCGAAACCCACGTGCGGTAGACGACGCGGGTGCGGTCGACGGCCAGCGGAACGACGACGTTGAGCGAAAGCCCCCAAGGGTAGAAGTTCAGCATGGTGTTGGGGAAGAGGAAGAAGTAGTAGGCCGCGATGTTCGAGCCGTCGAAGGCGTCGTCGGAGGATTGCGCCTGGGCGACCTGGAGGCTGCTCCAGGGGAACAGCTCGGTCCGGTACGAGCCATAGTCGATGGTCCCGGCGAGCGCCGGGTGGACGAAGGGGACGTGGAATCCTTCCAGGTAGTTGTCGCAGTAGAGCGCCCAGTTCGCCGCGACTTCGTAGCTGCGCGAGCCGCCCGGATCGGGAACGAGCGGCACGGACACGCGCTCGCGTGCGGGAGCGACCAGGTCCTCGAAGGGAAAGGCCGGGTCGAGGCTGGCGAACAGCAGAGGGTGCAGCTCGCCCAGGCGGACGCGGGGCAGGTCGTCCGCCGGCGAAGGAAAGTCACGGACGCCTTCGAATTCCGGCATCCCGAGGAAACGCCCGTCGAGCGAGAAGCGGCGGCCGTGGTACCTGCAGCGGAGGTTCTGGGCGATGCCGGGTTCGGTGCAGACCAGGTTTCCCCGGTGGGTGCAGACGTTGGAGAGCGCCTGCAAGGCGCCCGCCCCGTCGCGCGCGAGCAGCAGGGGCTCGTCGACGCATCCTTCCAGGAGCGCGAAGGGCAGCACCGATCCCGGCGCCGCGGCCCGCTCGGCACCGTCGACCAGCTGCCAGCTGCGCGCGAACACGCGCTCCCGGATGACCTCGAAGAGGGCGGGATCGCGGTACCAGGCGGCCGGGAGCGTGCGGGCCCGGCGGATGTCTTCGTCGATCACCGCGCCATCGTGTCACAACTTTCGCGCGACGGCTCCTGGATGAGGGATCGGAATCTTTGACGCAAGCAAGGTGCGCGCGGTAGAGCCGCGCTGCATCCGTGCGGACCTTCCCAGAGCCCGGCCAGAAGCCGACCTCCCCAACGCCGCTCGCCGGTTTCGTGGCGCACCCGCTGGTCCTCGCCAGCGCCTGGGTCGCCTGCGTCCTCGTGCTCCATGCGATCGTCGCCGCCGTCCACTACCCGCTTCGCGATGCGGACTCGACGCTCTACGAGAGCATCTCCGAGCAGCTGAGCAGGCGGCCCCTCCGGGAATGGATCGCGCCGTTCTTTCCTCCGGAGCGCTTCAAGGAGGGTTTGTTCCTCGAGCACCCGGCTGCGTTCTTCTGGCCCGCGGCGGCGCTGGGCACGCTGGGATTCGCGCGAGGCGCGCTCCTGGCCAACTTCCTCTATTTCCTCGGCTCGCTCTATCTGCTGTTCCGGCTCGCTGCCGCCCTCGCCGATCGCGCCGTTGGCTGGGCCGCCGTGGGCTCGTACCTGTTCTCGCCGCTCGGGATCCAATACCTGCTTCGCGCCAACCACGAGAACGCCTGGGGTCTCGCTTATCTGGGCGGGTTCTGGTGCCTGCACGAGATGCCCCGCAGCAGGTGGTTCGGGCTGGGCTTCGCCCTGTTCGGAGTCTTCGCCTTCGCCATGAAAGGCGTGCTGGGCCTGTCCTTCTGGCCGGTGATGATCGCCTGGTGGGTGATCGTGTCGAGGCGCCGGAAGGACGCGGTCTGGTTTGCATTGGGCGTCGTCTTGATCGCGCTGTTCTCCGGGCTGTACGAGCTCGCCTTCCGCCGAGCCACCGGCCAGGGCTTCTTCGCCGGATACCTGGGCACGCAGATCGGCTACGTCGCCTTCTACGAGCAGCGCCCGCTCTGGGGAAAGCTCGTCAATCCGTTCTACTACCTCCTCCACCTGCTCTGGTTCTCCTTCCCGGGGTCAATCCTGGCAGCCTGGGGGATGTGGCGTTCGCGGCGACGCGCGGAGGCATTCACCGCCGCCCAATGGCTGGCGGTCGCCGGCAGCGGAGGCACTGTGGCGCTGCTCTCGCTGATGACGCGGAGGGCGCCGCGCTACATCTTTCCCGCCTATGCGCTGGTCCATGTACCCGGTGCGGAGACCGTGCTGCGGCGCCTGCCGCGACTGCGCGGATTCCTGGAGCGCCGGGCCGCCTGGTTGCCGTATCTGCTGATGGCGTCGTTGCTGGTCGTGCTGCCCCTGCGGATCGCGGTCGACCAGCGATTCTATCGCTTCCTGCGCTTCATCGAGTGACGCGGAGGCACTTCAAGCGGGCTCGGCGAGGCGCAGCCTGGGGGAGTCCGAAGGGGTTCCTGGCGAGAGGGACAGTCCGAGGGCGAGCCAGAGCGCGTACATGACCTTGGTGTCGTACAGCACGTCGTGCGCCTGCCCGACGACCAGTAGCGCCGCCATGGCCGCGAGCGCGCCCAGCGCGATCGGCTCCCGCAGTCGCACGCGCGCGAGCAGCGCGCGCGCCGCTGCCGCGAACACCCACAACAGGGCCGCGAGCCCGAGCGGCCCCGTCTCCGCCAGCGTGGAGAGCTCGGTGTTGTGCGCCCAGGTCCGCATGGGGAACCCTGGATCGACGCGGTCGTAGTAAGGCGCGCCCGCCCGCGAATAGTTGGCGAACCCCACTCCACGCAGGGGGTGATCGCGGATCATCTCCAGGGCGCGGGACCAGATGAAGCCACGGTCGGAGTTGGTCTCGAACGAGAAGGCGCTGAGGAACCGCGCCCGCACCCCGCCGTGCAGCGCCGCGAGCACCACCAGGGCCGCCATCGCGGGAAGGAAAGCCCGCCGGACGCGCGGAGCCGCGAGCAGGCCGATGATCAGCCCGGCCGCGCAGAGAGCGAGGTACGCGGCGCGATCGAAAGTGACCGCGACTCCGGCGAGCCCCAGCGCGGTGGCCGAGGCGACGATCCAGATCCGCCGAGGTGGGACGGCCCCTGCCGCGAGCACGCCGGCGAGGAGCGCCACCAGCACGGTGGCATTGTGGCCGTACGAGAGGCGCGAGGTGAAGAAGCCCATCGCGCCGAATCGGCCGGGCGCGCCAGGCGCCTGGACGAAAGCGGGCGCCTCGCGCAGCCCGAGCAGATGGACGACGTCCACGCCCGCCCGGTACTGGACGATCCCCACCAGCGACGCCAGGGCCAGGCCCGCGCACGCCCAGTAGAGCAGCCGCAGCGGCGCCTCGCGCGGCAAGAGCCGGAGCCCGTGCGCCACCACGAAAAACCCGATCGCGGAGCGCCAGAGGGTGGCTTCGGCCAGCGCGGGCGCGCCGTAGGGCGAGAGGAGGTCCGACGCGATCGCGATCCCCACGAACGCCAGCACCGGCCAGTCCAGCGCGGTGCGCAGCGGGCGGGGGGGCGAAAGGAGGAGCCCGGCCGCCGCAACGCCCAGCGCGATCTGCATCCCGGCGATGGACACGGGCACGAAGAAAGCGTGCCCAGCGAGCCCCGCGTAAGCGAGCGTTGCGGCGATCTTCCGGCGATCCACGGAGCTGCTCTACATACTACAGTGCCTGCGCGCGATGACGCTCTTCAGCCGACTGCTGCCGGCCCTCCTTCTCTGCCTGGCTTGCGCGCGGGGCAGACCGCCGGTCCCGATCCTCAACTATCACTCCGTCGGCCCCGGTGGGGACGAGTTCACGGTCGCTTCCGAAGACTTCGAGCACCAACTCGACTTTCTCGCCTCGGCGGGGCTGCGCACCGCCTCCTTGAACGATCTGGTGCAGCACCGCGACGTCTCGCGCGCGGTCGTGCTCACCTTCGACGACGGCACCGAAGACGCCCTGACCCGCGTGCTGCCGGCGCTGCGCAAGCGAGGAATGCGCGCGACCTTCTTCGTGATCACCGGGCTCGTCGGCAAGCCCGGTTACCTCAGCTGGGACGGCGTCCGCGCCCTGGCGGCGGC
>Ga0137394_10001652_pt1 | contig 16352 bp, 25 predicted proteins | sample czobulk116metaG_FD_108278 | JGI IMG/M metagenome (GOLD analysis project Ga0137394, IMG submission 108278) | Vadose zone soil microbial communities from Angelo Coast Range Reserve, California, USA - czobulk1.16 metaG | ecosystem: Environmental > Terrestrial > Soil > Vadose zone | place: USA...
CGGGGCGCTAGCTTCGCGTTCGTGGTGGCTCGGAAAGCTGGTGCTTTGGGGGCCGGCTAACCTGCCGCCGCACTGTGGGAGGCTTCGATGATCCGGCGGCTTGTCCTTGTACTCGTTGTCGCGCTCTCGTCCGCATTCTCCTTCGCTCCAATTCCACTTCTTGCGGGATCGCAACAAGTATCCGAGCAGAAGAAGGAGTGCGTCGTCTACGTGACACGCACGGGCCACCGATACCACCAGGGATGGTGCCGGTACCTCCGTCGAAGCAAGATCGAAATGTCCCGCAAAGCAGCAATCGAGGCAGGTTATTCGGCCTGCCATGTCTGCGGAGGAAGCAAGTGCGAAGGCGCCGAATAACGGCTGCAGTTGCGTCGATGGGGTTCGACCGAGGCCATTTCCCACTCGCCGTGGCGACCTTCGTACTAGCCCTCGTCAGCGCAGGATGTGCGAGACAATCTACCGGCGAGGCGACAAGCCAAGATTCCCAAGCGACGGTGCCCGACGTCCGCTCAGAGGGCCTTCAACCGTCACGCTTTCAGGCGAGTGATGTATCAGACGAGCCCACCACCGAAGACGGAGAGGATATTGAGGCTGCGCAGCACTCCGAAGATGCCGAAGAGCTAGGGTCTGAGGTCGAGGACCTGAGTGACGAGATCAGCCGGCTGCGGCGTAATGCGGATTCGTACTCGGCGGGAGAGTTTGCAGACAAGCTGAGGCGCCTGCAAGGCGATGCAGAAGATCTTTCCTCGAGGGCCGGCGATATCTCGGCGGACGAATCCGAGTCTAAGCTCGATGACCTAGGAGACAACCTGGGGAAATTGAGAAACGATGTGGAGGACAATCCGCGTTATTTCTACGGCGAACGGGAAGACGACATCGAGAGTCGCCTTCGGCGACATGAAGATGACGCGGACGACGCGCGCTCCTCATTGGAGGGTCAGGCTGGCGAGTAGGCCTACACACCCGAAAGACCGGGCTAGACTGACCTCACCTAGACAAACCAAGTGAATCGCGCTCCTAAGCTGACTGAATCGGATCCCGCAGGTTCGTTGAAGGATCTGCTCGCCGCCCATTACGATCTATCGACCCAGATCGCTAGATTTACGATTACTTGCGCATTAGGGTTGGTAATCGTTTACCTCTCATTGCATCAGGGCCTGAAGACTGTCTCCGTTGGAAGCATCGCGAGCCTTGAAGCGCAGCGCATCGCGATATCCCAAGCGCTTGGCTGGGAACCCCCTGCGCCAACGGAATACTTTCCAGACCCGTGTAGGTTCCGAAGACCCTATGAAGGTGCTGAACACTCTGGAACCCTTCAACCTGGGACCGGGCCTGGTGCGGCAGAAAGAACGTCACTCACCCAGCAACTCACTGATTTAGAGAGCCGCATCCACGCGGTTCGCGACTCCATATTTATCGTAGAGCCACACGCCTTAGGGATAACACTGAGAGTTAATACATTGCCACTCTTGTATGCATTCCCCATTGCTATCTTATTCTGCCTCGCCTACATCTATCAATTGTATCGTAAGCGATACATAGTCGCATTCGTGGCAGGGCGCCTTCTTGCGGACACTCCAAAGCCTTCTGCTTCGGCCTTCACGTCACTCTATTTCGGTGCGTCCGCGCAGGGTCGTGGGGTATTCGGCCGACATCCTCGTTCCTTGGTTGAAGGTGGGGGGCTTCTCTTATGGGCAATCTTGATAATTGGAACTCTTACCACAGCTCTTCGACTCTGGGGGGCTGCGTGGGAGCCGGTCGCTCTCGTATCGATCGTTCAGATTCTCGGAACTCTATCGTTCTTCCTTATAGCATATACGACAAGCGTGTATAGCTCGCTTGACTCCGAGGCTAACCGGGTTTCAGGCGCATTGCCAAAACGTTCTGTGGTCCTCGAAGGTTGGGATAGAACGTACAGAGCGGTCCATCGAATTCTTGGATTCGTGAGACCGCGGCCCATTAGGGTCAGTGGGGCGTTCGCCGTACTCTTGAGCTTGCTACTTGGAACCGGACTCAGCTCCTGCGGTGACGTGCGCCCGGGCTGGAAGCTAGTGAGCGACTGGAGAGATACGCACTGGCCGGTCGCACTGGCGGCCCAACTGCCACTCAAACCTGTAGTCGACGTTCTGGGGAGGGGTATCTACGTGATAACCCTGCTCACCGCGATTGCAATTATCGTCCTCGCTCTATCGGCAGCGTGGCCCGTCTCTAACCGTGTCGAAAAGAAGCTCCGGTTCTTCATTCGAGGGATCGCGCTAGGAGCGTCCTTGTATACGGCCTGCGGCATATATTTTGTGATTCTGAACAGCTGCTCACGTGTACTGCCCTACGCCGCTCTGTTGACCTGGATCATATTGCTCGCTCTGGGTATCAAAGAACAAAGAGTGGGGGCCGCTACGCAAAGGTACACTCTCGGCATGTCAACCGCTCAGGTGCTTTGGACTCCCGTTCTCTTTTTCGGGCTCGTATCAGCTGGGCTGCTAGCCCAAGCAAAGTTGTGGGGTCTACTGACGTACTTGCTTGGAGAGTATATGGTCTGGCTGGGCTCCACATCTCTGGTAGCGGGTGAGGGCAAAACATAGGATTGCGCCTAGCAGCAGCCGCAGGGCACGGCGGTATGATTGAGCAGCACCGCACCTCGGGAAAGGACGTCATGGTCACATTCGAGGTGCGGAAATACTCGCCGCATTCTGAGTGCATGAGGACACCGACATGGTTGGGAGCGCGACTGAGAGGGCGCCGCTATTTTCCAGCCACATCCGGCTGGACATGGATGTCGCGAAATTCGTAGAACCGACCTTTGACTATCTGGACCGATCGGGAAGGCGATCGGCGGCAGCCCTTCGTGAGGTCATCGAATCCTGGCGCCTGAAGTACCCACTTTCGGAGCTTGCCGAGCTCGACGCGCGACTCCGAACACAGGACAACTTCCCCAGCGCCTTTTTCGAGCTGTATCTCCATGAGGTCTTCACCCGCCTAGGGATGCGACCCCGTGTGCATCCCACAATTCCCGGCAGGCAAACGCGTCCCGATTTCCGTTTGCAAACCGGTGAGGGGAGTCCTGTAATTGTTGAAGCGGTGACCCTTACAGAAGGTGGCAGGGTCTTTCAGAGGAGCCAGCGCTTCCTGTACGAGGCGCTGGACGCGTTGAACTCAATTTCCACACGGAATTACTCCCTGCACGTCGAGCCGGAGGGAAGGGCAGAATCACCGCTGCCCCTGTCGAGGCTCCGCGGTCAGGTAGAGGAGTTCCTCCGGGGTCTCGACCACTCCCGACTGCTGGAAGCCTTCACGCAGGACGATTCGGAGGATTTTCCCTCGACGTTCTTCCAGCATGACGGGCTGTTCCTCAAGATCGAGGCGATGCCAGTAATTGAGGATCTGAGCAATGATTCAACCCGGGTTCCGGTTGGGGGCTTTGGTCCAGTGGAGAGCTGGGTGGAATCTGGGCAAAGGCTTCGTTCAGTGATCCGGAAGAAGGCACGCGACTACGGAGAGTTGGGGTTGCCGTATGTCATCGCCGTGAGCTTCCCCGGATACGACCTTGCACCTTCGACCTTACTGAACGTGCTCATTGGTACGTTTGAGTACGTCATGCACCAGAACACTCCTGGTGGGCCTCATCGCCTCGAGTCCCGGCGTAGGAGGGATGGGGTTTGGAGAGGTGGTAAGGGATCCAGATATACCAGGGTGAGTGCCGTGCTTGTAGCGGAGCGACTAACGCCATGGTCTATGGTCGCGTGCCAGCCCATTCTTGTCCACAATCCCTGGGCGAAGTATCCGATTCTGGATATCGGACCGGAGCTGACCCACTACCGACCCATAGAAGGTAAATATGTGGAACGGTCAGGTCTGTCCGCGATCGAGCTGCTCCAACTGTCTCCCGAGCTTCCGGGATTGATCAGAGACTCATAGGGCGACCTTCAACGGGCGCCTTTCAACCCGCATGCTCCGACGTGCCCCTCTACCAGGAGGGATAAAGGTCTACGGTAACAGGCGGACCAAGGTGGATCTTCCCAAGCGCGTCCCGAGCCTTGGCCCGGACTTCGACGGTCGGCTGGTGGTATTGTCTGCCAAGCATCGTCTTGATCTCTGAAAGCGCAATCCAGGCTGAAGCCGATTTCCATGCGCCGACGCCCGCGGGCAATTCTCCGATATCTCCCTTAGGGTGACGGTACATCAGCTCCCGACTGTCAGGCAGCTCAATGCCAAGTTCATCGAGCGTCACCTCTCTTTGGCCAGGGTTTGACACTCTGAGAAACACCACGGGCTCAAACCCGAGCTCCGCGCCCACTCCACCCCGCATTATTGCGAACTCCACGCGACGCCGAGACTCGAACCAATCCGCTAGAACCTTGATCGTTGACAGTAGGGCACCGTAGGCAGCTAACACCAAAGTCAGTGTCTGGGTACCATGCATCAGAGAAACCTCCCTCGGTAGAGGTCATGCGGCCCATCAACGTGAGCGCCCATGCTATTACCTCATCTTGTCTGGATTGGTATGATGCCCGATCATCGCGCCGATGATTGCCCGAGAATCGCCGGGCCCGGCCCGAGAAAGGCCCGTCCGATGAGCCACCCTAGCCCGCCAAGACCGATGGTGTTCCCGACCCGTGCACGACGCCGGCCTTCACATGAGAGCGGAGCTTGAGTCTTGCCATGTCGGGCGCGGATGGTTCGGTTCGAACCGCCGCCTTTGGAGCAATTGCAATTGATACAAGCAGGCTTTAGGTTGCGAAGGTAATCAGTCCCGCCACGTACGCGAGCGAGAGAGTGGTCGACATGCCACGCACCGCGAGCCCCCACCACCCCATGATTCTTTCTGGCGAGACGTGAGTGGCAGAGATGGCACTTCGCGCTTGTTCCCTGAAGGATTCTGTCGAGTTCGTCCTCAGTCCATTTGGCCACGGTAACGACCCCCTTGTCAGTGTTCGGTATCGCGCGGCGGGTTGGGATCGTTCCCGGGCGGAATCGTGTCCTTGCTTCGGATCTTGCCGCGCTCGTCCTTCACCTTCAGCTCGCCACCGCCCGAATTCTCAAGCATCTCACGAGCGGCTCGCTCCGCCGCACCTTGAGTCTGGTGCAGGCTCGAGGCGCGGTCGGTTCCATCTTTCTTGTTCGCCCATGTGCCGTCCGAACGGCGTGAAACCGTACGATCATTCCTTCCCATCCTGTCCTCCCTCCAGCGAGACCCGCCTCAGTGGGCGCATCTCTAATGGTGGTTACGTGTTACGGACGAAGATATCCGGGATCAGTGTCATGCGGAGGTGCCTTGCCTGAGAGGAGCTTGACATGGCATACAAGAACATTCAAAGTGTTTGTTGATGCCGCCCGCGAAGGACGATCTGTCCGTGAATGAACTCCGAGCGATTCGGCTCATCCGCAGCGCCATCCACCAGGGCAGGGCACCGACAGTTCGGGAGCTTGCGGCTGGCCTTGGCTACCGCTCGCCACGTTCCGCCTCGGATATCCTGGAATCCCTTCAAGCCCGCGGCATCGTCAGGCGCGGGGTGAATGGGAAGCTCCGACTAACCAAGGATCCCGAGGAGGATCGGTTCCGCGCCCGGACCGTGAATGTCCCGCTCGTCGGCACAGTAGCCGCGGGGAACCCGATCTTGGCCGAGGAGAACATTCAGGCCATGATCCCGGTGTCGGTTTCGTTAGCCAAGCCGCCGCATCGGTATTTCCTGGTGCGAGTCACCGGAAACTCAATGAACAAGGCCGGTATCCACGATGGTGATCTTGTGCTCGTTCGCCAACAGAACAGCGCGAATGACGGTGAGAAGGTCATTGCCCTAATCGACGATGAGGCAACCGTGAAGGTTCTCAGGAGGTCTCCCGACGCTGTGCTCCTCGTGCCACAATCGACCGATCCAAAGTACAAACCTATCGTCCTCAACCAAGATTTTCAGGTCCAGGGAGTCGTCCAAGCGACGCTGCCGGATCCTGACAAAGGAACCAAGGAGAATCCCGATGAACCAGACTGAGAGTACTCCTAAGAGCGCTACTTCTAAGGCTGGCTTCACTGTAATCATCAATAACCGAGAGTTCCAAACCTCGGAGCACGTGCTGACGGGGTCCCAGATCAAGGCGCTCGGCGGCTTCCCCGCAGATTATGAACTCTATGAGCTCCGGGGGAACAGCAACGAGAGCGTCCCAGTCGGAAATGATCAGGAGGTCCACATTCACGAGCGTATTCAATTCCGCGCGATTCCGGCCGGGACCTTTGGTATTTGACTCACCGTGCTCCCGCCTCGACTGGATCGTGAGCTCCAGGAGTTAGATCCCCACCTTCGTCCGGAGGCTGTCGAGGATGGCAGCTTCGTAAATCTCATATTCTTGAATTTTCCGACCGGTTCTCACTACAACTCTCCGACGACAACTCTGCTTGTCCGTGTCCCATTGTCGTATCCCGACGCCGGTCCGGACATGTTCTGGGCCGACGCCGCCCTCATGCTGTCAGACGGATCCACGCCGAAGAGCGCCGAGTCCGTTGAGACCTACAACGGACGGCAATGGCGTCGATTCTCCTGGCACCACAATGGATGGAATCCGACACTGCACGACCTGACAACCTACATAACGTTCATTCGACGACGCTTCAATGAGCGCTGAGAAAATCCTCTCGGTAAGCATGGCCCGCGTCGATTTTGAAGCCCTGCGCGGCATTCTGTTCACAGCGGATAAGCACGAGAACTTCGCGGTGGCACTCTGCGGGATCTCCGAGACGCCCCTGGAGCGCCGTCTTCTCGTGCGAGAGATTTGGCCAGCTCCCCGTTCGGCCTATGAAAAGAGGCTTACCTACCATCTTCAAATCGCTCCCGCGTTCTTCAACTCAGTGGTCGATCGGTCCCTGGGATCGGGCCTTCATCCGGTAATAATCCACTCCCATCCCAGCCCGGGGAAGGCGAAGTATTCTCCTTCGGATGATTTTGGCGAAGGCCGGCTTATTCCGGTGCTCTCCGATCTCCTTCCGGGAAGATTCCCGACTAGCCTTCTGTTCACCGAGGATGACGTCACTGGAAGGACCCTAACGCATCGCGGATTCACACCGCTGGATTCGATTGATATCCGAGGCGTTCGCTTTTTGCACTACAGCAGCAAGCCGAAGCTGCACCGATCGAGTCGCGCATCCGAGGCCTATGATCGCCAACTCCTCGTGTTTGGTAAGGAAGGGCAACACCGTATCGAATCGCTGAAGGTCGCAATTGTCGGGCTGGGTGGAATTGGATCCATCGTTGCGGAGCAGCTAGTTCGTGTCGGTATCTCCGATCTGATGCTCGTCGATCTCGATCACATTGAACCGAGTAATCTTTCACGGGTCGTTGGATCGAGGTGGGGAGACGGCGCGAAGCACCCTTCAAAGGTGAATGTCGTGGCGCAGCATCTAAAGCGGATCCGGGGAGGTCTCAAAGTCGAGGTCCTCAAGGACAATGCGATTCGCCAGCAGGTCCTCGAGCAGCTGCAAGACCGAGATCTCCTCTTCGGCTGCACCGACAATCACTTGAGTCGAGCCATGCTCAATCGATTCTCCCATCAATACATTGTGCCTTTGGTCGATATGGGGATTCGATTGGATGCCCGCCAAGGCGACATCTCAGCCGCCGCAGGTCGGGTTTCGCTTGTTGGTCCCGGAATGACATGTCTTCGCTGCTCGGGTCATATAGATCCAGAACGCATTCGTGTCGAGTCGCTTCCAGAAGCCGAGCGGGCGGAGTTGGAGAAGGAGGGGTATGTGCAGGGAATTCAGGCGCACGTACCGGCGGTCATCTCGCTGAACGCCACAATCGCGGGACTAGCTGTAACAGCGGGTCTCGGACTCATTGTGAATCTCGTTGGTGATGTCCCGCCGCTAGGGCAGATTTACGATGCGACGACATCTTCAATATTCCCGATCATCCCTAAACACGAGGCCAAGTGTGACGTATGCTCGAGTTCATTGGGTCTGAAAGGACTGGGAAACCTTCAGATTGTATCCGCCTATGCTTGAGCCGAGATCCCTGGTGCTTGTGTCGAAAGCGGACCAGGAGCGTAACGCCCATTGCTTTGAGACGCTTCGCTACTCCATTTGGGTCACTAATAACTTGGAAGTGCCGGTAATGTTCGACGAGATCCATGTTCAGTTTCAGACGCCCTACGACGTCCCAATATCTGCGGTAACCATCTCGCAGGGATGCCCGGGCCAGATAATCAACCCTCGCGGTACGAGGCCCATTAGGGTGGATATTGAACCTGGATTGCTCTTTACGCTCCACAGTAACGTGATGGAGATTTCCGCTGACGTCTGCATCCAAGGCAATCGTGGGTTTGAAACAAGGAAGCAGGTGCCAATCGGAGGTACGGATTTTGTCATCGTCAAGGAGGCGGAGGTTCTCGAGCGAAAGCAAGTCTTCGTGAGTTACAAGGACGAGGAAGATCTGGCTTTGGCTGAGCTGGCAAAGGCCATGTTGCGCATGGCAGGATTCTCAGCTTATCTAGCACGCGACAGACTGAGGGTTGGCGCCTCCTATTGGGAGACGAAGATTTATCCAGCCATCCAGAGCTCCATCGGAACCTTGGTACTCTGGACTAGAAACACTGAGCAGTCTCCCGACGAGGTTCTGCGAGAGCTTCGGTACTCTCAGGAAGTCGGTACGCCGGTCGGCCTCTTTAGAGGAGATGAGGCAGAATTGCCCCAGGAATACCCAGCGGACCGCAAGCAGCATCTGTCGTTCCGGACGTGCGAGCCTTGGGTCCCGTTTGCGGAGGCCATAAGGGAGGCCGCACTAAGAGAGCGAGAGGGCGAGCCCTTTTTTCTGGAATGACGGTGCATTCCACCTGTCGTCAGACAATGAGGCTCGAGAGAGCGCTTCTGGTGTCACAGGATCCTGGGCACCGAAATGGAGCACGCGGAGCGCCCCGTATGGTAGACGATCAGACTGTTCCCGTTGCTTCCGAGAGCGAAGCGCTTGAGATTAAGTCTCAACTTGCCAAGACGGACTCATCGCGTCGAGAACGCCTGACGATGAAGTTCCCGATGGCGGCGATTGGCAGCATTCCCTGGATTGGCGGGTTCCTGAGTGCGGCAGTTTGAGACGGACGAGAAGCGAAAGTACATAGCAAACCTCATTACCAATGCCGCTGGCAGAGCCTACGCACCACTTCGTTCATCGTGTAGTGCACAAACTGGAGCCCAAGCTCGGTTAATTCCCCTTGTATCCGGTATTGATACGGATATGCCGGAGGCGCGGGGAGTTCGAATCCGGTCTGGGCGCTGATCCGTTCCAGGGAAGAGCGATCTCGAATATGGAATGACACTCGAGGCTAACGTTAGCCTCGATGGAGAGTCGCATAGCGCGAACTGAGGCCAATCGCCTGGAGTTCAGTGCTGCGTAGCGAGCCTCAGGTTAATGAGTCGGAAGATGAGAGCCTGGGGGCTGACTTCGAATTTCTTTGCGAGGCTTTGGATTCTCTGCTCATCTTCCAAGTCGACCCCCTTGCTTCCAACGAGCTCTAGGATCCGGCCCTCGGGCATGAGTAGGCTTGCGGCAAATCGGTTTGCCTCAATCTCGAGCTCGTCGTCACCTTGGGAGGACTTCTCGTTGCGGAAGTTCAGGCCTCGGTAAACATCACTCTTGGCCGGGTGTCCCATCTCCAGGTGGCCGAGCTCGTGGGCAATCGTGAATCTCTGACGAGTAGAAGAGTGAAGACTGTTCACCGCGATAATTGCGGATCCCTTCTCGCGTATTAGGAACCCACTGATGTCTACGGGGAGCGGGCCGACGCTGACCTTCACGCCGCGCTTCTTGGCGATGTCGGCAACGGCGACTGGTGTTCGCTCGATCCTAAACTCCTGCAGAAGCGCACTAGCGGCCTGCTCGGGACTAGTCTTGGGCATCGTTATCACCTCCTAGCTTCGATAGGAAATCGCTGACGCTCGACTTCTCGTCGGCCTTGAGTTTGTTCTCGAGATCCTTCGGCATCGGCTTGTCTTTACGCGCAACTCTTGGAGGGAGGAGTTCGGCGGGCTCAATACCGAGGGCTGCTGCGATAGCGTAGAGGGTATGGATCTGAATCCGGTGACGACCTTTCTCGATATTAGCAACCGACGTTCGGGATAGACCGACGGCGAGGGCCAACCCTGACTGGGGTTTCCCGCGGGAACGACGAACGCTAGCGATTTGCTCGCCGATTCGCCGATAGAGGGCCGGGTTGCGGTCGTCTGGCACCAACGGAAGTTTACACGAGCCGGATCCGAGATGCAAGGAATACAAACACGTTTACAATACAAACACATACACCTCCACAAAACTTGACACTCTCCTCGAATCTGCGTTAGGGTTGGGGTACGAGAGAGAGCCCGACGCGGGCAGGCGATCTCCCACCACAATTCGCCCGCGACCAACGAGGCGCGCAGCCTCAGGAGAACAACAACCATGCACGATCCACAGACGGCCACCGCAGATCAGGGTCGCACGAAGGAAGTCACCATCATCGTGAACGGCAGGCCGAAAGTCGTCACCCAGAAGGAGCTGACCTACGACGAGGTCGTGCGGTTGGCATACCCCAACCCCCACACAGAGCCGGAGTTCGAGTACACGGTCACCTACTCCAAGGGCGAGGATGCCAAGAAGGATGGATCGTTGGTCAAGGGCGGGACAGTGAAGGTCAAGGAGGGGATGGTCTTCAATGTCGTTGAGACTAATAAGTCGTAGCCCCGACCTCAAGAAACTCTGGGATGAGGGGTATGACGTGGAGATCCGGGCCGCGTACCTGTTGGTAAAGAAGGTCCCCTACGTCACGGCGGAGAAGAAGGTGAAGCTCGGCACCCTCGTCGCTGCTCTGCGGATGGCGGGGGATATAGCCGAGCGCCCCGAGGACCACACGATCATGTTCACCGGGGAATACCCCTGCCGGCCCGACGGATCGCCAATCGAGACGATCCGGCACGCCAGTGCGCGACAGGAGTTGGATCGAGGCCTCGTCATTGATCACAAATTCTCGAACAAGCCGCCAGCGGGGTACAGCGACTTCTACGAGAAGATGACGACATATGTGAACATCCTCGCCAACCAGGCGAAATCGATTGACCCATCAGCTACGGCTAGGGTGAATCTATTCGTCGAAGCCCCCGATGAGGAGTCCGTATTTCGCTACCTCGACACGGCCTCCAGTAGTGCCGGCATCACAGCCGTGGGCCGAAAATTGGAAAAGGAGAACGTCGCTATTGTGGGCCTTGGAGGCACAGGCTCGTATGTCTTGGACCTGCTGGCCAAGACGCCGATCAAGCAGATACACCTCTTCGATGGAGAGCCCTTTCTGAGCCACAACGCCTTTCGGTCGCCCGGGGCGGCTTCAGTCGAGGAGCTAAGAGCCAGCCCCATGAAGGTGGAGTACTTCGCCAGCACGTATGCAAGCATGCGGCGGGGAATCGTTCCTCACGACTACCACCTCAACGCCTCCAATCGGGAGGAGTTGAAGGCCATGGATTTTGTATTTCTGTGCTTCGACACGGGCTACGCGAAGAAGGATCTTATCGAGAAGCTGCTTGAGTGGAAGGTACCGTTCATCGATGTCGGTATGGGGGTCGAGCTTATCGATGGAGCGCTAGGCGGCATACTCCGTGTCACGGCCATAACTCCTGAAAAGCAAGACCACGTACAGCGGATCCCGGTCTCTGACGCCGACGTCAATGATGACTACTCGACTAGGATCCAAATCGCGGATCTTAACGCGCTCAACGCATCCCTTGCGGTGATCAAGTGGAAAAAATACTACGGGTTCTATCGAGATTCCGGAAGAGAGCACCACATTATCTACACCATCGACGTCAACTCGATGATCAATGAAGAGGTCGCATGAGGCCCCCGCTCGCCATCCGGCACGAATTCGTGGATTTCATTCCCGACCAGCTTGACGAGGGAACCCTCTACGTTTCGATTCCGTACGCCACAGTAGTGCACAAGTGCTTCTGTGGGTGTGGGCACGAAGTCGTGACTCCCCTAAGTCCGACCGACTGGGGATTGATATTCGACGGCAAGACGGTCTCGCTCTCCCCCTCAATTGGCAGCTGGAGTTTGGAATGCCAATCGCACTATTGGATCCGACGTGACCGAGTGGAGTGGGCTCCGCGATGGAGTAAAAAGCAAATCGAAGCCGGGAGGGCTCGCGAGCGCCTGGAGAAAGAGCGCTACTACAAGGGCGATACAGATCGGGGCGATCGAGATATCACAGACAGGAACGCTAAGGGAGATGAGTCCCGAGGGCCCCGGAGCCGCCGAGGCGATTGACCGGAGTTCGAACTTCCTCCCGGTAGGCCACATTCGACTGGGTTTCCCATAGGTCTAGCCTCGGGCTTTCATGCCCGAGGCAGACAGTTCGACATCTCCCGACCTCGAAGAACCGCGCTCGCCGGGGAAGTGGGATCTCTCGGACGAGGCCGTTCGAGACTTCCAGCGTATCCTGAAGAAGGATTGCGGCGTGGACATGAGCTTCGAGGCCGCCCGGATCCGCGCCCGAGAGGTCATCGATCTCTGCCGTCTGATCATCGATCCCGACGGTTGGTCGCGGGATCGCGAAACGTTCGTCACCGCCGCGGACCTCGCCCACCTGGCACCCGGGACTCCGGTCACGCTAACCCCGCCCAAGCCGCCGAAGCCCGATCCCCGACCGTATCCGACCCCGCTGACCGGCGACCACTATCAGGCCGTGGTTCGGAACCTGGAGCTCGCCCGCGATGAGTTCAAGTACATCGACCGGAGGCCTTCCAACTGGCGGTACGCATGGTGGGGATGTATGACGCGCTCGGGCATGCGCTTGTGCTGGACCTTGGGAAGGATGCCCCAGCTCCATCCGGGGAACCGATCATCTGAGCCGGCTCTACGACGCCGCGGTGAAGAAGGGACTCCTACCGAAATCGGCCAAGGTTAGCCAAGAAATCGATCGACTCCAGACCCTCCGCACCTCGTACCTGAGCCTCTCGGTGATCCACTGGGCTACGCGACCCAAGACGCTGCCTAGGGTGTTTGAGGAATGCGTCTCAATCGTCCTCGCCCTCTCCGACCACCTCGAGGGAGAGCAGCGGATCTCGATCGTGGAAGGAGCGTGGCGCCTTCGGCAGAAGCTCCGCTCCCTGCGACCCGCGGGTTGGAGGTATCGGTAGGCGCTTGCAGCGCGGGCGACATCGATTTACCCTCCCGCCCAGGAGGGGTATCGGTCCCCAGGGAGGCGGAGGCGTTATGCCACATAAAGCAGTAAACACTAGGCGAACCACCAAGCGTCACCGTGTACCGGCCGCGCATCGGCGGTTCAAGCGCCGTGAGGACGGTCCCAGCCGCCTCGAGGTACACGTGGCCGGGGTGTGCTATCGCCGATCCAACGGTGGGTACTCCATCCTCGCGGCCAAACGCCGGGCCGATCGCGCGCTGTTCCCGAACAAGTGGGAGTTCGGCGGGGGGACCGTTCGACCGACGGAAACCTTCGATTCCGCCATTGAGCGCCAGATCTTCGAGGAACTGGGCCTCGACGTTCGGCCGATCCAGGTACTTGAGGTCTACAAGATTCCCATCGCCGGCCCCCAGCGCCTGATCCCCGGCGTGCGGTTCCTTTGTGAAGCGAAGTCGGGGAAGGTGAAGTTGAACGAGCGTGAGTTCTCGGAATACCGGTGGCTGAAGGTTCCCCTGCGGGAGAAACTCGACTGGATCAGCGGTCTGAAGGAGGTCGCGCAGATCGTGAGCCGCATGCTCACCCAAAGCGCCCCAGGACCGGGGAAGAGCCCGAAACCGATCATCGGCTTCCGCCGCACGTAGAGTCTATTTTCGAACTCACTTTCCACGCTTGGGCAAGGTCGAGAGTTGAGCGCTCCATCCACCTTGTCTCATCCACCAGAAAGTGGGACAGTTTCGCGAGCCTGGGGCAGCGGAAGGTCCGGAAGGTTGAAGTTAGCGAAGTTATCGATGACCCAGGTTCGCACTTCCTCCAGACAGGCCCACCCAGGGATTTAAGTCCCTCCGCGTGAGCACCAAAGTGCAAAACTGAAGGGGCCGCTCACTGGAGCGGTTTTCTTTGTGCACCGTTGAGTAAGAAAGTACCCATCTGTACTCGCCTCCATCCCCCTTGTATTGCCCACGACGCATCTGCATCGAGTGAAGAGATCGAGTTCGAACCCACTTAGGCCCCCTCCCTTTACAGATCCGCCGAGGCTGATATCGTGGCTGAACCCCTATGCCGAAGCCGAAGCGCGGACCCCAGCGCTCCCTTACTCCCGAAGATCTACGCGACGCCCTTGCCGACACCTCCCGTGACATCGTGGGGCACTTCAGCGTGCGGTTCGGCACGATTGATCAACGCTTCGATGGGTTGACGAAGGAGATCAGCGACGTACAGGAGCAGATGCACGAGGGTTTCCGCCAGGTGGACATCAAGCTCGATGCCATCATGGAACTCCTCGCCACCCGGAAGCAGCTCCATAACCTCGTGCGCGAGCTCCGCGCCCAGGGCATGAAGCTCGACGAGACCGCGATCTTCGCGGAGTAGTTCACCCAACCCCGACTCCTCGGGAGTTTTTTGACGTGGTCGCCCCACCCCTGCCTAGGTGCGGCGATGAACCACTCCCCACACGAGCCGGCCGAGGGTTTCGGATCTCACCCTCAGTCACCGCTCGACCCTTCGCTCGAAGAGATCCCGTCCGAGTGGAGCGAGTCCGAGTTCCGCGGCGCCTACGGCCTGACCCAGAAGCAGGTCGACCGGCTCCGGGAGATCATCCGCCGAGAGTTCGGCGTCGAGTACACGAATGAGCAGGCCTGGGGCCGGGCGATCGAGCTCATAGCGCTGGCGAGGGCACTCGTCGAGACAGATCCGCCCGAAGAAAGACCGAAGTGAGGCCGAATGAAACCCGAAAGGGGTCTTTACAGCGTTTGCGCTTGGTGCTATCCCCTAATTGCCCTCTGTATCACTACAAATTCCAGGTCCGCGAGTCGTCCGGGCAGCGAAGCCGAGCCTGAAGGAGAACCCAGTATGCCGAAGAAGAACGTGATCGTCGGACCCGATGGGTCCGGGGGATGGACTGTTCGCGAGACGGGCAAGTCGAACCCAGTTTCAAACCACCGCACCCAGGGTGCGGCCATAGACAAGGCGAAGCCCCTCGCCCGGAAGAACGAGAGTGAGCTGATCATCCAGGGCCGTGACGGCAAGATCCGGTCCAAGGACAGCTACGGCAAGGATCCGAACCCGCCGAAGGATCAGGAGCACTAGTGTGCCAGTTAGTGAGGAGCAGCTAGAGCGCTGGGCGCGTGGTCCTTCCGCGACAGAAACGGATCAATGTGACACGACTGTCCGCCGGATCACGCAGGCGCTCCGTCCGCATTTCGGCGATCGGGTGGCGATCTTTCCCCAAGGCTCCTACCGAAACAGGACAAACATTCGTCAAGACAGCGATGTGGACGTAGTAGTCAGAGACAATCAGACGTTTTACCCCGATACGGACCAAATGACCCCACAGGCGCTAGCCCGATTCAATGCGACGCGTAGTCAAGCCGACCATACCTTCGAGCAGTTCAAGACAAAGGTGCATCAACTCCTTCGTGGGGCGTTCGGTGCCAGAGTCGAGAGACGAAACAAGTGTATCCTCGTCCCTGAGACGGCGTCCGGAGTAAATGGAGATGTCGTTCCATGTTTCGTCCACAGACGATTCGATGCCGACGGCAATGTCACCGCGGAAGGAATCGAGTTTGATGCGGATGACGGCCGACGGTACAATTCCTTTCCGGATCAGCACTACGCGAATGGCACGGCGAAGAATGAGGCGACGAAGCGTATGTACAAGCGGATGGTCCGGATCCTAAAGAACGTGCGTGGAGAGTTGGTGGAGCGAGGTGAATTGGCTCCCGACGCCATGCACTCCTTTTTTACCGAGTGCGTGGTCTTCAACGGTGTCCCCAACTCCGCATTTCTTGCGTCGACCTACTACCTGGCGTCGAAGCAGGTCATGGAGGCTCTCTGGAACGCGCTGAAGGAAGAATCGACCTCAAAGTTCGTGGAGGTGAATGAACTCAAGTATCTGTTCTTTGGCGGCCGGACCGCTGAGCAAGCTCGCGTCTTTCTGCAGGCCGCCTACACATTCATCGGGCACTGATGGGCGTTAACCTCGATAAGCCTCAGCACGTATTCTTCTTCGTGGTGGCACTGCCCGCGATTGCAATCCTGGTCGCTTGGCTGGTAAATGCGCTCGTTCAATCCGTTGTGGATATTCGCTGGCTGTTTCTGTACGACACAGTCGGCGTCCTAGGCGCCTACGCGGTTCTCTATCGTCTATTCAACGACCGGGCTTGGAGGTGGGGAATCTTTCGGAAGGTGGGAGTTGTCGATGTCCCTGA
>Ga0137394_10001653_pt1 | contig 16350 bp, 14 predicted proteins | sample czobulk116metaG_FD_108278 | JGI IMG/M metagenome (GOLD analysis project Ga0137394, IMG submission 108278) | Vadose zone soil microbial communities from Angelo Coast Range Reserve, California, USA - czobulk1.16 metaG | ecosystem: Environmental > Terrestrial > Soil > Vadose zone | place: USA...
GAATCACTCGGTATGCCTGCTGTGCTGCCTCCACCAGAGGAAGTGAAAGAGGTGGAGACTGCTATTGGTGCCGCGCGAGCAAAACATGCGCGCGCAAGCATGCTATGACCTAGCCTGTGGAGCGGGTTGACTACTACCATTCGGAAAAAGATCCGCCAACGCTCTGCAAGCCTTCGTCTGCCACTCGCAACTTTTCGGCGCCCAGTCAAAATTCTCATAATGCAACTTGCCGGTGTGTGGCGGTGTGGTGAAGTCGTATGCTGAGGGTTGGCGAAACTTTTCCGGTCCGAACGGTGAAACTGCTAAACACTCTCGCTGCGTTTCAAAGCAAGCAAACATTTTGCCCTTCAACTTTGTGGCTCTTTCGTCCAGCAATAAGGTTGTGGTCTCTCGATCCGGTCCTGGCAAAAACTCGGGGATTTTCGCCTTAAAGTCTTCGCTTGGATGTAAGGCCATCTCGAATAAAGCCGGCGGCCTCAAACCATTCTCCTTCATCAGACGTAGAGCCGTATGAGTGGCAAAAGCCGTTGCGTCATGATCCGGATGGCCGCCTTCGTACGGGTGAGTGATCACGATGTCCGCGCCTGATCGCTGGAGAAAAGTCGTTATTCTTTTTGTCAGGTCGGCCATATCGTCTGAAGCGCAGTGATCGGTGACTTCAAGATCTACCACTCGGTCCTCGGGAACATGGGCAATGACCAGAGCCGAAATGCATTCTCGCTTTCGCGCTTCAGCGTATTCAGCTCGATCTTTGAAGCCGGCGGATTCAACGTCTGCCATCTCGCGGGGTGCCCCATCAGTAACATGGAGAACAGTAACGTCAACAAGCTTGGAGATAAGACAGCCGGCTCCGACTACTTCATCCGCCGGGTGGGCCACGATCACGGCACAACTCATGGTCCGTGTCAGATCACCCGTGCCAAAAAGTTTGGCATGAGCTGACCCGCCCTTCCTTCGTTTAGTTGGTTGAATCGGCTCGATCATTAGTCAACCCCAAGTCCGATATGCTTTAGCTTGTCGAAGTGAATCGAGCAAAGGCTTCTTGCGCACAACGCGACAAGCTAAAGCGTATCGGACACCGTAACTCCTCCGGGCTCCTGGCTTCTGCCACCATCTCCTGCGCGGCCTTCCTCGCATGAAATCAAGACATGGCGTGTGTTCCTCCGATACAAATCCGAGGGCACTCAAGCCTTAGAGATCGAGAAAAATACACGGGAGGTAAGCCCGGCGGGTAGTGAATGCGAAGCTTTCGTATCAGCCCTCGGTCCTTCGGTCCTTGCTTCGCTAATAATCTAATCAACCCTCATACCAAAGTGAGCTTGGCGCGAAACCGTGAGGCCTAACTGTGTCGATGTGGGTTGCCGTTCGTTTAGAGGTGGGCACCGCCCACCGTTTCAACGTAAATTTTAAGGGCGCCTTTGCAGCCCTAGTCGCAACGGTGGGCGGTGCCCACGTCTAAACGAAACGCAACCAACCCTCCGTCAGAGTGCAGACTCTAATGAGCCGTTTACTTGACCTGATCAATAGTGCAGGCCTTCGGGTTCTTATCTGGTCGCCAGCGTAGGAACCTTGTGCCGTGTCGGAAGCGTCCTCCGGTGAAATGATCATACTGAACTTCGGCGACCAGCTTCGTCTGTAATGGTTCCCACTCGCTCGTTTTCTTAGTGCTCCAGCGACTCGGTCCTCCGGGCTTGTTGCCAGTGAACCCTGGTGGCTTGATCAACGGCTCCAGTTTTTTCGTGAGCTCCTTCTTCTCGGCCTCATTGAAGCTCGACGTGTATCCAACGTGATGAAGCGCTCCGGCGGCGTCGTACAAACCAAGCAACAACGACCCGACAACCTTGCCCTTTGATGCATATCTAAACCCACCCACAACGCAATCGGCAGTGCGCATCCTCTTCACTTTTTGCATGCCATCGCGCGTGCCCGACCGATAAGGTAAATCCAGCCGCTTCGCAATGATGCCATCCAGTTTGATGCCGGTGGTTGAGAGCCATTCGCGCGCGACGTTAATATCTTTCGTCTTGGGTGAGAGTTCGATGTCACGGTTTTTTGACAGGTACTTCTTAGCGAAACTCTCGAGCTTCGGGCGACGTTTGGCCAGCGGCAGGTCGACGAGTGGTTTACCCGTTTCGTCAACTAAAAGATCGAACACGATGAAGTGTGCCGGAGTTTCCTTTGCTAACTTTGCGACGCGAGAAGCGGCTGGATGGATTCGCTGAAGTAATTCATCAAATGAAAACCCGAGCGCTTCCCCACCGCTTGCAGGCAAGATGCCTGCGCTCCTGGCAGGTATTACAAGTTCGCCATCCAGAACAAACTTGGACGCTTTTAATTTCAAAAGCGCCTCGACTACTTCAGGAAAGTAGCGCGCCAGCTCCTGGCCCGACTTCGATTGGAGTTCAACCTTCTCGCCATCTCGAAAAGCGAGGGCGCGAAAGCCATCCCACTTAGGCTCGTACTCCCAGTTTTCGCCGGCGGGAATTTCACCTACCAGCAGGGCTTCCATCGGTGGGTAGGGTGGCTTGATTGGAAGGGTCATGATTGAAAACCCAGCGATCGGATTTCAGCCCGAAGGGCTGTCAGATAGTAGCCGGTGGTCGCAGCGTAGCGCAGACCACCGGAAAGGAGTGCCCATGTGGTCCGTACCCCGGAGGGGTGCCACCGTTTTTCTGACACCCTTCCGGGTGTGCAATTATTTTCGATAGTTGTCCGGTGGTCTCCGCTACGCTGCGACCACCGGCTACTATCTGACAGCCCTTCAGGCTGAGCCCACCCGCTCCCGCTTCTGATATCTGCTCAGATTAGGCACTTTTGTGCAAAGCCGTTGCCTGTCTAAACTTGCGCGTGCGCCTTGAGTGCTGACTCTTCAACTTCACGCAGAGTCACACCCGCCGCTATTGCTGCCTTGCGGCATTGATCATATTCAGGCATCGCTCGCAACAGTCGCCCGTTCATGCGCGCCTCTTTTATGTCGATCGCACCATAAGACGTGGCCACGGTAACGATCGCGCGTTGCAGCGCAAGCCGCTCCACTTCGTAAAAGCGCACACCAAGCGTCGTGGTCTCCAATAACAACATCTCGCAAAGTATTCTTTGCTCGGCGGGTTTGCACAATATAGAGATGAGCGTGCCAGGGCGATTCTTCTTCATCTGCACCGGAGTGAAATAACAATCCAGTGCACCCAACTCGAATGCTCTCTCCATCACATATCCGAAAACCTGGGGCGACATATCGTCAATGTTCGTATCAAGCATCACCAGGCGCTCGACATCTTCAACCGGCCGTTCCGATGTTTCGCCGATAACGACTCTAAGCGCGTTTGGAAACTCCTTATATTCGCGCGAGCCCGCACCGTAACCGATGCTGCTGACGATCATTTGCGGAAGCGGTCCAAACTGCTCAGTCACTGCCTTGATGATCGCTGCGCCGGTCGGAGTTACCAACTCGCCTTTCACCTCGGTACTGTAGATGGGCGCACCCCGAAGGAGTGAAGCAACCGCAGGCGGCGGGACCGGAAATCGGCCGTGTGCGATCTCAACCGTGCCGCTGCCCACATGCAGCGGTGAACAAACAAACCGCTCTATTCCAAGCAATTCAAATCCTATGCATGCGCCAACGATGTCGATGATCGCATCCAAGGCTCCCACTTCGTGAAAGTGTATTCGCTCGACCGCAACATTGTGCACTTCGGATTCTGCTTCTGCGAGCAATGTGAAAACGCGACCGGCACGATTCTTTATCGCATCGTTCAATTGCGAACCGTCAATAATCTTGAGCAAGTCAGCAAGGTGCCGATGGCTGTCTTCGTGGCCCGTTTCCACCTGGGCGCGCGTCGCCGAAAGATTGCAGCGGTCAACCTGGCTGAAGGTGACCTGATAGTTTTCCAGACCCAACAGTTTCAACTGCTCGATCAACTGCTCGGGATCAGCGCCGGCGCCAACCAGCGCTCCCAGAATCATGTCGCCGCTTGCGCCGGCAGCGCAGTCGAAATAGAGCGTCTTCAATTAATCCTCCAGCAACAACTGTCATCGCGGCTGACAAGCCCGCAGTTCAGAGTTCAAGCTTTAGCTTGCGTGGTGGCCCAGCGGCAGCCTAAAGGCTGAACTCTGAACTTCCGGCTTCGATCCCTCACACTTTCATTCAGCCGGCGGCACATGCGTTCGATTGATTAAGCTCGCGACGAAGCCGGCGCCGAAACCATTATCAATATTCACTACGGTAACATTTGACGAACAGGAATTGAGCATTCCCAGCAGCGCCGTGACGCCACCAAAGGATGCGCCGTAACCGATACTTGTCGGCACTGCGATCACCGGCACGCTCACGATGCCGCCAACCACGGAAGGAAGCGCGCCTTCCATGCCGGCCACCACAATGCAGACCCTGGCTTTTTGAAGTCTTGCGCGTTCCGCAAAAACGCGGTGAATCCCGGCCACACCCACGTCCCAAATCCGTTGCACCCGATTACCCATCGCCTCGCACGTCAGCGCCGCTTCTTCCGCGATCGGTATGTCGCTCGTACCGGCCGTTACCAGACAAATCTCCCCGGACCCTCGTTCGGTCCGATCACGCCAGATGCGAATCATGCGTGCCGATTCATGCCATTCCGCATCAGTCGCAACGTTACGCACTTCGCCATAGGTGTCCGCATCAGTGCGAGTCACCAGCACATTCGGTGCCCGCTGGACCAGGCGTTCAACGATACCGGTAACCTGAGCCCGGGTCTTTCCTTCTCCTAACACCACTTCCGGAAAACCCTGGCGGCTGGCGCGCATGTGATCCACGCGCGCGTATCCGATGTCTTCGTAGAGTAGATCCTTAATTGCCCGTGCCGCCGCCGTGACGTCGAGTTGGCCATCCCGGCAACTTTGCAATACGGATTCTATGTCTGGAAATTCCATTGATGGTTAATGAGAGTAAAAATCCTTGGAACACTAGATGGGGTAATGGGTTTGTTTGACTAGTGCTGACGTGGCTTTACAGAACCGAGCGCGGTAGCGCCGGATCCCAGAGTCCGTTTGGATGATAATGGTTCGCGCGGATTCATTCGTGTATTTGAAGTTGACTCTGGGATCCGGCGCTACCGCGCTCGGTTCTGTAATCGACCCCTACGCAAAGCTTATCAAACTGACCCACTATCCTAGATCGGTTTATTGTTCAGGACCTCGTTCATCGCGCCGGTGCGATAGCCATGCAGGTCTAAGGTGACGTACTTGAATCCGAGTTCCCGAAAGCGCCTGGCAAACTCATCAATCACTTCCGCACTCAACGCCTTCGCCATCTCAGCCGGCGCAATCTCCAGTCGGACCAGTTCATCGTGATGACGTACACGGAATTCACGAAAACCCATCTCGCGCATGATCGCTTCGCCACGGTCAATTGCGCTGAGACGTTCAATCGTTACCGGCAGGCCATACGCAATGCGCGAAGAAAGACATGGACTGGCTGGTTTGTCCCACGTAGGTAGTCCGGCGCGGCGACTCAATTCGCGCACATCGTTCTTCGTCATACCGGCTTCAAGCAGAGGGCTGCGCACACCATATTCGTTTGCAGCCGTTCGCCCCGGCCGGAAATCTCCCAGGTCATCGAGCGTTGAGCCATCAACCACGAACTTGTACCCTCGGTTGCGAGCGCACGGCGTGAGTTTTCCATACAACTCTGACTTGCAGAAGTAGCAACGGTTGGATGCGTTGGCCAGGTAGCGCGGGTCCGCCAGTTCGTCCGTTTGAAGTGTCTCGTGGCGGAGGCCGAAGCGCTCGACCAGCTCTGCGATTTCTGCTCGCTGATCGTGCGCCAGGCTGGCGGATTCTCCGGTCACACTGAGGGCGCGCTCACCTAACTCACGTGCGGCAATATAGGCGACGTAGGTGCTGTCAACTCCACCGGAGAACGCCACTACTACCGATTCCATCTCGTGAAGCAGTTCTGCTAAACGCGTTTCTTTCGCGCCAACATCAGGCGCAACCGAACCGCCGGCAGCTCTAGTAAGCTGGGCCAATGCGTTCTCTTCTGCAAACTCTTCAATTAGCTGATTATTGATTGCCATCAAGTCTACTCGTTTCTCATCTGCTACTGGGATTGGTTGATTCACTTTGAGTTTGATAATACACGACTTGAAGACTTCTAAAAAAAGGTCGGAAGGCAGAATAGGGTTTCCACTGGCCTTTGAAAAAAGTTGGAAGATGACGCAATACCACTTCGCAGCCTGTCCGTGCGTGCAAATACGAAGGACAGACAGGAATGTCTGTCCTACTGGGCCGGAATCGGCGCCATCACGCCGTGAATCATTCGTACTTCGTCGATGAGTTGTTCATACTGTTCCAGCGTGAGCGATTGGGCAGCATCAGAACGAGCGAGCTCAGGCTGGTTATGCACTTCAATTATCAATCCATCAGTGCCAACCGCCACCGCGGCACGCGCCAGCGGAGCAACCAAATAATTCTTTCCGGTGCCGTGTGATGGATCAACGACCACGGGCAGGTGCGATATCCTGCGCACTGCGGGGACGGCCGCGAGGTCGAGTGTGTTTCGAGTGTGCTGGACAAAAGTGCGCACGCCTCGTTCACACAAAACGATGTTGTAATTTCCCTCGGCCATGATGTATTCCGCCGCCAGTAGCCATTCCTCAAGCGTTGCGGAAAGACCTCGCTTAAGCAGGACCGGCATCGATGACCGGCCGGCACGGCGCAACAGAGAGAAGTTTTGCATGTTGCGGGCGCCAATCTGAATCATGTCCCCGTAACGTTCGACCAAATCCACTCCCGATTCATCGAGAGCCTCGGTAACGATCTTCAAACCATAAGCCTCACGAACTTCAGCCAGGATCTTTAACCCTTCTTCGCCTAGTCCCTGAAATGAATAAGGTGAACTGCGCGGCTTAAACGCCCCACCCCGAAAAAACTTCGCGCCGCTGCGGCTGACGGCTTCGGCTACTGCAAACGCTTGCTCGTGGCTCTCAACCGCACATGGACCAGCGATGATTGCCAGCTCGTCCCCGCCAATTGATGCGTCACCGACCTTGACGATCGTTTTCTCGGGACGTAGATCGAGCGTGATCAACTTGTATGGCTTGGTAACTCGTATCACTTCCGCCACTCCGGGCATGTTCTCGAAGCGACTGGCCCCAACCGCGCCCTGATTCCCAGTGACGCCGATGGCCGTTCGTTGCGCCCCCGGAAGCGGATGGCCGCGATAGCCCAGCTCATTTATTACGTTGACCACGTGCTCGATTTGCAGGTCGGTAGCGTCGGTCTTCATTACAATTAACATGATTCAAAACTCCAGTTTGCAATCTATCGTTTGTCTAAACCCGCAGAGCGGGTGACAGCGTCAAGCCTGGGAACGCAGGCGGCTCGCCTGCCGGAGCACCGCAGGTGCGACGATCTTGGGAAGCAGGCAACTTGCGACGCGCTGTTCGCGCGACGCGCTCATTCGGCAGGCGAGCCGCCTGCGCTCCCAGGCAACAGCGAGCGAACAAATCCTTCCACTTGCTGGACCACATCGACACCCGCTCGTTCTATTTCCGCAACGATCGCCGAGCCTACAACCGCAGCCTCCGCATAACGCCAAACGTCGCCAACCTGATCGGAGTTAGAAATTCCGAATCCAACCGCAACCGGCAAATCGCTGACCTTTCTCACGCGCGCGACCAGCTTTTCTGCTTCCTCGCTCGATTCAGTTTTCTTTCCGGTCACACCGGTTCTCGAAACGGCATAGATAAAACCACTGGCCCGCTCAGCGATTATTCGCAGTCGTTCATCCGTCGATGTTGGCGCCACCAGTCGAATCAGATCCAGCGAGTTTGCCGACAACTCCTGCGCAAAATTATTAGCCTCGCCGGCGGGCAAATCAGTCAGGAGAATCCCATCGACGCCGGCGAGCGCGGCCTCCGCTGCGAAGCGTCTGAGGCCAAACTGAAGCAATGGATTCAGATAACTGAAGATTACTATCGGCACCGCCAACTCTTCGCGTACGTCGGCCACTAGCTTCAGTATTTGAGCTAAGCGGGTTCCATTGATCAGTGCGCGTTGTGATGCACGCTGTATCACCGGTCCATCCGCGATCGGATCGCTGAAGGGTACGCCCAGCTCAATGATGTCTGCACCGGCCCGCGCCAGAGCAATCAACAACGCCCGGGTTGTCTCAATGTCCGGATCACCGGCCGTGATGAAAGGAATCAGTCCTCCCTTCCCTTCCAGCTTCAGACGCGCGAAAGTTTCATCGATGCGGCTCAAGCGCGTCCTCCATTCAACTCACGTGCTCCGGGATTCAGCTTTTCCGAAATGAGGTTCACATCTTTGTCGCCGCGGCCGGAAAGATTCACGATAATGATCTGATCTGTTCTCATCTCGCCGGCCAGTGTCAAGGCATGCGAAACTGCATGGGCCGACTCCAGCGCCGGAATTATTCCTTCAAGTCTTGAAAGAGTTTGGAACGCTTCCAATGCCTCCGCGTCCGAAGCGGAAACATATTCCACCCGTCCCGTGTCGTGAAGGAAAGCGTGCTCGGGCCCAATCGAAGGATAGTCGAGACCAGCAGAAATAGAATGAGTCGAGGCAATCTGGCCGTCCTCGTTTTGTAGTACATAACTCATCGTTCCATGGAGAACTCCTGGCCTGCCTCCGCCGATAGTATTGAAGCGCGCGGCGTGTTCACCGAGTGTGCTGCTGGTCCCTCCCGCTTCGACACCAATCATGCGTACTGATATTTGATCCAGAAAAGGATGAAACAGTCCGATCGAATTTGAACCGCCGCCTACGCAGGCAACCAGCGCATCCGGGAGTCGCCCTTCCAACTCCATGATCTGCGCCCGTGCTTCTCGTCCAATCACGCTTTGAAAGTCGCGGACCATTAGCGGGTAGGGGTGTGGGCCAAGCGCACTACCAAGAAGATAGTAGGTGGTGGCGGGCGTGGTGGCCCAATCGCGCAATGCTTCGTTGATAGCGTCCTTCAAAGTGCGCGAGCCCGCATCGACTACTCTCACTTCCGCGCCGAGCAGTCGCATCCGAAACAAATTCAGCTCCTGCCGGCTCGCGTCTTCCGCTCCCATATAGACGACGCATTCGAGACCAAACAACGCGCACACAGTTGCGGTGGCCACGCCATGTTGGCCGGCGCCGGTTTCAGCCACGATGCGTTGCTTCCCCATGCGTCGCGCCAGCAGCGCCTGGCCGAGAGCGTTGTTGATCTTGTGAGAACCCGTGTGCGAGAGATCTTCACGTTTGAGATATATGCGCGCGCCGCCAGCGAATTCAGTCAACCGCTGCGCTCGAAACAATGGCGTCGGGCGACCGGAATAAGATCGCAACAGGCCTTCGAACTCCTGCCGAAAATCGTCGTCGACCCGAGCAGACTCGTACGCCTTCAGCAGCTCGTCGAGCGGCGCCATCAGGGTCTCTGGAACGAAACGGCCGCCGTATGGTCCCCAATACCCTCGCGAATCTGGTTGCTCTGCATTCATTGGATCAATCCTCGTATCGGTCCTATAGGACTTATCGGACCTATCGTCTTTGCTCCCCCTGCCTCGCGCGCTGCTGCGATAAAAGCTCGAACCTTCGCCATATCCTTTCGCCCGGGAACACTCTCAAGTCCGCTGCAAGCATCAACCGCATAAGGCTGCACAGACTCTATCGCCGTCGCCACGTTGTTAGCGTTTAGTCCTCCAGCTAAAAAAAGTTTCTCGACCAGTTGGCGCGTTTGCGCAGCGACGGACCAATCGAAGCTCTGACCCACGCCGCCGTACGCTAAAGGACTAAACCCGTCGAGCAAAATTGCTTCAGTTTCATATCGCGACGCTTGCTGTGGTTCGAAATCGCTGTTAACACGCAATGCTTTGATCACGAAAAAATCTTTCAACTGCTGACAGTATGCAGGTGACTCATCGCCGTGGAGTTGTACCGCCTGCACACCTGCCTCGCTCGCCTGGCGCTTGACCTGTTCTGCATCAGTCAAGTTTACAAACACTCCGACGCACATGATCGATGCCGGCAATTGTTGAATGATATCTCGTGCGGCCGATGGCGCGATGTAACGCGGGCTTTGCGGATAGAAGTTAAAGCCCAGCGCTGCCGCACCGGCATCAATGCTCGCCAGCGCATCGTCGAGATTTGTTATGCCGCAGATTTTCACACGAGCCATGGTTTTACTTTCATGAGCGTAATAGTCTTAAACGTGGGTGCAACTCGACCGCTCTTACTGGGACCGCGGGCGCCCTCGCCCGCAACGTCGCGAAGGAGGCATGTATTAGCAACTGTTCAACTTTCCAGAGAGTGCGGGCGAGGGCGCCCGCGGTCCCAACGCTAAGTTTCTCCCGCCTCTTCAATCAATCTACACAATGCAGCTTCAGGATCTTGCGACGCTACCAAGGCTTCACCAATCAGGAAGCCGTCATATCCAGCCTCACGCAGCCTTTTCAGATCCCAACCCGTCTTCAAGCCGCTTTCACTAACCAATAGCGCCCCAGCGGGGGCTTCCTTCCGCAGTTCGAAGGAAACATCGATCGAAACATCAAACGTATGCAGGTCGCGGTTGTTGACTCCAATTAAAGACGCTCCTGCTGCTGATGCCCGCGCCATCTCCTCGATGGTGTGAACTTCGATAAGCGCATCCATTCCCAATTCAGCTTCAGTAATGGTTCGCAAACGCAGCAGTGTCTCGTCGTCAAGTAGCGCCACGATCAAAAGCAAAGCATCGGCGCCCGCCGCAGCCGTTTCGTAAATCTGGTAGTCGTCAAAAATGAAATCCTTGCGCAACACGGGAAGCGAAACTGAGCGCCGCGCCGCGCGCAGGTCCGCGAGCGATCCCCGGAAATAGTCTTCTTCGGTTAATACTGAAACGGCAACTGCACCGCCACGGCGGTAGGCGAGCGCCGTGGCTTCCACGGTAGCACTAAGTCCCAGATCGCCCTTCGACGGCGATGCTCGTTTGATTTCCGCGATGACATTGATTTGATCGTCATTGCTAAGCGCTTTGCGTAAGGCATGGCGCGAAGCCCGCGATCGGACTTCAAATGCGCCGGCACGCAGATTATAAAAAGAGGTTCCCGCTTGTGCGTCTCTCACGCGAGCACGCTTTTTTTCCAACACTGCGGCCATGAAATCCATTCCAGTTGTCATGCGCCCGTCCCGGTAGTGGTCGCCTTCACTAATTCCTGTAGCTTCGCAGCCGCCGAGCCGCTATCAATGCTGGCCGCGGCAAGGCCCGAAGCTTCGCGCAGATCCGAAGCTACACCGCCAATAAGAAGTCCAGCGGCTGCATTTGCAACCACGAGGTCACGAGCCGCGTCAACTCGCCCGCCGGAAAGAATCTCATGAATAATCCGAGCGCTCGCTGCGGCGTCTCCGCCGGCCAGGCTTTCAAGCGATGAAGGTTTCAGGCCGAAATCCTCCGGACCAAGTTCAAATGTTTTCACTGATCCATCCCGAGCTTCGGCGACCATAGTCCTATCCGCAAGAGTCACTTCATCCAGGCCATCCAATCCATGGACCACCCAGGCGCGTTTGGTTCCCAATGCCGCCAGGGTTTGGGCAATCGGCTCGACAAGTTCGGGCTTACAAACTCCAACCAGTTGATAAGGCGCGCCGGCCGGGTTCGTTAAAGGACCCAGCAGGTTGAAGACGGTACGCACGCCCAATTCACGTCGAATCGCCGCCACCCGCGCGGTGGTTCCGTGGTAAAGGGGCGCGAACATGAAACAGATGCTGAGGTCGTTGAGACATTTTTCGGATACTTCAGGCGATGCGGTTACGCCGACCCCGAGGGCAGTCAACACGTCGGAACTTCCCGAGCGACTGGTCACGGCACGGTTTCCATGCTTCGCCACTGGAAGGCCCGCGCCCGCAATCACAAATGCTGCCGCAGTGGAGACGTTGAAAGTCTTCGCGCAACTGGAGCCCGTACCGGCCGTATCCAAAAAGCGTTTGTGCCCTGGTTTTAATGGCACCGCGCGCCGACGCATCGCCGCCGCTATGCCTGTCAACTCGTCAACGGTTTCGCCCTTCAATGCTAATGCGACCAACGCCCCAGCTATTTGCCCGTCGGTGGCAACGCCATCCAGCAGACTTTCCAAAAACTCCGAGGCTTCTGAACGCGAAAGATTTTCTCCGCGCATCAACCGCGCCAGGAAGTGGCTCAGGCCCGCGACCGCCGGCATGGATTTCTTGGCGTTTTCGGTTTTATGGGATGCCTTGCTCATGCTTTCTCACAACCCAAGGAAGTTGGCCAACAACTTCCGGCCTTCCTGGGTCAAGATCGATTCAGGATGAAACTGTACGCCTTCGATCTTCTTCTCGCGATGACGCAGTCCCATGATCACGCCATCGCTGGTCTCGGCGGAAACCTCCAGGCAAGCCGGCAGGCTCTCGCGTTCGACAACCAACGAATGATAACGGCCGGCGCGAAAGGGAGACGTGAGACCCTTAAAGATAGAGTTGCCGTCATGAAAAACTTCAGAGCCTTTACCATGCACAACCTTGCCGGCTCTCACCACACGTCCGCCAAAAACCTGGCCGATGGCCTGATGGCCCAGGCAGACACCAAGTATCGGAACGTGGCCACCAAAGTGCTCAATCACCTTCAGGGAGATACCTGCATCGTCAGGACAACCCGGGCCGGGCGAGATCAGAATGCTAGTTGGCAAATCTGCTTCAACCTCGGCCACCGAGATTTCGTCGTTGCGACGCACGACCACGTCCTCTCCAAGCTCGCCAAGATATTGGACGAGGTTGTAAGTAAACGAATCGTAGTTGTCGATAACTAATATCATTTTTCGTTTTTGGTTCACCGCGGGCGGGCTTTTACCCATGTCTGTTTAGAGAGCGGGCTTGTCCGCCGCAAAGCGGGCACAAGTGCCCTTTCTAAACAAAGGGTGGCCGACTATTCCTCCTCCGCAATCTCGATCGCACGCAGCAGCGCCTGGGCCTTGTGGACTGTCTCCTCATATTCGCGCTCCGGTGTTGAGTCAGCCACAATCCCGGCCCCTGCCTGCACCGATGCCTCTCCTTTGCTAAGCACGATCGTACGAATCGCTATGCAGGAATCCAGGTTGTCGGCGTAATCCGCGTAAAGCACAGCGCCCGCGTAGACGCCGCGCTCCTCAGGTTCCAGTTTGCGAATAATCTCCATCGCCTTAACCTTTGGCGCTCCCGTAACCGTACCCGCAGGAAAACAAGCTGCCAACGCGTCGAAGCGATCGCAATCACCGCGCAGCCGTCCACGTAAACTCGACACCAGATGCTGCACTTTCGAGTAACGCTCCACTGACATCAGGTCTTCAACCCGAACTGAACCATACTGCGCTACTCGCCCAAGGTCATTGCGACCCAGGTCCACCAGCATCATATGCTCAGCCACCTCCTTTTCGTCGGCGCGCATTTCTTCCGCCAGCCGGTCGTCTTCTTCCTGAGTCGCGCCGCGCGGGCGTGTGCCTGCAATCGGACGATAATCAACTTGTTCGCCACGGGAACGCACCAACATCTCGGGCGACGCCCCGATGATCGATGCGTCACCGAGTTTTAAGAAATACATGTACGGAGATGGATTGCTTTTGCGCAGGGCCCGGTAGATTGAGAACGGCTCAGCAGACGTGTTCTTCATGAATCGCTGCGAGATCACTGTCTGATAACAATCGCCGGCCAGAATACTTTCCTTGATGAAGCCCACCGCCTCCTCGAAACCTTCCCTGGTCCAGTTTGAATTAACCTCCGTTTTCTTGAGGTGATTGGACGGTTTCGCGGGCTCGGTGGTCATCGGAGATTGGGATGGCAACGACAGCAGTTCCTCGAGGCGCTCCGTCTCGCGCACGGCTGTTTCGTAGAGGTCCTTCAGGGCGGTTCGACTCCGGCCGGCCTCTTCAGTAAACACGACAGAGACAATCTGTATCTGCTGCTGCGCCCGATCGAATACCACCAGGGTCCGATAGAACATTAGCAGGGCATCATCCCACTCAGATGGAGTGGTGCTCTGGGCCTGTTTATTCAATGCAGGCTCAAACCAGTTTGCCGCCCGATAACCCATGTATCCAACCGCCCCACCGGCGAAAGGCGCGAGGTCACTCCTGTTCGCTAACTTCCGCTCACGAAAATGACGTTGGAGATATTCCGCCGCCGATTCGTCATGCGTCTCGCGCAATCCGTTTTTATCAATAACGATCTGGTTGCCGCGGCCGCGCATGATCATGTACGGCTCCGCTCCGATGAACGAATACTTCGCAACGCCTTCACCGCCTTCCACCGACTCCAGCAGAAATGCGTGGCTGGAATCGCCCGCGACTTTCATAAAGGCTTGCACCGGACTCCTTGAATTCTCCGGAACAATTCTCACCACCGCGACGACATTGCCGCGCGTCGTTTCGCACTCAAACTCTTCGAAGGTCGCGGGTTGAAGTTTAGAGATCGAATCCATTAAGTTTGCAGACTCCTCGTTTTCAACTACCAGACAATAAGAAACTTACGCAGCGACCCGTACATCGCTTCAAACGATTCCGCGCAGAACAAGATCGGCTGATAGTGTGTAGGGTCATACTCATGTCGTGACGCTTTCTCGAAGTCAAGTGGACGAAGTTCTGCATTGTGCATCGCTTTCAATTCTCCGGCTGATGACAATAGTCCGGTGCCGTATGCCTTCACCTCGCCATGTTCGCGCAGCACGCCAAACTCTATCGTGAACCAGTAAACGCGTGACAGCCGGTTTAAAGCTTCCAGAGACGAGGTGCGCTTGACTGCCCTACCGAACAAACGATTCAGTTCGGCAAGTCGCTTGCTTGCGAGCGACACTGCGTGACCGACAATCTCATGTACGACATCCGGTTCCGGTGTGTAGAGGGGTGTCGAATAATGCCGAATGTACTGCGTGCAGAGAAACGTGCCGGACGCAAGAGACTCAAGGAACACGCGGGGCTCAACCAGACCAGCCACCGGCTCAAGACGGAAGCCGCTGAGCGCCTGAACCTTTTCGTTTACCTCCCGCAATTGCGGAATGCGATCGGGCGCAAAAGCCAGTTGCCGCAGGCACTCAAGATATTCCGCACAGGCATGCGTTTGATGTGCAGGCTCAAGCGCGTTCCAAACCGCCCGCCAAACCTGATGCTCCTCGGTCGAGTAAGGCGCCTCCGGAATCGGCTGCCCGGACTGATAGCTGAGTGCGAGTTGGGCTATGCGATTGCGTCGTGCGCGATACTCGAGGTCACGGAAGCCCGGATGGTCAGGGCTTAGCTGAACAATTCGATTTCGATCGGCTGGCTCTTCATCGGCGTCCAACGGAACGACCCGCATGTCAGCATGGTCGGCCAATAACGCACCTTGTTGTTCGACGAACATAATGAAACCTCAATTTGCCGGCAAAGCTCTTGCGCAAAGAAAACCGGCCACCCCTCCCGCGTCGGAGGAAAGTGGCCGGTTCGATTTCTGTTCCCTAAAGTTTGTTGGTCGCTTAGATCATCTCAAGTCACCCAACGGAACAGCCTTCCCTGCCTCTCCCTCCTGGGAGATCCGCCAATAATATGGGTACAGGGTGCTATTGCTGCCGGTGATGTTGGTTCGGTGGTTCATAACTCTATCGAAAATCCAAGCAGCAAGTTAGCTCGCAACCTCTCCGCTTGTCAACTCAAATAAGACTCAAATAAGATTCCGCGTGGCGGGTCATTTTGAGAAATAGGAGCAGCGCTACAGAACCGAACGCGGTAGAGACTGTGTGAAAACTCTGGGTCTCAGCGCCAAAGGCGCGAAATGTGAGAGCCTGGGCCAGCGGCCCAGGATGGTATCAGTCAAAGCTTCTTAGTGCTGAAAGCGCGAAATGTGTTGCCGGTCGCTCCTATTTCGCGCCTTCAGCGCTTCCAGAGATCAACTGTCCATACCCAGGGCGTTGCCCTGGGCTATTACATTTCGCGCCTTTGGCGCTCTGGACCAGGAGTTTTCAGGGTAGCGCCGGATGCTAGAGTCAACACTAGATTTGCTACTCCCCGGTTCAGAGAATCGTACCTGACATGAAATAGGATCGCCCACTGTCATCACGCAGGTTGACTCCAGGATTCCCGCGCTACCGCGCTCACTAGAAACTCCGCCCTCCGTAGCGGCCGCGTTTAGAGAGGGCACTTGTGCCCCCGCGTCGGCGGACAAGTCCGCTATCTAAACGGATAGGATTGCTAAGCTCAAACTGGCCCACACACTGGCTCCGATTACCGTGCCAGCGAGGGTAAACCTCACAGCGACAGCTCGCGCCTTAGGTTTTTTGCCAACGGCACTTTCCTTGCTGCCATACCCAGCCAGAGAAAAACCGTCGCGCCAAGGCCACAGTGTGATCAGTAAAGAGTACATGAAGCGGCAGATTCGTACCGTAAGGCTACATAGGCA
>Ga0137394_10001655_pt1 | contig 16348 bp, 15 predicted proteins | sample czobulk116metaG_FD_108278 | JGI IMG/M metagenome (GOLD analysis project Ga0137394, IMG submission 108278) | Vadose zone soil microbial communities from Angelo Coast Range Reserve, California, USA - czobulk1.16 metaG | ecosystem: Environmental > Terrestrial > Soil > Vadose zone | place: USA...
CCGTGAGCTGATCCTGGGCGTCACCGGGTCGATCGCCGCCTACAAGGCGGTCTACCTGCTGCGCGAGCTGACCCGGCTCGGCGCCTCGGTCACGGTCTGCCTCTCCGAGCACGCGCGCGAGTTCGTCGGCCCGCTCACGTTCCGGACGCTGTCCGGGCGCCCCGTGCTCTCCAACCTCTTCGATCCGCAGAGCGCCGACGCCGTCGCGCACGTCGCCCTGGCGGAGCGCGCTCACGCCGTCGTCGTGGCGCCGGCTACCGCGAACGTGCTCGCGAAGGCCGCGCACGGGATCGCCGATGATTTCCTGACGACGCTCCTGCTCGCGTCCCGCGCGCCCGTGGTGATGGTGCCGGCGATGGACGGCGGCATGTGGGAGCACCCGGCGGTGGCCGCCAACGTCGCCACGCTGCGCCGCCGCGGCGTCACCGTGCTCGAGCCGGACACGGGCGCCCTCGCCTCGGGCCAGAGCGGGAAGGGTCGGTTCCCGGAGGTCGACGACATCGTCGAGACGCTGCGCCGCGTGCTCGCGCCGATCCGCGACCTGGCCGGCGAGCGGCTGCTCGTCACGGCCGGGCCGACGCGGGAGCCGATCGATCCGGTGCGATACATCTCCAACCGGTCCTCGGGCAAGATGGGATACGGGTTGGCGCTGGCGGCGCTCCGGCGCGGCGCGGCGGTCACGCTGGTGTCCGGCCCGACCGCGCTCACGCCGCCGCCCGGCGCCGTCTTCGTCCCGGTGCAGACCGCCGAGGAGATGCGCGAGGCGGTGCTCCACCATCTCGACCGCGCGACGATCGTCGTCAAGGCGGCGGCGGTCGCCGACTACCGCGCCAAGCAGGCCTCGAGCGTGAAGATGAAGGGCAAGCGCGACGTCACCCTCGAGCTGACCCCGAACCCCGACATCCTCGCCGAGGTCGCGGCGCGGCATACGAATGCGTTCGTCGTCGGCTTCGCCGCCGAGACGCACGACGTCGCCGCGAACGCGCGCGCGAAGCTCGAGGGTAAGGGCATCGACCTCCTGGTCGCGAACGACGTGAGCCAGAAGGGTATCGGCTTCGACGCCGAGGACAACGAGGTGCTGCTGCTCGACCGCTGGGGCGGTGCGCGCCCGTTGCCGCGGATGCCGAAGGCCGCGGTCGCCGACGCGATCCTCTCCCACGTGCTCACCCTCCGCGCCGGCGCCATCGCCAAGCAGACGCCCGCCTAGCGCGCATGGCGACCGCCGACCCGCGTGCGCTGCTCGCCGATGCGCTCGGCGCGCTCGGTGAGACCCTGCGCCACCACCGCGGTCTCGGATTCACCGAGCTTCCCCTCGCGGGCGACTATCTGCTCGGTCCGGCCGCCGCGCTCCGCGCGCAGGACAAGGCCCTCCAGGGCTGTCGCAAGTGCAAGCTCTGCGAGGGGCGCTCGACGATCGTGTTCGGCTCGGGGAACCCGAAGGCGGAGCTCGTCGTCATCGGCGAGGGCCCGGGCGCGGACGAGGACGCTCAGGGGCTTCCGTTCGTCGGCCGCGCCGGGCAGCTTCTCACGAAGATGCTCGAGGCGCGCAAGGTCGAGCTGTCGCGCGACGAAGTCTATATCACCAACGCCGTGAAATGTTTCATCAGCCCCAGGGTTCTCATCTACGGCTCAGACGGCTTCAAGCCCATCAAAGACATCCGCGTCGGAGACCTCGTCCTCACGCACCGAGGTCGTTTCCGTAGAGTCGTTTACGTCCGGCCACACGATGTCTTGCCGCGCGGTAGTGAAGTGATACGACTCTCCATTGTCCCAGTTGACCGGGCGGGCAGGCGGGTTCACATCACGGTGACTCCCGAACATCCGTTCCTCGTGAATGGTAGTTGGAAGAGTGCGAGTGAGATTCGACCTAGTGACAGCGTGAGTGCGTTGGGCGACAAGTGCGAAGTGTGCGGCCGTCCCTACTTCGTCCGCTACGACCGCTACGAGGCGCGCTCATATCACACGTGCAGCGCGCGCTGCCACAACAAGAGGATTTTCCACAGTTCGGAGGCCAGGGAGAAGGTCCGTCGGACAATGAAGGCGCAATACCTGGACGGGCGCCGGGACGCCGCGCTCGTTACGCGGCGAGCCAACGAGCGCACCCGAGAACTCGTCGCCTCCGGCCTAGCCAAGATCCAACATCTCAGCTCGGAGGAGCGTCGGCTGTCGCGCATCGCGGTCGCTGCGAAGATTACCGCAGGCATCAGAAAGGGCATCACCGGCTTCGGTGAGGCTGAATTGAAGCCGATTCTCGACCGGCTCGGCGTGAATTACATCCACCTGTTCGCGCTCCCGGAGTCTCCGCTTCTCTACGACTTCTGTCTGCCCGATCAGCGGATCCTCGTAGAAGTCCGCGGACCTGGATTCAACAACGTGGCCGCCCAGGAGCGCGCCGCAATCAAGGACCGGCTGGCCAACGATCACGGCTATTTGCTGCTCAACCTCTGGTGGGCCCAAGTCATCGACCAACCGGCCACCGTCGAGGAGATCCTCCGGCGAATCCTTCGAAATCACGGACACGAATACGTGTTCGTGGAAGCCAGGGTTGTCTCTGTCGAGTCAAGGCGGACTCGGGGGCACTTCCGCCTTTACAACATTGGTGTGGAGGAGGACGAATCCTACGTCGCGGCAGGCGTCGTCAGTCATAACTGCCGCCCACCCGGCAACCGCAACCCCGAAGCCGACGAGCTCGCCGCCTGCGCGCCGTTCCTCGCAGCGCAGCTCGCGGTGCTGCAACCCAAGGTCGTCCTGGCCCTCGGCAGCGTCGCGACCCAGAGTCTCCTCGGTACCCGCGAGCCGATCGGCAAGCTCCGCGGTCGCGTGCACCCCTACGGGTCGGCCGTGCTGATCCCCACCTTCCACCCCGCATTTCTCCTGCGCAACCCCGGAGACGAGTACAAGCGTATGGCATGGGAGGACCTCCAGCTCGCCCGACGGGAGTACGACCGCCGCCGCACCCGATGACGGCCGCAAGGACAATGCGGAACGGGTTGTCCGCAGGAGCGGAGCCAGGTCGCACCTATTTCAGGTTGTCCGCAGGGACGGAGCCAGGTCGCATCTATCTCAGGCCACCCTCGGTTGCGCCGGCCTCCAGCTCCGATAAATGACCATCGCAGACGTCGCCTTCGACGCCCCAGTGGGCCATTCGTTCTCCTATCGCGTGCCCGACGGCTGGACGCTCGTCCCCGGCCAGCGAGCGCGGGCACCGCTCCGGGGCGCCGCGCGGGTGGGCATGGTCGTGGCGCTGCGCGACGGCACCGACCCGCGGCTCAAGCCGCTCGACCGCCTCGTCGACCGCGAGCCCGTGCTGGCGCGGGCGCAGCTCGACCTCGTTCACTGGATCGCCGCGCAGAGTCTCTCGTCCATCGGCTCGACCTGCGCGGCGCTCCTGCCGCCGCCGTCGAGCGCGGCCGACGGCGGATCCCGGGGGAGCGCCCGCGACGGTGCGGGTCCGGTGACGACGTCGCCGAAGCCGGAGCTGCTGGTGGGCGCGGGCCGCGAGAAGCGGCTGCTCGAGCGGCTCGAGGTGGCGAAGGGGGCGGTGCTCGTGATCGCCGCCGACATCGAGACGGCGGCCCGATGGGCCCAGCGACTCGCGAAGATCGACCGCGTCGTGCGACTCGACTCGGGGGTATCCGACGACGAGCGCGCGGCGGCCTGGCAGGCACTTCGCGACGGGTCGGCGCGTCTCGCCGCCGGGACGCGGTCGGCGCTGCTCGCTCCGCTGCCGTCGCCGGCCACACTCGTCCTGATCGACGAGCACGAGGCCGCCCACAAGCCGCCGGGTCCCCCACGGATGCACTCCCGAGACGTCGCGCTCGAGCGCGCCGCCCGTGAGCCGCTCGCCCTGCTGCTCACGGCCGCGACGCCGAGCGCCGAGGCGTGGTGGCGCGCCGAGTCGGGGCTCATCGACATGCGCCCTCGGGAGCCGGGTCCATGGCCGGCGGTGAGCATCGCCGACACGCGCGGGATTCTCCGGCGCGAGCCGCTGACCCCGCCGGTCTCGCGCGCGATCCGCGAGACGCTGGCCGCCCGGCGGCGCGTCTTCCTGGTGGTGAGCCGGCTCACCTCGTCGCTGGCCTGCGACGAGTGCGGGACCGTGGTCCGTTGCGACCAGTGCGCGATCGCGCTCGCGTACTCGCGCGCCGCCGCTCGCCTGGTCTGCCGGCTCTGTGCCGCCTCGCACCCGCTGCCCGACACCTGCGCGGCGTGTCACGGACGCCGGCTCTCCCCGTTCGGCTGGGGCGCCGAGCGCGTCGAGCATGCCGTGCGCCGCCGCTTCCCCGACGCGCGCATCGCGCGCTGGGATCCCGACGCGGCGCGAGGCGCCCGCGGCGAGGCGCAGCGCGCGGCGGCGGCCGCCGCCGACGTCGTGATCGGGACCCGGGGCGCGCTCCGCCTCTTCGGCCCCGGCGCGCTCGGACTCGCGGCGTTCGTGGCCCCGGACCAGCTTCTGCGGGCGCCGGACTTCCGCGCCGGGGAGCGCACGCTCGCGCTCGCGTGGGCGGCCGCCGAGCGAGTGGCCGCCGACGGGGCTCTCATCATCCAGTCCCAGAATCCCGGTCACTACGCGTTCGAGGCGGTCGCACGCCAGAACCTCGCGGAGTTCTACGAAAAGGAGCTGAAGTTCCGCGCCGAGCTCGGCTACCCGCCCTTCCGTCGCCTCGCCGTCGTCACGGCCCGCGCCCGGGAGTCGGCTGAAACTCGCCGGCTGGCCGAGGCGGTCGGCGCCGCGCTGCGCGGGCGCGCCGGGCTCACCGTCTACCCGCCGGTGGCCGACCGAAGGGACCGCGCCCACCGAATCGTCGCGAAGGGCGGCGCCGAGCTTCCCCGCCTTCTCGACGAGGCGCTGCGGGAGTTCAAAACGCCAGGTACGGGGAGCCGGGGTATCATTGATGTGGAGGTCGATCCGGTCGAATGGCAGTTCTGAAAGTGTTGCGATACGGCGATCCGGCGCTCCGGCGGCGTGCCGCGCCCGTGGGCCAGGTGACTCCGGAAATCCGAGCGATCATCGCGGACATGACCGAGACGATGTACGACGAGATCGGCATCGGCCTCGCGGCGCCCCAGGTGGGCATCTCGCTGCGGCTCATCGTCGTCGCGGACGAGGAAGGCCGGGGCGTGCAGGCGCTCCTGAATCCGGCGATCGTCGAGCGGAGCGGCGAGGCGACGGGTGAGGAAGGCTGCCTGTCCATCCCGGGCGTGTTCGCCCCGGTCTCCCGCGCCGCGTGGGTCAAGGTCGAGGCGCACGCCGTCGACGGCAAGCCCCTGGCGATCAGCGCGCGCGGGTTGCGCGCGCGGGTGCTGCAGCACGAGATCGACCACCTCGACGGCGTTCTCTTCATCGACCGGGTCGACTCCGTGACGCGCGACCGCATCAAGCGGAAGATCAAGAAGGAAGGTCTCCGCGAGGACGCCTCCCGCCACGCCTTCGCGCTTTAAGGTTCTCTTCTACGGCACGCCCGAGTTTGCGCTGCCGACGCTCGAGGCGGTCCTGCGCCATCACGAGGTCGTCGCCGTCGTCACCCAGCCCGACCGTCCGGCCCACCGCGGCCAGCGGCTGACTCCACCGCCCGTCAAGACGCGCGCGCGGGCCGCCGGGCTCGAGGTCATCCAGCCCGCCCGGTTGCGCGATCCCGAGTGGCCCGGGCGCCTCCAGGCACTCGGGGCCGACGTGGCGGTCGTCGTCGCGTTCGGCCAGATCCTGCCGAAGGCGGTGCTCGAGGCACCCCGTCGCGGGTCGATCAACGTCCACGGCTCCATCCTGCCGCGCTATCGTGGCGCGGCGCCGATCCAGTGGGCGATCATGCGGGGCGAGACCAGCACGGGGATCACCACGTTCCAGATGGACGAGGGCATGGACACGGGCCCGATCCTCCTTGCAGCACCCGCGGCCATCGACCCCGAGGAGACCGCCGGCGAGCTGGCCGCGCGACTCGCCGTCCTGGGCGCCGACGTCCTCGTCGACACGCTCGCAAGGCTCGACGCGCTGGCGCCGACGCCGCAGCGTCACGAGGACGCGACGCTGGCGCCGCGACTCAAGCGCACCGACGGCCATCTCGACTGGAATCGCTCGGCGCGCGAGCTCGTCAACGTCGTTCGCGGATGCAACCCGTGGCCGGGCGCTCTCACGCGCAGTCAGGCCGGCTCGCTCACGATCTGGCGGGCGACCGCCACGGGCACTGGACGGACGCATCCGCCGGGCACGCTCGCGCGCCTGCGTGGCGACGGCGACGAGCTGGCGATCGCCACCTCCGACGGCTGGCTCCGTCCAGTCGAGGTCCAGCCCGAGAACCGCCGCGCGATGTCCTGGTCGGACTATCTCCGCGGCGCCCGCCTGCGCCCAGGCGCTACGTTCGCGAGCCCCGACGCCCCCACCCCCCCACCATGACTCCGCCGCGCCGGCGAGGGGGGGCGGACGGCGGGGGCGGAGGCCACGCGACCGGCGGAGTGGGACCCCCGAGTCCCGTGCGCAGCTCGCAGAGCTGCGTTCGGGCGAGTGGGTGACGGAGCCGGTCGCGTGGCCCCCGCCCCCGCCGTCCGCCCTCCCTCGCCGGCGCGCGAGGTCGCGGTGACGGTGCTGGAGCGCGTCGAGGCGGACGCGAGCTTCGCCGACATCGCGCTCGAGACCGCGCTCGCGGCGCATCGGCTCGAGGCCCGCGACGCCGCACTGGCGACGGAGCTCACGTTCGGCACGCTCCGCTGGCAGCGCTATCTCGACTGGATCCTGGCGCCTCACTCCCGTCGCCGGCTCGAGTCGCTCGACCCCCGCGTGCGGGTCATCTTGAGGATGACCGCGTACCAGATCGCCTTCCTCGAGCGCGTGCCCGCCTTCGCCGCGGTCAACGACGCCGTGACGCTGGCGCCGCGCACACCCGGGGTGAGCGCGTTCGTCAACGCCGTGCTCCGATCGTTCTCGCGACGCGGCGCCCGCGAGCGCGAGCCGGCGCCGCCGCGCGATCCCGGCGAGGCGCTGGCGACGCGCTGCTCGTTTCCGACGTGGCTCGTCGAGCGGTGGGTGGCGCGATACGGCCGCGAGGAGGCCGAGGCGTTGATGCGAGCCCTGAACGAGCGGCCGCCGCTGACGCTCCGCACGAACACGCTGCGGATCACCCGCGACGCGCTCGCCCGACGCCTGGCGACCGAGGAAGGGCTCGCCGGGCAGCCGACGCGCCTGGCTCCCGAAGGGCTCGTCGTGGGCCCCGGTGGCGCACCCGGCGAATGGCGCGCCTTCGCCGATGGAAGCTTCGCCGTGCAGGACGAGGCCTCGATGCTGATCGCGCGATTGCTCGCACCCGAGCCCGGGTCCACGGTCGCCGACGTCTGCGCCGCGCCCGGCACCAAGACGACTCACATCGCCGAGCTCATGGACAACCGCGGCCGCATCCTCGCCTTCGACCGCGAGCCCGCGCGCCTGGCGCGGGTCGCGGAGGCCGCCGCGCGCCTGGGGATCACGATCATCGACGCCCGCCAGGGACAGGTCGAGGCTCTGGCACCGGAATTCCGCACCGCGTGCGACGGCGTCCTCGTCGACGCGCCCTGCTCGAACCTGGGCGTGCTGAGGCGCAATCCCGAGGTGAAGTGGCGGCGTCAGCCGGCCGAGCTCACGCAGGCGAGCCGACGCCAGTCCGGCATCCTGGCCGCGGCCGCGACGATGGTCAGGCCCGGCGGCCGGCTCGTCTACGCCACGTGCTCCCTCGAGCCCGAGGAGAACGAGGAGGTCGTGCGGGCGTTCCTCGCCGCTAACCCAGATTTCGCGACCGATCCCCCGGCCGAATTCCCGCTGCCGCTCGAGGCGGGCGGCTGGCTGCGATGTCTGCCGCACCGCGACGGCACCGACGGGTTCACCGCCGTCCGCTTCCGCCGCTCCTAGCTTTCGGGGTATAACCACCTCGTGGTCAAGATCGCGCCCTCGATCCTCTCGGCCGACTTCGCCGCGCTCGGCACCGACATCGCACGCGTCGAAGCGGGCGGCGCCGACCAGCTCCACGTCGACGTCATGGACGGACGGTTCGTCCCCAACATCACGATCGGCCCCGTCGTCGTCGCCGCGATCCGCAAGCGGACATGGCTGCCGCTCGACGTCCATCTGATGATCGTCGAGCCGGAGCGCTACATTCCTGAGTTCGTGGCGGCCGGCGCCGACATGGTCACGGTGCACGTCGAGGCCTGTCCGCATCTCGCCCGCACGCTCGCTCAGATCCGCGAGCTCGGCGCGCGGGCGGGCGTCGCGCTGAACCCGTCGACACCACCCGCCGCCCTGGAGTTCGTGCTCGACGACCTCGATCTGGTGCTGGTCATGTCGGTGAACCCGGGGTTCGGCGGCCAGTCGTTCATCCCCAGCGCGCACCGGAAGATCCGCGAGATCAAGAAGCTCCTGGGTAGCCGCCCCGTGGATGTCTCGGTCGACGGCGGCGTGAAGGCGGACCTCGCGAGGTCTCTCGCCGAGGACGGCGCCTCGACTCTCGTGGCCGGCTCGGCGATCTTCGGGGCGGCCGACCCCGCCGCGGCGGTCAGGGCCCTGCGCGCCGCTGCGACGACGGCCTAGCGCGCGATGGACGTCGTCGACGCGCTCGCCCATCGCGGTCGGTTCTTCCGCGTGCTCCAGCAAACCGCGCGCAGCCAGACGGCCGTCATGACCATCGCCCCGGGCGCGGAAGCCGGGCCCGAGGAGGAGCACGACGGCGACCAGATCATCTACGTCGTCGAGGGCGAGGCCCTCGTCCGCATCGGCGAGAAGGAGCACCGGGCCGCGGCGGGGGCCCTGGTCATGATCCCGGCCCGGACGCGCCACCACGTGCAGAATCCCGGTCGGGAGCCGCTCTTCTTCGTGACCGTCTACGCGCCGCCCGCGTACTGAGGCCTCGGAGGCGAGCGGCTCCTTTGGGGTATACTAGGCGCCGATGTGGATCTTGGGGACGGCAATCCTGCTCCTGGTCGGGACGGTCGGGCCAGCCGCCGCCCAGGTGGGCGTGCCGAACCCGCAGACTCCCACGTTCGTGATTCGTCCCGTTCCCGGCGGCCCCTTCCGGGTCGTGCCGCCGGGCACCCCGTTCTCGCGTGAGACGAACCCGTTCACCGACGAGCCGCACGCCTTCAACAACCCGCACCCGATGCTGCCCAACGCGGGTCTGGGGTACGCCGTGCGTCAAGTCTGGATGCCCCCACGACCCGTCGTGATGCAGGTGTACCTGCCCATGCCGGAGGGCATCCCAGGCAAATACCAGACGATGTACGCCGAGGTCCCGGGATTCTACGTCACGGAAACGACGACCGGGGTGGTGATCCCCGAGCGGTGGGTCCTCGACGAGGTCACCGGCGGCGTCTACCAGTGGCGGAAGGCGCCGGTACAGTTCGTCCCGAGCAGCAACCGCTAAACCCAGCCTCGACGCGCGTCGCGTTGATATTCAGCTGATGTTCCTGTAAAGTCAGGCGTTCCCATGCTCGATTCCCTGAGTACGAGACTGCAAACCATCTTCGACAAGCTCGGCGGGCGCGGCCGGCTGTCGGAGGAAAACATCCAGGAGGCGCTCCGCGAGGTTCGGGTGGCGCTCCTGGAAGCGGACGTCAACTTCAAGGTGGTGCGCGCCTTCATCGACCGTGTGAAGGACAAGGCCGTGGGCCAGGACGTGCTGGCGTCGCTCACGCCCGCGCAGCAGGTGGTGAAGGTCGTGCACGGAGAGCTGGTGGAGCTGCTCGGCGGCAGCGGGCATCGCCTGACGATGGCGTCCCACCCGCCGACGGTCATCATGCTCATGGGGCTGCAGGGCTCGGGCAAGACGACGACGGCGGCGAAGCTGGCCCGCCTCTACACCAAGCAGGGGCAGCATCCGCTGCTCGCGGCGGCGGACACCCAGCGGCCTGCCGCGATGGAGCAGCTCCGGACGCTCGGCGCCCAGCTCGCCGTCCCGGTGACCGGCGCGCCCGGGCAGACCCCGCTCGAGATCTGTCGAGCGGCGCGCGAGGAGGCAGCGGCCCGCGGCCTCACGCCGCTCATCCTCGACACGGCCGGCCGGCTCCACATCGACGAGGCCCTGCTGGAGGAGCTGCGGGCGATCCGACGGGAGGTCGCGCCCCACCACGTGCTCCTCGTGGTCGACGCCATGACCGGCCAGGACGCGGTCACGGTCGCCGACCGCTTCAATCAAGCTGTTGGTATCGACGCCGTGATCCTCACCAAGCTCGACGGCGACTCCCGCGGCGGCGCCGCGCTCTCCGTCCGGCACGTCACCGGGCGCCCCATCGCGTTCGTCGGCGTGGGCGAGAAGACCGACGCGCTCGAGCCGTTCCATCCCGACCGCCTGGCCTCCCGCATCCTCGGCATGGGCGACGTGCTCTCCCTCGTCGAGAAGGCGCAAGCGGCGGTGGATCAGACGCAGGCGGAGGCGCTGGCCCGGAAGCTCCGCGAGGACACCTTCTCGCTGGCAGACTTCCGCGATCAGCTCAAACAGCTCCGCCAGATGGGGCCGCTCGACCAGATCCTCGGCATGCTTCCCTTCGGGAAGATGCTCAAGGGCGCGCCCAAGGATCTCGCCGGCGAGTCGGCCGACCTCGGTCGGTTCGACGCGATCATCAGCTCGATGACGCCGGGCGAGCGGGACAATCCCGAGATCATCAACGGCAGTCGCCGCCAGCGGATCGCGCGCGGTAGCGGCACGGACGTGCAGGATGTGAACCGCCTGCTCAAGCAGTTCGCGCAGCTCCGGAAGGTCATGAAGCAGTTCAAGGGCATGGAGGGGAAGCTTCCCCGCATGAAGAATCTCCCAGGATTTCCGACGCCGAGGGGGTGAGAGCGTGGCAGTGACGATTCGACTGAGACGGACCGGGACGACGAAGCGGCCGGCCTACCGGGTGGTGGTCGCGGATTCGCGGTCGCCGCGCGACGGCCGCTTCATCGAGGTGCTCGGGCACTACAGCCCGCTGACGGAGCCGCCGACCGTGTCGATCGACCGGGCGAAGGTTGAGGCCTGGATCAAGAAAGGTGCGCAGCCGTCGAACACGGTGCGGAGGCTGATCGCGAACGCGCCCGTGAGCGCGCCGGTGACGGTACCGGCGAGCGTGGCGGCGAAGAAGTAGGAGGTCGCGGGTCGACTCGCCCGACGGGCGGGCGGCGCGGCGACCCGACGGCGAACATGAAAGACCGGCTCGTGGTCATCGGTGAGATCGTGCGACCCCACGGTCTTCGGGGCGAGATGCGCGTGACGCCGCTGACGGATCACCCCGAGCGCTTCGAGAAGGTCACCGACTGCGTCCTGTGGGACCGGGCGCGCGACACTCGCGAGCGCTGCCGCGTGACCGGGGCGCGCCGGCAGGGCGTCGCGGTGCTCCTCTCGCTGGCCGGCTGCGAGACGGTCGAAGCCGCCAGCGCCCTCGTCGGACGGTTGGTGGCGCTGCCCGAGGACGAGGCGCTGCCGCTGCCGCCCGGACACTTCTACCCCTGGCAGCTCGAGGGCTGCCGGGTCTTCACGGAAGACGGGCGGGAGGTCGGGCGGGTGCTGCGCATCGAGCCGTCGGCCGCCCAGGATCTGTGGGTGGTGAGCGACGGCGCGCGCGAGCACCTGATCCCGGCGGTCGCCGAGATCGTGCTCGAGGTCGACCTGGCCGGAGGCCGCGTTGTGATCCGGCCCCCGGACGGGCTGCTCGAGCTCTAGCGGCGCGGCGCCATGCGCATCGACATCGTCACGCTCTTTCCCGGCATGGTCGCGCCGGCACTCGCCGAGTCGATGCTCGGGCGCGCACAGGCGCGTGGACTCGTTGACATCCGGGTGGTCAATCTCCGAGACTACGCGGGGGGCCGGCACCGAGTCACCGACGACTACCAGTTCGGGGGTGGCGGCGGCATGGTCCTGAAGCCCGAGCCGCTCTTCGCCGCGGTGGAAGCGCTGCGCACGCCGGGGGCGCGCGTCGTGTTGATGGACCCGCGGGGTCGGACGTTGACTCAGGCGGTGGCGGCCACGCTCGCCCGTGAGTCGCACCTGATTCTGCTGGCGGGGCGATACGAGGGCGTTGACGCGCGAGTCGGTGCCGGACTCGCGGACGACGCGATCTCGATCGGCGACTATGTGCTGACGGGCGGCGAGTTGCCGGCCCTGGTGGTGACCGACGCGGTGACGCGCCTGCTCCCGAACGTGCTCGGGGCGGAAGGCGCGGCGGCGCGCGAGTCGTTCGCCGACGGGCTGCTGGAGCCGCCGCAGTACACGCGGCCCGAGGCGTACCGGGGCGCGCACGTGCCGGGCGTGCTGCTCTCGGGCGACCACGCGCGCATCGCGCGCTGGCGCCGGGTGCAGGCGATCTGGCTCACGTGGCGCGAGCGTCCGGACCTCCTGGCGACGGCGCCCCTGACGCCCGACGAGCGCAAGCTGGTGGAACGATTCGAGCGCGGGGAGACGCCCGAGCAGCTCGAGGACCCCGCGAACTGATCAGTAGAACGCTGATGGCCTATGAAAGGACTGTCGCGATGGACGCGATTCGACTGGTGGAGGCGGCGCAGCTCAAGAAGGACCGGGCGGGGTTCGCGCCCGGTGACACCGTGCGTGTGCACGTCAAGGTGATCGAGGGCGAGAAGGAGCGGTTGCAGGTCTTCGAGGGCATCGTCATCCGGCGGCGCGGCGAGGGCGGCCGCGCCTCGTTCACGGTCCGGCGCATCTCCTACGGCGTCGGGGTGGAGCGCACCTTCCCGCTGCACTCGCCGCGAATCGAGCGGGTGGAGATCGCCCGCCGGAGCCGGGTGCGGCGCGCGAAGCTCTATTACCTGCGCGGGCTCGCCGGCAAGGCCGCGCGCCTCAAGGAAAAGCGCGCTCCCCTCGTTCCCGCCACCGTCGCCGAGCCGTAGTCGACGTACGCCTCGTGACGCCGCCTCCGTCGGCGCCGTACCACTACGAGGCTCGAGCCTGGAGGACGGGTGTCACGCGGCTCGCGGGCCTCGACGAGGCGGGGCGTGGGCCCCTGGCCGGGCCGGTCGTCGCGGCCGCCGTGATCATCGGTCCGGACCGGCGCATCAAGGGGCTCGCGGACTCGAAGGTCCTCACCCCGGAGCAGCGCGAGGCGCTGTTCCACGTCATCACCGAGCGCGCCGTCGCGGTGGGCGTCGGGATCGTCGATCACGAGACGATCGACCGCGTCAACATCCTGCAAGCCACCCGGCTCGCGATGGCCGAGGCGCTCACGCGGCTCGCCGTGCGGCCCGACCTGGTCATCACCGATTTCGTCGCGCTCCGCGACCTCACCTGCCCGCAGAGGAACCTCGTCGACGGTGACGCCCGCTGCGCCACCGTCGCCGCCGCCTCGATCATCGCCAAGGTGACCCGCGACCGCCTCATGGTCGAGGCTGACCGGAGCTTCCCGGAGTACGGCTTCGCCCGCCACAAGGGCTACGCGACCCCGGAGCACCTCGCCGCGCTCGACCGCTGGGGCCCGTGTCCCCTCCACCGGCGCACCTTCGCCGGCGTCTGGCGGCAGGGCGAGCTGTTCGTGCTCGAAGCGAACGACTGACCCGCCCCGCGCCTTGACACTCGAGCCATGGAGCCTCTGATCGCGACGCTTCGGTGGATTCACATCGCCGCCGGCATGCTCGCCCTCGGCCTGGCGCCCGCGGCGATGCTGACGGTGAAGGGCGGCCGGGCCCACCGGCGCTGGGGCAAGACCTACTTCTGGGCGATGGCGGTGGTCGCATCGACCGCGGTCGTTCTCGGTCTCTTCCGGCCCCAGATCTTCCTGGTGCTGCTCGCCGTCTTCAGCTTCTATCAGGCCTTCTCCGGCTATCGCGCGCTGTCCCGCAAGCGCCCCGCTCAGGGTCAAGGGCCCGGCGTGATCGACTGGGCCGCCGCGCTGGTGACGCTCGCCGCCAGCGTGGCGCTGGTCGTTCTCGGGCTCCTCCGGCCGGGCCCGAGCTGGCAGGGCGTCGGCATGGTTCCGGTAATCTTCGGCGTGCTCGGGATGGTGCTCGCCGGGCTCGACGTCCGGAAGTTCGCCCGGCCGCCGACGGACCCGCACGCGTGGTGGTTCGCCCACATGGCCGGCATGCTCGGCTCGTACATCGCGACGGTCTCAGCGTTCTCCGTCGTCAACTTCACCTTCCTGCCCCCCGCCGTACGCTGGCTCTGGCCCACCGCCCTCGGCGTCCCACTGATCACGCTCTGGATCACCTCCTACAAACGACGCTTCCGCCGAGCTGCACCTCCGCGCATCGAGGCCGCGCCAGTGATCTGATCAGAAGAATCCCCGCTGCCGATGCGACAATGCCGAACCGGCAGTTCGGGCCGGTGGGGGGTGGGGCAGGGGGCGACAGGACCCGTCCCCGAAACCCGGCGACGAGCGTCGCGCCCCTGGATGGAGCCCAGCCGCCGCGGAGCAGCGGGCGCGTGCCGCGTGGTCCGGTCGCCCCCTGCCCCACCCCCCACCGGCCCGAACTGCCGAGCCGCGGAGAGGAGCGATGGCCGAAGTAGCGTTCGGACTATTCGACTGGATCGATCGACGGCAGGCGCCGCTCGGGCAGCTCTACGAGGAGCGGCTGCAGCTCCTCGAGGCGGCGGAGGCGGCGGGCTTCCTTTGCTACCACCTCGCCGAGCATCACTCCACGCCGCTCGGCATGGCCCCATCGCCGTCGGTGTTCCTGGCCGCGGTGGCCCAGCGCACGCGACGCATTCGCCTGGGACCGCTCGTGTACTTGCTGCCCCTGTACTCGCCACTCCGTCTGATCGGCGAGATCTGCATGCTCGATCACCTGAGCGGTGGCCGGCTCGACCTCGGCGTGGGCCGCGGTGTCTCGCCCTACGAGGTCGGCTACCACGGCCTCGACGCGACGCGGACACGTCCCATGTTTCAGGAGGCGCTCGAGGTGCTCGTTGCGGGCATGACGAGCGAGCGGCTGACGTACCGCGGCGAGCACTACCGTTACGACGACGTGCCGATGGAGCTGGCGCCGCTCCAGCGCCCATATCCGCCTCTCTGGTACGCGACGAGCAACCTCGACAGCGTGGCGTGGGCGGCGGCTCGTGGGATGCACCTGGTCGGGCTCGGCCCGGCGGAGGCGTACCGGCCATTCGTCGAGAAGTACCGGGCGGTCTGGCCGAAGCACCGTGACGATTCCCGGCGGCTCAACCCTCACGTCGAGGCGCCGCGCATCGGGATCAACCGGCAGATCGTCGTCGCGGACACGGACGAGGAAGCCGAGGCGATCGCGCGCGCGGTCCATCCCCGCTGGGCGGCGAGCTTCGTCAAGCTCTGGGCCGACCACGGCGACACCACCTACTCCCAGCGCGTCAACCTCGACGCGGCGCTGCGCCACGAGACGATCCTGGCCGGATCGCCGGCGCGCGTGCGCGGCCAGGTCGCCCGCCTGATCGAGTCGACCGGCGTCAACTACGTCATCTGCTGCTTCGCCTGGGGCGACCTCACTCTGGTACAGTCGCTCCGGTCCTTGCGTCTCTTCGCCGAGCAGGTGATGCCGGCGTTCCAGCCGTGAGCGTCGAGTCGCGACCGACCGTGCGCGTCGGTCGTGATCGAGAGGAGAGATCCATGAACCGGCTCCGTCGTTGCCGGATCGCGCTCGCCGGCCTCTTGGCCTTCGGGCTCTTCGGCCCGGTCGCGAGCGCCCCCGCGCAGGGCCCCGCGTCCACCGGTCCCATCACGATCGGCGTGCTGGCGCCCTCGACCGGCCCTTTCGCGACCTACGCGCGCGACATCATCGACGGCGCGCGCCTGTATTCCGACGAGGTCGGCGGACAGCTCGGCCGGCGGAAGCTCGAGCTGGTCGTCGAGGACTACCAGACCAGGCCCGACGTGGCGCTGACGAAGATCCGCAAGCTGGTGGAGCGGGACCGGGCTCAGGCGATCGTCGGCCTCGTGCTCTCCGCCGCCGCCCTCGCGGTGAAGGACTACGTGAACACCCAGAAGGTCCCGCTCCTCATCTCCGGCTTCGCCGTCGCCGAGAGCCTCACCCTTCAGCCGAACCCGTACGTCTTCCGCCTCACCTACAGCGCGGCCATGACCGGCGCGCCCATCGGCCAGTGGACCTACCGGCAGCTGAAGGCGCGGAGAGCGGCGATCATCGCCTCGGATAGCGTGGGCCCGCTCGAGCTCATGATGGCCTGGGCCCGCGCCTTCGAGGAGGCGGGCGGCAAGGTCGTCCAGGAGATCTATCCGCCGCTGGGTACCGCGGACATGGCGCCCTGGGTCGCGAAGCTCCGCCACGACGTGGACGTCGTCGGTGTGCAAACGGTCGGCGCCGACGGCGTGCGCTTCGTGAAGCAGTTCCAGGAGTACGGGCTCAAGGGGAAGATCCCGGTGGTCGACGCCTCGGTGGGGGTCAGCGAAATCTCGCTCCTGCCCACCGCGGGCGAGGCGGCCG
>Ga0137394_10001657_pt1 | contig 16342 bp, 14 predicted proteins | sample czobulk116metaG_FD_108278 | JGI IMG/M metagenome (GOLD analysis project Ga0137394, IMG submission 108278) | Vadose zone soil microbial communities from Angelo Coast Range Reserve, California, USA - czobulk1.16 metaG | ecosystem: Environmental > Terrestrial > Soil > Vadose zone | place: USA...
GAGGCGCGCGCCGCCCCGGCGCGCGCCGCGGTCGCCCCGCACGCGGGCTACCTCTATTCGGGACTCACCGCGGCGCACGTGTTCGCGCGCCTCGAGATCCCGCCGATCGTCGTGATCCTGGCGCCCAATCACACCGGGGTGAGCCGGGCGCCCGGCGGTGCGTCGCTGTGGGAGGCGGGCGCGTTCCGGACGCCGCTCGGCGACGTGAGCGTGGACGACGGCTTCGCGCGGGCGCTGCTCGAGACGTCGCCGCTGGTGGGCCCCGACCACGCCGCCCATGCCTCCGAGCACGCGGTGGAGGTCGAGCTGCCGTTCCTCCAGCTCCGGCGAGCCGACGTCCGGATCGTGCCGCTCGTCCTGGCGTGGGACGCGTGGGAGGGATGCCGCGGGTTGGGCGAGACCCTGGCCGGGCTCGTGCGGCGCTGGCCCGACCGGGTGCTGCTGCTGGCGTCGAGCGATCTGAACCACTACGAGCCCGCGACCACGTCCGAGCACAAGGACCGGCGCGCGCTCGACGCCGTCGCGGCGCTCGACGGCGCGGAGCTGCTGGCGCGTTGCCGCAGCGAGCGCATCTCGATGTGCGGCCGGGCGCCCGTGGCCACGGTCATCGCCGCCGCGCGAGCGCTCGGGGCTAGGCACGCCGATGTCGTGCACTACAGCCACTCCGGCATGGTGACGGGGGACGACGCCGTGGTGGGATACGGAGGAGTGGTGATCCCGTGAACCCGATCCCCGTGCTGTCCGCGACCGAGGCCGCCGCGTGGGATTCGGCCGCCCGCACGCAATACCGGATTCCCTCCCGCGTGCTGATGGAGACCGCGGGACGAGCGGTCGCGCACGTGATGGTGCGCGACTATCCCGCGGTGCTCGCCCGCGGGGCGCTGGTCGTCGCCGGGGCGGGGAACAACGGGGGCGACGGGTGGGTCGTAGCGCGCGCCCTGCATGCGAGCGGCATCGCCGTCTGGGTGGCCGCCCTCGACCCCAAGACCGACGACGCCATCGACAACCGCGCGCTCGCCCGCATGGACGGCGTGCGCGAGACGGGTCGGGAAGAGCCGTGGCCCGCCACGGCCGTGGTGATCGACGCGTTGCTCGGCACCGGCGCCGCCGGACCGGCGCGCGGCGACGTGCTGGCGCTGGCCCAGCGGCTGGTCGCGTACGGAGCCCCGGTCCTCGCGATCGACGGCCCCACGGGAGTCGACCTGTCGAGTGGCGAGGCGCACGGGCCGGTGCGCGCTGAGCTGTCCGTCACGTTCGGGGGCCCGCGCCGCGGCCACCTGCTCGCGCGCGAGTGGTGCGGCAAGATCGTGGTCATCGACATCGGGCTGCCGCCCGCCGATCCCGTTTGGCCCGTGCTCGTAACGGACCCGTGGGCGGGGGCGCGGCTGCCGAAGCTCACCCCGACGATGCACAAGGGCGACCGCGGTCGCGTCACGGTGGTCGGCGGCGCCAACGGCATGACGGGCGCCGCGCTGCACGCCGCGCGCGGGGCGCTCGCCGCCGGCGCGGGGCTCGTGAAGCTCGTGGCCGCGAAGGAGACGATCGAGGCGGCGCGCTCGAGCCTCCCCGACGTGCTCACGGTCGAGTCGGCGCTCGGCCCCGAGCTCGAGGCCGAGGCGGCGGAAGCACTCGAGTGGGCCGACGCCCTCGTGATTGGTCCAGGGCTGGGCCGCGAGCCGCCGCGCGCCCAGTTTCTCCATGCCGCGCTGGCGCGCCGCCCGATCCCCACCGTGCTCGACGCCGATGCCCTCACGCTGTTCCGCGGCCCCGCGGAGCGGCCCGTGGTGCTCACGCCGCACCTGGGCGAGTTCCGCGCCCAGTTCGGCGACGAGCTCGCCGACGCGGCGGCGAACGACCGTTGGGCGGCCGCGGCGAAGGCCGCTCAGAAGGTGAAGGGCACCGTGCTCCTGAAGGGCGTGCCCACCGTGATCGCGGACCTGCGCGGGCCGATTCACGTGGTCGCGAGCGGCAACCCGGGACTCGCCACCGGCGGCTCGGGCGACCTGCTCGCGGGCTTCATCGGCGCCTTCCTCGCGCGCGGCAGCGCGGGGCCCGAGGCCGCCGCGCTGGGCGCCCATGCGCTGGGCCGGGCGGCGGAGCACGGCGCGCGCCAGTGGACGGCTCGCAGCCTGCGTCCCGCCGATGTCCTGGCCGCGCTGCCCGAGATCTGGCGCGCGTGGACCAACACGCAGCCGGTCGGGCCTCCCGTGCTCACGGTCCTGGAGCCGCCGGAGACGGCGTGACGCGCCGGTCACTCCGCCTGGGCTCAGGGGGTGAGTTCGACCGCCTGCGCGCCATTTTCGCGGCGCTCGGCGCCGCGGGCCGAGACCTGGGCGACGATTGCGCGCTGCTCCCCGTCGGCGGCCGGACCCTCGCGATCAGTATCGATCTGTCGCTCGAAGCGGTGCACTTCCGCACCGACTGGCTCTCGTTTCGAGAAATCGGCTGGCGCGCGACGGCGGCCGCATTGTCGGATCTCGCCGCGGACGGCGCGACCCCGCTCGGGGTCCTCGTTTCCCTCGGCGTGCCCGGCAACCGGCAACGCCGTCCCGGCAACGCCTCACCCGCCGTTCAGATCATGTCGGGGGTGAGATCCGCCGCCGACAGCGTAGGAGCGAAGGTGTTCGGCGGTGACCTCGTTCGCTCTCCGCGCTATCTCGTCGACGTGTGCGTCCTGGGCGTGGTCCAGCGGCCGGTGCGGCGGAGCGGCGCGCGTTCGGGTGACGGGCTGTGGGTCACGGGGCGGCTTGGCGGTGCGGGGCTCGCGCTCGCCGCGCTCCGGGCGGGCCGTCGCCTCGCGCCGACCGTACGGCGCCGCTTCGCCCGCCCGGTGCCGCGCATCGCCGCGGGGCGCTGGCTGGCGCGGCGTGGAGCGCGCGCCATGATCGATATCTCCGACGGGCTGGCGGGGGACGCGGGGCACCTCGCGGCGGCGTCGGGCGTCGGGATTGCGATCGAGCTGGAGCGCGTTCCGTGCTGGCCGGGTGTCACGCCGCGCGCGGCCGCGGCGAGCGGCGAAGAGTACGAGCTGCTGGTCGCCCTGCCGCGCAGCTTCGGAACCGCGGGCGCCCGCGCCTTTCGCCGCGCCACGGGGCTGCCCTTGACGCGCATCGGCGCGTGTACCGCGGGCCGGGGCTTGCGCATTACCCGCGAGGGGCGACTGATCACGCCGCCCCGCGGCTTCGATCATTTCCGCGCGCCATGATCCGCACCCTGTGGTTCTACCTGGTAGTCGTGGTCTCGAGCGTCATCCACGCGACGACCGTGATCGTCGCCGCTCTGCTGGGCGTGAAGCGGCGGCCCGGCGGAGGGGACATCTACGACTGGGGAACGAACGACTGGTCCCGCCAGGTGCTCTGGGCGGCGGGGACACCGGTGCGGGCTGAGGGCCTCGACCGCATTCCCGACCGCCCGGTCGTGTACGCCTCGAACCACTCGTCCATGTTCGACATCTGGGCCCTCGCGGCCACGCTGCCGGGGTCGGTGCGAATGGTAGCGAAGCAGGAGCTCGCCAGGATCCCGCTGCTGGGGCGGGCGATGGTCACGGCCGGGCACCTGACGATCGATCGTGCGCATCCGGCGCGGGCCCTGGAGGCCTATGGGCGCGCCGCCGAGGTAATCCGGGGTGGCACCTCGGCATTGCTGTTTCCCGAGGGGACGCGCAGCCGCACAGGAGCGCTGCTGCCGTTCAAGAACGCGCCCTTCGGGCTCGCCATCGCGGCCCAGGTGCCCGTGGTGCCGGTGTACGTCGCCAACACCTTCGAGATCATGCCCAAGGGCCGGTTTTTCCTGCGACCGCGGCCGATCAGGATCGTGATCGGTGATCCGATCTCCACGGCGGGGATGACGGTCGAGCGGCGCCAGGAGCTGCGCGATCGGGTGCATGCCGCGATCCTCGCCTTGAAGGCGCGCGTTGACGCAGAGGGCGCCGCCCGCTAGGGTAGGGGCCATCATGAGCACGATCATTTCGGTGCGCGCGCGCGAGATTCTCGACAGCCGGGGCAACCCGACCATCGAGGCGGACGTCACTCTCTCGAGCGGCGCGGCCGGACGGGCGGCCGTGCCGAGCGGCGCCTCCACCGGCGAGCACGAAGCGGTCGAGCTGCGCGACGGCGATCAGAAGCGGTTCGGCGGCAAGGGCGTGCTCGAGGCGGTGAAGAACGTGAACGAGGTGATCGGTCCGCGGCTCGAGGGTATGTCGGCCGAGGAGCAGATCGCGGTGGACTACGCGATGCTCGACCTCGACGGCACCCCCAACAAGAGTCATCTCGGCGCCAACGCCATCCTCTCGGTGTCGATGGCCGTGGCGCGGGCTGCCGCCCAGGACGCTGGCCTTACGCTGTACCGCTACCTCGGGGGGCCGGTCACCAACGTGCTGCCCGTGCCCATGATGAACATCCTCAACGGCGGCGCGCACGCGGCCAATACCGTGGACTTCCAGGAGTACATGATCGTGCCGATCGGCGCCGAGAGCTTTCCCGAGGGCCTGCGGATCGGTGTCGAGGTGTTCCACGCGCTCAAGAAGGTGCTGTCCAAGCGCAATCTGTCCACCGCGGTGGGGGACGAGGGGGGATTCGCGCCCAATCTCACGAGCGACGAGGCGGCGCTCGAGGCCGTGATGGCGGCGATCGAAGCCGCCGGGCTCGAGCCCGGGAAGGACGTCGCGATCGCGCTCGACCCCGCGGCATCCGAGCTCTACCAGGAAGGGAATTACGTCTTCAAGAAGAGCGGCGCCGGCACCAAGTCGTCGGACGAGATGATCGCGCTGTACAAGAGCTGGATCGACCGCTACCCGATCGTATCGATCGAGGATGGGCTGGCCGAGGACGACTGGGCGGGATGGGCGAAGCTCACCGCGGCGCTGTCCGCCCGCGTCCAGCTCGTGGGAGACGATCTGTTTTGCACCAACATCGAGCGGTTGGATCGCGGGATCGAGGAGAGTGTGGCGAACGCGATCCTCATCAAGCTGAACCAGATCGGATCGCTCACCGAGACGCTGCAGTGCATCGCGCACGCGCGCTCCAACGGATACGGCGCCGTGATCTCGCACCGCTCCGGCGAGACAGAAGACACCTTCATCGCCGACCTCGCGGTGGCGACCGGGGTGGGGCAGATCAAGACCGGGAGCGCCTCGCGCACCGACCGCGTCGCGAAGTACAACCAGCTGCTGCGCATCGCCGAGGAGCTGGGCGACACGGCGTACTACCCCGGCCGGCATCTGTACGGATTGTGACGCGCGCCCGGCTGATCGGGATCGCCGCGGTGGTGGTGCTCGCGGGATTGGCCTTTCAGGCGGGGGAGTACGGCATGCTCGACTGGCTCAAGCTGCGGAGCCAGCTCGCCGAGGAACGCCGGGCCGTGCGGGAGCTCGAGCACCAGCTCGACTCGCTCCAGCGCCTGGCGCACGCATTGGAGACGGACCCCGCCGCCCAGGAGCGCGCGGCGCGCGAGCAGTTCGGGATGATCCGGAAAGGCGAGCTGCTGTATCGGCTGGTGCCGAAAGTGGACGCCGGGGGCGAGGAGCTTCCACCCACGCCGCGGTAATTGCTGCTTAGCGTTCTCCCACGATGATGGCCAGGCTGATCGCTTCCAGCGTCTCGCTTCCCCTGCCGCCTCTCCCTACCGCCGCGTCGTCCATGCGGTAGGCGAGGCGCAGCGAGAACGGGCGCTGCGGCGGTCGGTACACCACACCCGCCTCACCGCCCTGCACCCGGCCGGCTCCCGCCACCAGATTCACCTGCGAGGACAACGCTCGCCACAGCTCGACGTAGCTCGTCAGGCTCGCCGTCACGATCGGCGCATCCACCCGGGCCCGGGCCTGCCAGAACACCCACCGCTCGGTGACGGAATCCGTCACGTACGCCCGCACGAACGGACCGACACTCATTTCGAGCCAGGGCAGCGGCCGCGCGGAGACGACCAACCGGCCTTCGATCAGATCGCGTTTCACTGCCTGATCCGCCGTCTGCAGCGTGCCGCTCGAGAGGCCCAGGCCCACAGCGAACCCGTTGAACACGAGTCGGCCCTCTCCGCCGAGCACCGGCCCGCGCAGCCGCGCCGCGCCGGCCGTTCCCATCGCGGCCGAGTCGCTGCGTACCCAGACGAACCCTGCGTCCCCGCGGAATGCCAGGGTCGGCCGACCTTGCGAGTCACTGACGGCCGTTGCGGCGAGCGCCAGGATTCCGATCAGCCCGATGGTCCTCATGGGGATCCTCGCTCCGCGATGGTGTCGGGTCCGGCGCGGACAACCAGGCGCACCGTGCGCAGGCGGGCGGCGTTCTCCGCCCTTGCCGCATCGAGCTTTTTCTTCCAGGTATCGCGCACCGATGCGTTCGCGCGAACGTTGGCGTCGAGTGGTTTGGGTTTTCGCGCGAAGAAGCCGACCAGTCCGGCGACGCCCACCGTCGCGCCCACGGCAAAGCGCGCCCCGGTGGCGGCCTTTCCCGGCGCCAAGATCGACGGTAGCGCGACGGCGGAAGCTCCGGCGACGAGCCCCGCGGCGAGCGAGCGGAAGGCCGGACCGGTCGACGTCCGCTCGGGCAAAAACGCCGGCTCTGGTGGCCAGGCCACGGTATCGGGCGGCTCCTGCTTGACCTCGAGCACGACCTGACGCGCGCGCGGCCCATCCGCCGTGGGGGTCCGCGGCGTTACCCGCAGGACGTAGCGGCCGTTGTTGGCAGGCGCTCCCGCCGCCGTGAGGCCGTCCCACGCCACCAGGAGGCTGTCGGCCACCGGACCGCTGTACAGCTGCCGCACCGGCGTCCCGTCCTCCTGCGCGAGCGTCACCGTCACGTCCGCGAGCGAGCTCGCGAGCACGCGGGCGGTGAACCGCTCGAGCCGCGTGCGCAGCTCGGTGACGGGCGGCACCGCGACTGCGATCGCCCTGGTCGCCCGGCGAACCTCCTGAAACAGATTCGTGACCTGAGGCGGAAAGATCAGCTCGTCCGGCCGATAGCGCGGGTTGAGCAACACTAGCTGACGGAACGCGGCGACCGCGGAATCGCGCTGTCCCCGGAACAGCTCCGTCGCCGCGAGATACGTGAGCGCCCGCGCCCGCAGTGAGTCGGCGAGTCCCGCGGCCGAATCGCGTGCCAGGCTCCGCTCGAGCAGAGCCGCCGCCGCATCGTATTCCAACGCCTGATACGCTCGCACGCCCCCGCCCAGGAGGTCGCTCGCGGACTGGGCGCGCAACCCCCTCGCTCCGCACAGCAGCAGCGATACGGCGAGGACGAGGGTGGCGCGCGTCACGGGCTAGCGCTCCACGAGCGCGATGTCGGTGATGCGGAGCCGCTGCCCCGACGCCACGTCGATCATGCGGTCGTACGGCCGGTAGCCGTCGCGTTCCACCCGCAGCCGGTGGCGGCCGGGCCCGACCGTGCGATCGATCTGTGGAGTGTTCCCGATGGGCTGACCGTCCAGATACACGCTGCCCCACGGGATCGCGTTCACGGAGAGGAGACCGGGTTCCAGGTAACGCTGTTCCACCGGCGACGGCGCCGAGCGCGGCGGCGGTGCCGGTCGCTGCGCCACCGGAGCACGCGTTGCGACCGTGGGGCGGGTCGTACGCGCCGGTGGCGGCGTCGGCGTCGGGGATGGAGGCGGCGCGGGATCCAGCCTGGGCGGTGCGAACGTGTCGCTGCTCGCGCTGGCCGGGGCGGGGGCGCTGGCGACCGGTTCTCGAATGGCCGGGGAGGCGGGAATCGACGAAATGCCGAGCCACACTGCGCCACCGCCCAGCGCAAGCAGCAGGCCGGCGGCGGCGGCAGCGACGCGACCGCCGAGCGGTTTCGCCGCGGGGTCTGCGTCGGAGTCGACGATCACGACCGGAGAGCCGGGCCCCTTCTTGCGGGGGTTCGCGCCGAACCACGCCGTCCGGGCGTCCGGTCGCGTACCGCCGAGGGCCGCGACGAAGTCGAGCACATTGGGAAACCGATCGGCCTGTCGGCTCGAGAGCGCGCGGCGCAGCGCCTGCGACACGTGCACGGGGAGTCCGGGGAGGCCGTCGTCCGCCGCCGGCGGATCCTCGCCGACCGGCACCCCCGTCAGGCACTGGTGCGCGATCGCCGCCAGCGCGCGCTGATCCGCACCGGCCGCCGGCTCGTTGGCGCGGGCGCCATCGGGCGCCGCGTCGAGCAGCCCCCGCATGGCGAAGTCGCCGACCAGGGCCCATTCGTTGGCGTCCACGATGATGCAGTCGGCCGTCAGGGCGCCGTGGGCCACGCCGCGCCGGTGCGCGTAGTCGAGGGCGCTCGCCACCTGCTCGAAGATCCGCAGGCAGGCAGAGAGCTCGAGCGGTCCGTCGGTTTGCAGCATGCTCGCGACCGACCGGCCGTCGACGTGCTTGGTCGCGCACCACAGGAAGCTCTCCGTGGCGCCGTCGCGGTACACCGGGACGATGTGCGGGTGATCGAGCTGCGCCGCCGCCTCGGCCGCGGCGTGGAAGCGATCGTCCGCCGGACCGACCTGCGCGCGTGGCACGACTTTCAGTGCCAGCGGCCGCTCTTCCGCGTCCCGGGCCAGGTAGACGATGGGGCCGGGTGGCCGCTCGAGCAGGCTCTCGATGCGGAACTCCTGCGCCAGCTCGCGCCGCGCGTCGAGCTCACTCGGCTCGGGCGTCGGGGCTTCCGCGACGGCGACGGTCGCGGCGGAGTAGCCGCACAGCCAGCAGGTGGCGGCGGCTTCGGAGAGCTCGCTGAGCGTGCACCGGGGGCAGCGCATCAGGGTCCCCCGACCTTGAATGGCGCGCTTTCGATGCCAGCGAGCGGGTCGCTGCGCGCCACCAGGGTGTAGTCGCTGATCCCCGACTGGTCGATGCTCAGGTCTGCGAACGTAGCGATCCCATTCACCGCGGCCACGTCCTTCGTACCGTTCAATTGGGCGTTTCCGAGCAGGCTTCCGTCGTGGCCGATGGTGATCGAGATCGTGCCGCTGAAGGTTGTGACCACTCTGTCCTGGTCGTCCTGTGCCGCGACCCGCACGGGAGGCGCAATGGTTGCTCCCGCCGCCGCGTCGCTCGGCTGCGTCACGAAGATCAGGTGCGTCGCAGAGGGGGGACCCGTGCCTCCGCGGGACGCAGTGCCGCCGCCGGAATCATTGAACAGCTTGTCGAAGTGACAGCCGGCAACCAGCACGGTCAGCAGGACAACAGATAGTGCTCTCATGGCCTGCTCACCGAGCATGCAAGCGGCGCACCGCGTCGGTGCTGCTCAATGAGGCTGGTTAGGCCAAATCTCTAGGGCCCGCAGGCGGCACGTGTTGGATCGGCGCAACGGGTGTGTCGGGCACCCAACGGTCTGGGGGCCTTTGTTGCATTCTGCGGGGTCAGCCAGGCCGCCACTCCCGCCGTCGCGGCGGTCCCGCTAGGTTCTTCCCCTGCAGCTCGGCGGCGTAGCTCAGCTGGTTAGAGCAGCGGAATCATAATCCGCGGGTCGTCGGTTCGAGTCCGACCGCCGCTACTAAAGCAGGACTAAGGAGCTCATGTCGCGTCGCTTCTTGTGGCCCTGCGGGCTCCTCGTATCCCTCCACCTCGTTGCCTCATGCCGCTCTTCCCATACCCCGGCATGGCTGGTCGAACGGGGCCGCCAGGAAGCCGAGTTGGCCGCGCGCTCGCCGGTGCTGCACGACTTCCGCTTCACGGACAGAAGAGAAGCCAGCGGCATCACGTTCGGGAACCGCGTCGTTGACGACGCGGGCAAGGACTACAAGCTGGTGCACTACGACCACGGAAGCGGACTGTGCGCCGCGGACGTCGATGGCGATGGTCTCCCCGATCTCTACTTCGTCACACAACTCGGCACCAACGAGCTCTGGAAGAACCTGGGCGACGGTCGGTTCGTGAATGCCACCGCCGGAGCGGGGCTGGGATGGCCGGACCCGATCGGGGTGGGATGCGCTTTCGCCGACATCGACAACGACGGCGATCCCGACCTGTTCGTCACGACGGTGCGCCATGGAAATCGCCTGTTCGAGAACCTCGGCAACGGAACGTTTCGCGACATCACCGCGCAGGCGGGCGTGGGATACGTCGGCCACTCCTCCGGCGCCGTGTTTTTCGATTATGACGGCGACGGCCTGCTCGATCTGTTCGTGACCAATGTGGGTGTGTACACCAGCAATGCGCGGGGTCCGGGCGGCTACTACGTGGGTCTGAGCGACGCGTTCATGGGCCACCTCCACCCCGAGCGCGCCGAACCGAGCATTCTTTACCACAATTTGGGCGGCAACCGCTTCAAGGACGTCACGCGCGAAGTCGGGCTGGTGGATCTGAGTTGGAGCGGCGATGCCACGGCGCTCGACATCAACGATGACGGGTTCCCCGACCTCTACATCCTGGACATGCAGGGCGGGGATCACCTCTGGCTGAACGAGGGCGGGAAGCATTTCCGCGACGCGACCGCGACATACTTTCCGAAAACCCCCTGGGGCTCGATGGGGGTGAAGGCGTTCGACTTCGATGGCGATGGCCGGCTCGACCTCTTCGTCACGAGCATGCACCCGGATATGTGGGTGAACCTCGCGCCGGGCGACTGGAAGGCCGAGGGTCGCAAGGCCGACTCCTCGACCGTGGCCGCCGGGATGATTCCCGAAGGGAAGGCGCGCTTCATCTTCGGCAACGAGCTGTTCGCAAACCGGGGCGGCGGCCGATTCGCGGAGGAGTCAGACTCGGTCGGCGTCGAAACGTACTGGCCGTGGGGGCCGAGCGTGGACGACCTCAACGCCGACGGATGGGACGACATTTTCATCGCCGCGGGTATGAACTTCCCCTACCGCTATGGCATCAACTCCCTCCTGCTCAACGAGGGAGGTCATCACTTTCTGCCGAGCGAGTTCGTGGTGGGCGTCGAGCCGCGAGCGAACGGCGCTACGCAGCAGGTCTGGTTCACCATCGATTGCAACGGCGCGGGACTCCTCGATCGTTGGTGTGAGGCGTGTTCCAAACCGACGGCGATTGCCATGGGGTGTCGACTCGATACCGCACGCCGCCTGACCATGATGGGCTCGCTCGGTACGCGCGCCGCGGTCGCGCTCGACCTGGATGGTGACGGTGATCTCGACATCGTGACCAACGAGTTCAACGCCGGTCCCCAGGTGCTGGTGAGCGATCTCGCGCAGCGGCATCGCATCCACTTCCTCAAGGTCCGCCTCAGGGGCACCCGCTCGAACCGCGAGGGGCTGGGTGCGCAGGTCACCGTCGTGCTCCCCGACGGGCGCCGGTTGCTGAAGGTCCTCGACGGCAAGTCGGGATACCTCTCCCAGAGCGACCTGCCGCTCTATTTCGGTCTCGCGGACGCCGACCACGCAGGGGCGATCGAAGTGCGCTGGCCTTCGGGTCGACGCCAGAGCATGGCCGGCCCCATCAAGGCCGGTCAGACCATCGAGGTGATCGAGCCGTAGGAGCTCCGACGCCGGGCGCGCCCATCGATCGGGGCGACGTCCTCTATTATGCCGTCCCGATCGCCACGGCCAGTTACTCGCGGCTCTCGAGTCCCTTCCAGACCACCGGACGAATGTCCCACGAGCGCTCCGCCGCGTACGCCTGCGCGGCGTGGAGCAGCGCTTCGTACTCGGCCCGCCACTCCGGCGGCATGTTCGCGCGGAAGTGAGTGGCGGTCATCACCGAACCCGTCGCGCCGCGGGTAGCGCCGTGACCCACGGCCACCACGTCGCCCAGGAAGCAGGTGGAGCTCCCCGTATCCATTACGTTCGCCACGCGGCACTCGAAGTGCGCGTAGCAGTCGTCGAGCACCGGCACGCCCAGCGCGCCCGGCCGGTGCGGGACATCGGCGAGCTTGTCGCGCGCGCGCCCGCTCGCGAACCCGAGGCGGTGGATCAGCTCGAACTGGTCGTCGCGCAAGAGATGCAGCACGAAGCGGCCGGTCTCGAAGATCAGGTCGTGGCTGTAGTTGAACTTGTGGATGTAGACCGACACGCGCGGGATCGCGGGCACGATCGACGCGCGAACCGCGCTGTCGGCGATCATGCCGTTGCGCGTCCCACCGCGCTCGGACGTGATCGCCACGACCGGGGAGGTCAAGTTGCGCAACAGCTGGTAGATCTGGTCGGGCTGCAGGATTGGCATGGCCCATATTTACGACTGCGCCGGAGCGGCGGGCAAGGCGCGCGACCGCACCCGCCCCGCCAATCATTTATACTACAGCATGACGTCGCTGCTGTCGCGCCTCCGCAACCACCTCACGCGCACCCGGCTCCTCGGGGAGCCCGGGGTTGCCGTGCTGGCGGTGTCAGGGGGTGCCGACTCCGTAGCGTTGCTCGACCTGCTTCACGGCCTTGCTCCCGAACTTGGCTTGTCGCTCGTCGTCGCGCACGTCGATCACGGTATTCGACCGGACAGCGGGGCGGTCGCACGGGCGGTCGCACAGCTGGCCGAGCGCTACGAGGTGCCGTTCGAGGTCGGGGAGCTGAGTCTCGGTCCAGACGCCACGGAGACCGTCGCGCGCCGGGCGCGCTATGGGTGGCTCGGCGAGGTCCAGCGCCGGCACGGCGCGCGCTACCTGCTGACCGCGCATCACCGGGACGACCAGGTCGAGACGATTCTGCTCCGGCTCCTGAAAGGGAGCGCGCCGGCGGGCCTCGCCGGCATCCCGGCGCGCGGGCGCGGCGGGCTGGTGCGGCCGCTACTCCCGTTCGCGAAAGCGCGGCTCCTGGCGCATGTCGCCGAGCTCGGCCTCCCCGTTCACGATGATCCCGCGAATCGCGACCCGCGACACCTGCGCAGCTGGGTGCGCGGCGAGCTGCTGCCGCTCGTCGCGGAGCGGCTGGGGGCGCGCGCGAGCGACGACGTGCTGCGCGCCGGGCGGGCGGCGGCGCGCGAGCGGCGCGCCTGGGACAGCGTCCTCGACCACCTGCCCGATCTCGGACTGCGCGTCGAGCCGCACCGCATCGAAGTTGCCCGGGGGGGATTGGCCCGCTATGATGACGGCCTGTCCGCGGCCCTGTTGCGGGCCGCGGCGCGGCGTACCGGCCTGGTGCTGGGCGTGCGTCGCGCGCGGCAGCTCGTCGAGTTGGCGCGCCGCCCGTCCGGGCGGCGGCTGTCGCTGCCGGACGGCTGGATGGCGGAGGTGGCGTTCGATCGCCTGCGCGTGACCCGCGCGGTTCAGGACGCCGCCGTCGAAGTCGTTCCGACCGGTGAGCGGGGCAGTGCGGTGTTCGGCGAGTTTCGCGTGGCCTGGACGCCCGATCCGGCGCCGGCGCGGCTGCCGCGGACGGACTGGACGACGTGGATTGCGGGAGCGAACTGGGAAGTGCGGTCGCCCCGTTCGGGCGACCGGCTGGTTCCGCTCGGCGGTATCGGACGGCGGCCGCTGCGGCGGATGCTGATGGAAGCGCGAGTGCCGCGGAGCGACCGGTCCGGCTATCCGGTCGTGGCCCGCGGCGAAACCATTTTGTGGGTGCCGGGCATCTGCCGGAGTGCTGCCGATCTCCCGCGGCCCGGAACCCGGGCGGTACGGGTGGATGTTACCAAGCACGGCGGGTCTCAAGCAGACGGGCGGGCGTGAGCTCAAGCGGATCGTCTTCGATGAGGAGACGATCGCGCGGCGGGTCCGCGAGCTCGGCCAGGAAATCACCGCGGCGTACCCGGATGGCGAGCTGTTGGTGCTCGGTCTCCTCAAGGGAAGCTTCATTTTCCTGAGCGATCTCGTGCGCCGCATCGAGCGGCCGCTCCAGGTGGACTTCCTGGTGGCGGCGAGCTACGGCGCCGATACGATCTCGAGTGGGAATGTCCGGCTGCTGTACGATCCGGAAACAGAGCTGCGGGGTAAGCACATCCTTCTGGTCGAGGATATCGTCGATACGGGAAAAACCCTCAACCGACTGGTGGCGCTCATGCGCGAGCGCGCGCCGCGGAGCCTGGAAATCTGTGCCTTGTTGCACAAGCATCTGGCCGAGCATCTCGAGCTCGAGCCGGTGTTCGTCGGGTTCGACGCTCCGCGGGTGTTCCTCGTGGGGTACGGGCTCGATCACGCCGAAAACTTCCGGCACCTGCCGTACGTGGCGAGCCTGACCTGATGGCCAACCGCGTCCCGCCGCCGCGCGAATTCAGCTGGGCCCGCACGGTCCGCACGCTCTCGTTCTGGGCGCTCCTGATCGTGGGCTCTATCGCGCTCGTGCAGTTCGCCGCGAACCGGCGGCAGGAAACGGTGGAGATCTCCTACTCACAGTTCACCGAGCAGCTCGACAAGGGTAACGTCGACACCGTCGAAATCACCGAGCGGCAGCAGGTAAAGGGAAGCCTCAAGACCCCGGTGCCGGTCCGCGGACGCAACTTCGACCACTTCACCTCGCTCTTGCCGTTCGAGTCGAGCGACGCCTGGGTCACCACGCTGCGCGCCAAGGGCGTCGACGTGCGGGCGCGCGAGGAGAAGCAGTCGTTCGGCGTGTTCCTCTTCAGCTTCCTGCCGTATCTGCTGATCTTCGGCCTGCTGATCTTCATGCTGCGCCAGATGCAGCAGGGCGGGAACCGGGCCTTTGCGTTCGGCAAGTCGAAGGCGAAGCTGTTGGCGGGCGACACGCCCAAGGTGACGTTCGCCGACGTCGCCGGCGCGGACGAAGCGAAGCAGGAGCTCGAGGAGATCATCGACTTCCTGAAGGACCCCCAGAAGTTCCAGCGGCTGGGCGGGCGGCTGCCCAAGGGCGCCCTGCTCGTCGGTCCGCCGGGAACGGGCAAGACGCTGCTCGCCAAGGCGGTCGCGGGCGAGGCGGGCCGGCCGTTCTTCTCGATGTCGGGGTCGGACTTCGTGGAGATGTTTGTGGGGGTGGGCGCCTCGCGCGTGCGCGACCTGTTCGAGCAGGGCAAGGCGCACGCGCCCTGCATCATCTTCATCGATGAGATCGACGCCGTCGGCCGGCACCGCGGCGCCGGGCTCGGCGGGGGGCACGACGAGCGCGAGCAGACGCTCAACCAGCTGCTGGTCGAGATGGACGGCTTCGAGTCGAACGACGGGGTCATCCTGCTCGCGGCCACCAACCGGCCCGACATCCTGGACCCGGCGCTGCTGCGGCCGGGGCGCTTCGACCGCCAGATCGTGGTCGACATGCCGGACGTGAAGGGGCGGGAACAGATCCTGCGAGTGCACACCCGCAAGATTCCGCTTGGCGGCAACGTGAACCTGGAGCGCATCGCGCGGGGCACGCCCGGCCTGGCCGGCGCCGAGCTTGCCAACGTGGTGAACGAAGCCGCGCTGCTCGCCGCCCGCCGCAATAAGACCGTCGTCGACATGCAGGACTTCGAGGACGCGAAGGACAAGGTCATGCTCGGCCTCGAGCGGCGCAGTCGGGTGTTGTCGGACGAGGAGCGTCGTCTCATCGCGTACCACGAGGCCGGCCACGCGCTGGTGTCGCTCACCCTTCCCGGCTCGGACCCGCTGCACAAGGTGACGATCATTCCACGCGGCCGGGCGCTCGGCATCACGGCCTATCTGCCGGAGGAAGAGCTCCACAAGTACACCAAGCAATCCATCCAGGCGCGCCTCGCGATGGCGTACGGCGGGCGGGTTGCGGAGGAGCTCGTATTCGGCCCCGAAAAGGTCACGACCGGTGCGGCGCAAGACATTCAGCACGCGACCGACATCGCGCGCCGCATGGTGACGCAATACGGCATGAGCGACACCATCGGGCCGATCGCGGTGGGCGACCGCGAGGCCGAGATTTTCCTGGGCCGCGAGGTGGTGCAGCGGCGGGAGATCTCCGAGCGCACCGCGGAGCTGGTCGACACGGAGGTGAAGCGCATCCTGGGTGACGCCTTCGAGCGCGCCAAGACTGTGCTGATTGACCGCCGCGACGCCCTCGACCGCCTCGCGGCCGCGCTGCTCGAGCGCGAGACCCTCGACCGCGAAGAGGTCGAACTGGTTGTGGCCGGCAAGCCATTGCCGCCGGTGCCGCCGCCCCCGCCTGCACCCGCCGCACCCTCGGCCGAGGGGACGGCGCGCGAGAAGACGCCGGTCGCGCGTGGCCCCGTGCTGGGCAGCCCACCCCCCGAGCCCGCCGGCGCGTGAGCCACAGCGCCGGTCCAAGAGCAAGAAAATCGCACAGTTGCCGTAGGTGTTAGGATTGAGGGCCATGGAAGCGAAGAACGCGGACCTCACGGCATTGCGCATCAACCGCTCGCCCGAGCCCGCCGAGGCGGCTTCGTCCGGCCGCGCCCGGCGGTGGCTCACGATCGGACTGCCGGGCGCCACCATCCTGGTACTCGGGGCGGTCGTGCTGGTCCGCGGCGGCGCCCTTGGCTCCTCGCTCCCGGTGCACCTGACGCCCGCGACGATGGTATCGCCGATCCGCTCCGGCGCCGTCCTGGTCGCGAGCGGCTACGTCGTGGCCCAGCGCA
>Ga0137394_10001658_pt1 | contig 16340 bp, 13 predicted proteins | sample czobulk116metaG_FD_108278 | JGI IMG/M metagenome (GOLD analysis project Ga0137394, IMG submission 108278) | Vadose zone soil microbial communities from Angelo Coast Range Reserve, California, USA - czobulk1.16 metaG | ecosystem: Environmental > Terrestrial > Soil > Vadose zone | place: USA...
GATAAGTTCGGCCATTGTTCAGGAAGTCAAGCAAATACCGGAATCCAGTTCTGCACTGGTCGCGTACTATTACTTTGATTTCCGAGATGCCACCAAACGCGACGTCCGGGGCTTGCTCACTTCCATCCTCATACAACTTGCCGAAGCTTCTAACGAATGCTGGAACGTTCTTTTTCAATGCCATACCGCCTGCAAAGATGGTTTGGAACAGCCTGATGAAGACAATCTCGCACAATGTCTCGAAAGCATGCTGGACCTTCTAGGACAGATCCAGGTCTATATAATCGTGGATGCGTTGGACGAATGTCCGAATCAAAACGGCACTCCATCCGCTCGTGAAAAAGTTCTGGACTTTGTGGATGAGCTTATTCGGGCGAAACACCCCAATCTATTCATTTGTATTACGAGTCGGCCCGAGCAAGACATAACCGATGTTTTTAATCCCTTGACATCCTCGTCGCGTCGTGTGTCACTTCACGAGGAAAGCGGTCAAAAGGAGGATATCAACAGATATGTCCACGCATTTGTTCACTCAGACAAGGGAATGCGTAGGTGGAGAGATGAGGACAGGAAACTCGTTATCGATACACTCACTGAACGTGCCGGAGGCATGTAAGGCGCCCTGTTCACTCCATTACCTAGAAAATTCTTACTCACATTCTCGAGCAGGTTTAGATGGGTGTATTGCCAGTTGGACACCCTACGTCGATGCATGCCTTCAAGTATCGCTAAGGCTCTAAAAGAACTGCCAACCACTCTCGACGACACATACGAACGTGCGCTGCAAGGCATTCCTAGAGAGAAACGGCAGCACGCGCAGCGGCTTTTCCAGTGTTTGGTTGCCGCTGTTCGACCGCTTAGCGTTGAAGAGCTCGCGGAGGTATTCGCGATCCAGTTTGACTCGGACGCAGGGCCTAACGCAGGCCCTACTCTCAAGGGGGATTGGCGTCCTGAAAATCCAGAACAAGCTTTGGTTTCCACGTGCTCCACGCTGATCGCCGTCATCGAAAATCCGGGTTCAAAAGTCGTCCAATTCTCTCACTTTTCAGTGAAAGAATACTTAACTTCTGAACGCCTCCTGGACACCAAGGTTGATGACATTCGCAAATATTATATTCCCACCAATGTCGCCCATGCTGTCCTCGCGCAAGCCTGCTTGACAGTGCTGCTGCAGTTGGACGAGAAAGTCGACAAAGCGGCGCTTGCGTCGTTTCCTCTGATATCCTACGCTGCTCAGCACTGGGCCGATCATGCCAGGTTCGAGGAAGTGGAGCGGCAAATTGAAGATTCTCTGACGCGTCTATTCAACCTTAAGAGGCCACACCTTAGGGCATTGCTCTGGATAAACGATGTGGACTCGGACACCAAACGACACATCGAGAACCTCGATGGCCATCCGGCGCCTAAACTTGAGGCAACACCGCTGTACTATGCGGCGTTGTGTGGTCTCAGTTGGTTGTCTAAACATCTTATCACTTCGCGCTCGGAGGATGTAAACGCCAAGTGCGGTCGCCACGGAAGCCCGCTGCATGCGGCGTCCCACAAGGGATACGTTACCGTCGTGCGCGTGTTACTCGATAACAGGGCCGGCGTGAACACGCCAAATCGATACCGGAAAACTCCGATGTCCCTGGCCTACGACGGCAAACATACCGAGGTCGTGGAGCTGCTGCTGGAGCGCGGCGCGAGCGTCGAGGGGTGGTTCGATCACCGCGGGCGTCTGTTGCACAGGGCGTCTGCCGACGGACGAACGGAAGTAGTTAATCTGCTGCTGCGTCGCAAGGCCGACGTGAACGCAAAGGGCGACATGCAGTGGACACCACTACATTTCGCAGCGAGCCACGGACACGTCGAGATCGCGCGGATGCTCGTGGACCGCAAGGCGAATGTGAACGCGATAGTCAGGGACCACGGCACCCCCACGCATCTGGCGTCGCGACGGGGACACATCGAGATCGTGCAGTTATTACTCGACAATGGAGCTGACGTGCAGATCCGGGCAGATGACAATAAGACCCCGCTCGAGACGGCTACTTCGTCTGGGAATAAGGTGATTGCAGAACTGCTGCAACAATATGGCGCCAAAAGCGATTAGGAAGGGTTGGGCATGTACGGGATTATTGATACTTGTACATCGATATCGATCACGATTCCAGGAGTTATAGCGTATGTGTATGGCATTCAAGGCCATAGGATATGTCTTTTTAGTTTATCCGAGATGAACTCAATGATGGAATGCTTGCTAGGATTCTTTATACTCGGGTGAATGACCTAGTACGGACCTCGGCCTCATCGGGAATGGGATGTGGGTGGCATACACGCGATGCAGAGCGTGACTCGCGCTGGAAATAGTATGCCAAGAGCCTAGGCCTGCAATGTCAGTGTTCGCTGCTACCGTACCCGCAGATGCAGTTGTCGCAAACTCAATCGGATTACACAGGACAGTTGCTGGCTCTAGAATCATATATACCAAGCTCTAGTTCATGCGAATGTCGCGTCCACCCCATGCTTCTGCGGACACCAATGGTACTAGTACCAGGCCCAATAGAGACGTAAATTTATCCTCGGATCGGTGTTCGGACTACGTGAAGAGAAGGAGGCTGCGGCTGTTGGTGACATCCTCAGGAGGGAAGACATCTTGCGTGGAGACCGTGGGCATGTGCTTCCTTGCAGACCGTGAACAAGGTAACCTCGTTTGCTCTTCGACTTGGAAGTCGACGCTGATGGGTGTTTGAAACAGGATGGGATTGAGGAACTGGAAATTCGAGCATTTGGCATGAGTGTTATTGCTTCTACTTGCATAAGCATTTTTCCTCGACGCCCAGCAGCATACCCGTCCGATAAGTGAGCGCTTATGATACAGTTTGGTGGAGGTATGCGGGACCCGACTCGAAAGATATCATGATTTCGCGATGTTCCGTACAGGACGTCTCCGCCGCGGTCTTCAAATTAAGTACACGTTCAATATGACCTGTCAGCGCGACCTAGTACTCAGGCTTAAGATTAAGTCACAGAGAGGTGGCCCGACGGGTAGTGACAAAAGAGGACTCTGATAGGTAATCGTGAGGTGGCGGCAACGTGAGGTTCCAATGTTTGATCGTAGAGCGGGCAATGGACCGATGGCAAAAATCGCATTCGGGCTTTGTGAGGTTTTCTGGGGCACTTCGACTGCATTGGCTTGTGCCTTGTGAAGCGCTCTGGCCGTTCTCTGGGGCAACAGAATATTCTGTGGGACTGTACACGTACGGTACGGGTACCTCATCACATTAAGTGAGTGTTGCGGTGTATTAGCGTTGCCAAATGCGGTGTGTGGATGTATTTGTTCCGTAATCGTCCATCGAGGCGCACGGGCCGCATGCTCTGATGGAATAAAAGACAACGGTGCTGCGGAATGCGGGCTGCAGTGGGTGCAGAGTACGACGAATAAATAGCTGCGTCCATCGATACTGTCAGCATACCATGTAGTAGTCACGGTACCCCGTCGAGAGTGTTCGAGGCTATGCCACTCCAGCTGGCGGCTTGTGCCATCCAAGGGCCGAGGCCGAGCTCGGCCGGGAATATTCTATTTGTGGAAGGAGGCGGACTGGAGGGTCCAAGTGCGTTGCTTCATCCTAATCGCTCTCTCGCTCTCCCTCTTAATAATCCACCTCTCCCCACAACCACCATCTATCCACTCTCTTTTTCTTCATACTCTCTCCGTTCTCGTAAAGCACGTACTCCTCATACATACACCTCAAGCAACTTGATGGAACGACATGTCCATAGTCCTAGCTTCTTCAATGCATTCAGCCATCTCTTCCGTCGTGGACAGAGCTCGTCACGGAGCCCACCGGCGGACGAGCGAGTGGATTCCGTCCCCCAACTATCCGGCGTACTTGACTCCCGCTTCCACTCATCGGAACAAACTGAGCCGGTATATTCACTGCCGCTTTAGCGTAGATGACGTCTCACTGACTTCACTGAAGGAACGAGGCCGTGAGGTGACATCCTTTCCCAGCTCAGCCACATCACACGCTGTGAATGAGGATGTCGACATGCTTGTTCCGGATTCCCCGAGTGACACACCCTCTTACCCGACATACTCAGCTTACGCCACGTCCGATTTGTCACAGTTGAATTCGTTGCCACATACGAGCGCTCAAGCCATACAATCCCATCCAGTCGACTCGGAAGTGTTTGAGGGTACACACCCTCCAGTTATTGATATCGATGCTCGTAGCGACACTTCGATGCCCCCTCTCTACGGCGCCTCGGATTCGGAGTCTGAGGATCATCATCATCATCACCGCGGGTATGACTCAATGTCCGAATCGGATGCTGATGCCTACGATGTAGAGATGACTCTTCTGGCCGACGATGGAGATCCGTCTGATGACGAACACACCGCTTTTCCAAGTGAAAGTGCGCCATTCCAGCCGCCTATCCCACCCCTGGTGGACAATAGCGATAGAGATTACCGGCGTGTTGTGATCGAGGAAGTGGAGGACGAAGAACGGCATCGGACTGGTAAGCGGGCAGCTTTTCGGCCTTGTTGTAATGACGTGCATACTAATACGATTCCAGGCACCATGCCACCGACGACAGGCGGGCAGTCTGCATCGTCATCACACGTCGAAGTACCCCCACATTGGTACCCACATCCGCACCCACATCCTCATTTCCACCCCCACCCCCACCAAGACATGCAATCACCGCGTCCCCCACACCCAGACGGTGGCATTCGTCTCCCCAATTTCCCAGCTATGCCTAATCTTCGTACGCCAGGTCAGGTTGAGGGTCAAGTTCCTCTTCCGGGCCTCCGAACTCTCTTCCAACCTCTCATTGTGGAAGCCGTCGCGCAAGCCGCTGAGCGTTTCCGTACGGCACGAGGTACAGGTGGTCCTGCCACCGGTCAAGGACCGGCGACTGGCCCGGCGACTCCCATCGTGCAGGTTACATTCGATGTTCCAGTGTTCCGTATTCCTACGGATGCTCAGACGAGGCAAGAGCCCCAAGCAGAAGCACGGCGAGGTGTAGATGCCCAGGGCCAGGCCGGTCAACCTGACCCTGCGGCGCCACCGCCGAGAGCTGATAATCCATATCTAGCGATCTTCAATGGTACTCCTCCCGCAGCTCCGCCGCCCAACCCTATTCCCAATGCCACTGACGCCATGCCACCTATTTTTCGTCAACTCTTTGAAGCCGCTTTTGAAGCCGGACCCGCAGAGCCAGACGCCGATGGTCCACAAACCGGTGCAGCTCCTCCGGGATGGGCTGGCCTCATGGGCTTGCTCTTCGGTCTCGGTCTCGGCGCATCGCATGAGCTTAATCGCGAGGATCCCGTCAGGGCAAGGAAACTCGTTAAGGGCTTGGAAGCAGTCAACACCGGTCTGGTGAAGAGGATGCGGAAAATTAGCGAGGGTAGCGCCGACGGCGCTATCTGTGCCATCTGCTGGGATGCACTCCTGGAAGAAGACGCTGGGGTCACGCCAGATACGGGCGTGGGTGGGAATATCTGGGATGCTACCTCCGATCGTGGACAGTCAAATGGCCATGAAACCGATGCAACTAATCCCACAGAGCCAGAACGAGAACTGGAGGAGCCTCTTCCGAGAATAATTGCTTTGCCGTGCTCGCACGTGTTCCACAGCGCATGTCTCGTACCGTGGTTCTCGCGGCCAAAGCAAACGACATGTCCGACGTGCCGATTCAACGTAGATCCGGATAATTTGACGTACGAGCCTCCACGTCGGGCTCAGAGCGAGACTCGTCAACAGGGGCAACAACCAATGCCGCCGCAATCAGCCGTTCCCCAGCTGGAAGGACAAGAGCAACGAGAATCACCTTCCGGTGTGGTCCCACCCCCCCAACAAGCTACCCAACAGCAAGATGGACAACCTTTGCATCCACCTCCTCTACGGCGAACCATCTTTGAGCATACTTTCACGATTCCCTTTCCTCCACGTGCATTCCCTCTTGCACACCTGCAGGCAGGAAATTTACCTCCTCAGCCTCAGCCAGAAATGCGACCACAGGGTGCTGGCCAACAAAATCCCTCCCCTGCGCCGGCTACGGTAATAGACCCTTTGGTACCCATGGCATTTCAGCGCGCGCTCCAGAATCTCCGACGTCAATTTGTCCCTCACTCACAAGACCGCTCGCAGCGACCCCCAAACATTACTCCTACCCAAGAAGATTTCACACCGCCCCCGGTCCCACCGCAACCTCAAGCACAACCGCCTTTGCCAGGTCTACAGCCGCCACCACAAGATGGCCCGCGGAATACTAATGGCATGCCACGCTCTCCCGGCCTGTTCCAGTTTGAGCTCCCTCAGGTCGTCCGGATGCCGGACGGGACATGGCTCTGGTCCGCCCCGCTAGGCGGCTTCCCAACACCTGCGAATGCTGCCGCACCCCAGCCGGCGCAACGCCCTGCCGCGCCGAAGCGACCATGGGTACCCCCACCCGCACCTGGCCTCACCTTGCGCCAGAGGGTTGAACAAGACGAACGCGAGCAAGGTTTACGGTGCGACGACGTGTCCTGCGGGCTTGGGCCATCGGACGATGACCCAGAGCCGATGACGGACCTCGCGCGTGTTGTTATCCGCTCGGTCGGGGGAGACGGCGCGTCAGGTTGTGAACACACGTTCCACCCGGCGTGCCTAGTGAGCGCGGAACGCGTCGCGGGATGGGGCCCTGATAATGAGCGCGAGCGCGAGCGTGCAGGCGGGTTGGTCGAAGTCAGCTGCCCCGTATGCCGTGCTGTCGGCGTCGTCCCGAGTAACGACTGGGAGAAAGGCGTGCAAGCACTCGCATGAGGGTAGAGCAAGTACTTCCGTATCATTTGGGTTTTTCCTCGCATGTTTAATTAGTTTTGCTTTGTTCCGCATACCCTCTGGTATCATGTTCCATCGTGACCCATAATAGCCTTTACGGACGGTACGAGGCAGCCCCCCTAGTTTATTGCACCAAAGTATATATGTTCTCGCTCTCACGACTCATGTAATCGACTCCTCGTGTATGACAGAAACTGTGACATCATAAGCGACAAGCCTTCCTCTATCTCTATGACCATGTCAATCAGATATCTCACGACAAAGCTTGCACAGCAGGTGAGCCTTGATTGAACGGGAACCTTTTCCGATGAACTCAGATTCTTGATAGATCGACGAAGAACTGATGAGCACAGCTGGAGCGTTCAGCATCGATCAGGCAAGTTGTACCCTTCTGTGCCCATGACTTCGCCTCAGTCTCCCGACATAGCTCATGGAGCTCGCGGGTCTTGCGTGCGCTCAGACACTTGCAACTGTCTATGGAAAAGAAAGGTACCCTCGTGTGTTGGTCTGCTGCGGACCGGGGAACCAAGGTGGCGACGGGCTGGTCGCCGCACGACATCTGGGTACTGCTGTTGTTGGATGCGTGTGTGAGTGCTTGACAGGCGCGACTGACGTTCGACCTCAGGCATGTTTGGATACAAGCCGACGGTTTGGATCCCGAAGGTGTGACTGTTCCCGTTCGTCCTTGCCCCGAACGACAGCTGATCGCGAATCCAATCGAATCGAACAGATTGGCTCAAAGGACATATACAAGGTCGATTCCGAGTCGCTCCCACTACTAATTCGTATCCTCTCCTGACACTGGCAATCCCGTTGTGCCGCCCTTTCTGCAGCGCCTGCACGCGCAGTGCACAAACATGCACATCCCGACGCTCCCCGCGGCGTCCGACGCGGACCTAGAGCTGGCAGAGACGGCGCTGTCGACGGCGCTCGCGGCAAGCGACGTTGTCCTCGACGCCATCTTTGGCTTCTCGTTCAAGCCCCCCGTGCGCGCCCCGTTCGACGCTGCGCTCCCGCTCATCGCGCGCTCAGGCTTGCCGATCGTATCCGTCGACATTCCGTCTGGGTGGGACGTCGAGGGCGGCGCGGACGCGGACGCGGACGCACCGGCGGGCGCCGGTGGTCAACGCAGGCTCGTGTTGTATCCGGACGTGCTTGTCAGCCTTACGGCGCCGAAGGAGGGTGTCCGGAAGTTCACGGGACGTCATTTCCTCGGCGGACGATTCGTGCCCAAGTAAGTGTGCTCGCGGGAAGCGTAACCCTGTTGTTGACCGGGGGGCGTGCCGCTCCGGGAGGGAGGTCGTACTTAACATCTTGCTTTACAGGTCTCTGGAAGAAAAATTCGAACTTAATCTCCCGCAGTATCCCGGATTCTCGCAGGTTGTTGAATTGCCCCAGAAGGATGGAGAGTCCTCGCAGAAACTGTAGGATGAGAAAGGCGTTTGTTCTGTATGGACTTGGAAGTCCACTATTTTTTGCCACAGCGTCACGCGAGTTATTTCGACTCGCTGCCGTACTACTTACTATCGCACAGCACGACATTAATATCACGAAGTGGCACCTTGTTCCATCTTCGAAGGAAGAGCGGTATCAGCATTTGGCACAGAGGTACTACTCGTTCTTCCCAAATCATTGATGCCGTGTTCGCAATTCAATTCCTTCTTGGAATCGTGTATTCTTTTTTGCAAACGGGCTTTCGTATTTCCTTAGATATGGATATGATGGACCGAGAGTGGACCTGTCTCATTGTGTAAGTGATACTTCTATTTGATTCTTACATTTACTGATGGAAAAAAGATTGCATGATTCCGAGAAGGAATTGAGTTGTGAACGTGGATGTCGTGTTCGCAATGCGATTGCTTCTCAGAATCATGTATTTTTTTGGCAAACGGGCTTTCGTATTTCCTTGGATATGATGGTCCGAGAGTGGACCTGTCTTGTCGTGTAAGTTGAAGATCCCTCCCCCCTCGCGCTGTTTACTATATGCCGCTCAACCGGAGGTCATCAATGTTTCTGATTCAACTTGGGTGATTATTTGGTCTAGTAGTCTGGAAGCGAGGTACTTTTCCGGGCTTGTAAACTGAAAGAAAGCGTGAGCAACTATAGTGGAAAGACCTGTTAATAATCACCTTTAATCATCTTGAAATTTTGACAATATTGATCTTGAACGTAGGTTGAACGCGTTAATGTTGACCGCCTTTGTATGCTGGGATTGCGTCCGGCCATCCGTAACTATCGTCCTGTCAATTCGGAAATTCTGGATTTACCTTGCTCCATCTTTCCTATTCATCCGCACAAACCTGATATGGCCGTGGCCAATGACCTCAGTGTCTGTTTCTTCTTTTTATAAAAGCAATCTTCAGAGCTCCGAGTCGCTAATGGTTCAGACAATGTAGTTGGCTGAGCTGCGTGTTTGCCGGTAGAAACGGCCCGGGCCCGGCACTCGCGTCCGAGTCCGCGCCGATGCACACTCAACTTCTGTGGTTGTTGGGATCGGCCTCTGCGGCCTCCGACCGTGGCCGTGCGTATGGCACACACTGATCCCACGTTTACCGCGGAGCCGGCAATATGCATGGAGTTATTTTGTGGACCTGCTGATCACCCCACCAAGGCCGCTCGCCACCGGCAGTGGGTGCCAGGTACGTACAGTCAGTCAACTAAAACCTGGGTGAGACACGATTGATTCTCTGCGCTTTCAATCGGTTCTTCCTCCTCTATGTGTGCTCTTTCCAGCTGGCATTTTATCTCTCGCGCCACATATGCATGTTCCGAGGCCTCGAGTTTCGAGAAGCGTTTGAGTCTTCCTTTCCCGATTAAGACGGACACCGCATGAGGCCTTCCCCGCCGATGAACTAGTTGTAGACAATCTCAATCTTTGCTGATGAATCCTCATGATGGGCCACCTAATTTATTTATAGCCGATTTTGCTCAAGTCTGTGATTACGCGGGGGTGCTAATAAGGAGGCCTTTGCGGATGTAATATGATCTTTGCTTTGAGACACGAAGCGGAGCCACGGAGTATTCTGGGGAGGCTGAAGTGTTTTCTACTGATCACGGGAAATGATGTCAGACGATGCATTACAGTCTCAAGTTCTTCAGAATGCGAGGGGGGTAACAAATGAGTGGATGACGATCCGTCATTGGGACCTATCCTTTGTGATGACCAGTGAGTGATATTCGTCATTGCCGCTCATCGACTTCTCCCATTCAATCTTTTGATAGTGTGCTCGACGGAATCATCCACGGTGGGGAGGTGTCAGTTAACCATGCATTCCATGGCGACACATAGTATTTGAATCAACCCCTGCGTTCTTTATGACATTGTAGTATTGTATCACGCACTCCATCACTTGACCTGGTGATGGAACCGTCTTCGCGTCATCCCAGATGAGGTGGCTTATCACGAGCCTGGGTTACATTGATGCGGAACAGCAACGGTGACTGGTTACCTTGGATAACTGACGTCTGGGCGTTAAATCATTTAAAATATTTCTAAAAATGTCTAGAAGGATACATGTACCATATGTCAGTATGGAAACAGGTCCTCGCAGCTCCAGGCGACGAAGAGAAACCGGATTTCTACGTACCCATGATCGAGGTGTAGGTGTGAGTAGCGTGTGATATTACAAGGATTTTGGGGCTCCGCCACGCGTCCGGACTCCGGTGTCGCATCAGAAGGCTGACCCGATCACTGGCATTTCTGCGAACAACGGATACGGCACATTAAGACTTATCCGACCTGACAACGAAGTATTCCACCCCACCAGTGGGAGCTGGGCAAAGAATCTTTAACCCTGGCAGCGCCGCACCTGGGGGTGTCCAACCTCCGAGGATATAGCTGGTTATTCAATTGCATGCCTGAGCCCCCTGAATTCTGATGCGTGCACGTTCCAGGACTTCGATTCAAACTTTAGCAAAAGGGAATATGTGCCATCACAAATCAGAGCACTGGCAGGCTCATTGTCACAGCCTAAGCGTGGAACAGAGTCAAGATCTTCGCTTTTGGTCCGTTTCATCATGCGCCTAACGGCATTTTGATCTCTATCACCAACACATGCCGTTCAGGCGGAGAGGCGCTTCTTCAGCTGTGGCGCCCCGGCAGGGATAGAGCGAAGCGCTCTGAATTGCATTTCTTCATTCAAATCGGGAGCGTTTGATGTGATATTGCGACAATCCAGCTCGCTTGTGCTTGCTTAAGTATAACCCGTATCAATCTGTTCCAGGAGTGACTGCCCCCCCTTCCTTTCCCTCTCTCTTTTCGTTACCTGCTAGTTCGGGTTCCTTGTCAGTGGTAGCGTTGACCGCTCACTGGTGGCGAATACTATGACAAACTGGAACAGCCCTTCCCTGCTTATAACTGAAGGCTGTTCGTCCTCATCCCCTTCGCACGACTGAAGGCTGGTTTATTTAGTTTTGCCTGACAGTCGCCCTTATCAAGCTTGTTCATGTTGTCGCTGGCCTGTACATGTAAGCCGTCTCGATCACTCTTCGTACCCTGGTCCCTGTTCTCACCTCACGACAGTTGGGAGTTTGTCTTGCACTTGGACTATGAGTACTCCATCATAACGGGGAAGCGCAAGTTGAACCGGACAGTCCCCGTATGTTCTCCCTCAGCCTTGATGAAATTGAAGTCTTCATGTTGCGGGCTATCAGCTTTACGTGGTGTGTCGTTGGTCTACGTTGCTCGCTATTATAATGCAGCTCGTGGGTATCGACTACCCGACTGGAGTTAACTGTCAGGTACGAAGTCTCTCACCCTCGTGGCTGTTCGGATGGGACATGTAGACTGAGCTGATTCATAGGCTTTGATCATCATGGCATTCGTAAGATACTTTGGTGCCCGTGGTTGTGTGATCTTAGTTGCAAGTTGCCACGCAGATATTCTCTTACTTTGCGTTCTTTTCCGCGTCCTGTTTGATTATTCTGCGCATGTGAGTAGACATCCCCCTTGTTACTTTCGCCCTCTGACTGTGGCGCTCTCAGCCACGCACTCTGGGAGAAAAAAAAGATTATCATCGCAGTCACCGTGGCCGTTTGGCTCGCCAACACTACCGCCTTTGTTTATAGTTAGTGTCTATCCCTTCCTGGTACAGGGTCTCCTGACGCATATGGCCAGATATGTCGATATCTCGCGCGCACCGGGAGGGAATCTTTTGTGAGGTTGACCATATAGCGGATATCAGAATCACTATCCTCTCCTCATTGATCACCGATGTCGTGCTCCTTTCTCTTATGCTAATTGGCGTGTTGCGCTGGAAAAAGGCACGTCTGACGGGTGGTATCTGGCAAGTCATGTACCAGCAGGTAGGAATTCCCCATTTCACAGTGGCCGCTTTTGATTGTAGAACTCGATACTCATAGGGATTAATATGGGTCATAATTGTCACGCTTGCGGATATACCTCCCACGGTGCGCATTTCTCCTAAACTGATTTAGGACATATGTTTAAAGTTCGGTCTCCAGGTTTTGATCTTGTTAAATTTTAACGGTGAGTAGCCCTCTTGTCCATACTGAATCGGAGACTACGTGCTTACGACGACTCTGTAGAACCCATGGACCGGGTACGTTCGTTGATTTGATACGGAATGAATACATGTTAACCCCCCTTCGTCACACTCACAGATGTTCATGCTTCCGTCCAGTGGGTGGTCCCGCGTTTTGAGCGTTATGTGTTCTTTACTGACTGTGATATACCGTCGCTTAGTGATTATCCTGTCGGTCGGTGCCCTGCGGATTTACCGGGCACTTGTCGACAGTGATGCCCTCAACGCACATACGGTGGTGGAACCACCTTTCTCTACTTGTAGGGGGCTGTCGACCAAGTCGGGTATCCAATTCGCAACTCCCTCCCAGACCGAGTCGCGCCCGGGTCGCCAAGAAGATGGAAAGGATACACGCGACGGCGCAGCAGATCCAAATTACTTGATCTCTAGCTCCCAACGAGTTTTGGTCGTAACGAATCAAGATGATGGATCGCTGGAAAGCGAACCCGTCTGATAGCATTGCCGCGATGCTTTACTCGCGTGTCACCTATTACGCGTACTTCGCTGGATGGATGTATGGTATTCCGCAGAGTTGACTCGATTACGCGGCTTGTATTTTCTGTTTCTGGGTATGCTATTTCAGCGTATCTGGACAAAAGTAACATACTGTAAGACCGAGTAGAGTAGAATGGGGCGTTTGCGTAAAATGTTCCGCGTTACAACACCGTGACCTTCACCTCTTGTTCCCATCATGCTCTTGACGATGCCGACAAAAAGTGCCGTTCGATTATGCCAAAGCTGCAGATAGATCACTCCACCACGGCATGATTGACGTGCCATTGCAATGACAACGGCCCCAAGCGCCGCAACAGTTGAAAGTCTACCGGACATCATGCGTGTGTGGGATACAAGCGCTGGATGTCGTAAATGATCCGCAATCAGCAAGTTTTTCGAAGTGGAGAACACATTCGTCCTCGTCTTCATGCACAATGTGTCCACCACCGACGGATTATAGATGAACAACCTCTGCCCCTGTGTAGATCAGCAGTGCAATTTCGCGTCTTCCGGGCCGCAATCCCCGGGCCGTTGTTGCGGAGAGAGATGAACGGTGTCGGAAATGATTCAGGTCCGTTGCCAGCCAGATTCTTTCTCGAGTTCTCCGAGTCCTCCGCCCCATCATATTTGTTTTATCAGCGCTTGTAATCAGCAAGTATCGCCCGTCAACACCGCGCTGTCCCATAGCGGCCGATCCTCAGTCACTGGCACTGGCAGGAGGAGTTCTCGATGCGATACTCATGTTGACATCCCTATGCCCCCCGACTCCCGTTGTGCCATTTCTCTCGAACAATTCATTTGCGAATTTTCGCCGATACTGTGCGGTGCGTGCACCCACGTCTTACCACCTCTACAATCTCAACGCGCGATCATTGGCGCACTTCAGCTCCGTATCAAGGATGACGCGATGACGTGTCGTGTGAGACATGTAGTTGGCACGCTCGTGACTAGTATTGGTGCCGAGGCGCATGCGTACACCACACCTTTACTTTGTATGGATTCGGGCGGATCGGGGCATGATGATGATGGCGGTACTCATGCGGGATACGTGGCAACGCACCCTTTCGGTCGGTATGTGACATCTGATTGTCAGGCAATTCTGGTCGTCCATCACTTTCTTCGAAACCAGGAACATGATAGTATATTTGTCCCGTAGGCGTGAGAAGAACTCGGTCAATGAGGTTGACACCATGGGGATCATCCCGGCTCGACATGATGTCGTGCTAGCCGGTAGACTCCTGTGCAACTCTTGGATTTTCAGGTTTCATGTGGTTTCTGCCCGAGAATCCCACTGTTCAGCGTATTCCTGAGTCACCATCATAATATCTCCGACGTGCACTTCAAACCGTTCGACTCAAGCTTGAGTTTTGAAGCCGCTGGATATCAGCCTGGATATGTATCAAAGGGGAATCATTACTGACCAGGCACGTGCGTTCTGTTCAGAAACGTTTCATCAGTACAGCGTTGTACAGTAGCAGCGTTTCCTGGGCTGGTAACACTCGCGCTCTGCACTTTGGGGATGAGTCAGGCTACGACCATGATGTATTTCATATACTCCCCAGCGCCCCAGCCCTTGATCTCCCTGTTTCGTACTCGCTTAATTACAGCCCATATAGGACGACCTATGCCAAATGCAACAACTTTTCTTCCTTCAAATTTATACTCCTCCCTGCAAACATCTCGTTCTCCTGCGTTGATCGCTCGTAGCTATGACCAACTGGCGTGATCCCGCCCGCGAACTCTCGACAATGTGTCCGTTTTTTCACGATCTTAGGGGAGCCTAGTCACTTACTGGTAGCCTTTGTGACAGTCGCTCTCATCAAATTCACACATGTTATGGCTGGCCTGTATCTGTAAGCCATCACCTCCTCTTTATGACTTTCTGATCTATAGGTTCACCTATCACTAGCTGGGAGTTTGTCTTGAACCTAGGCTACGAGTACTCTATCGCCATGGGAAAGCGGAGGCTTACCCTCTCATCCGTAGTATGTTCGAGTTATCGTTCGACCTCGTCAAGGGTGGATGACTTCATGCCGCAGTCCGCCAGTTTTACATGGGATGTCGTTGGTGCACTCTATTCGCCGTCATAGTACAGTTCGTAATCATGAGTCCGTCGAACGGGATGAACTGTCAGGTACGAAACTTTGGCTCCTATGCCGCTTCGATCGGAATAAGACACTGAGCGGTTCTTAGGCTTTGGTATCCATGACTTTTGTAGGACACTCTCGTGCTTTTATGCGTCATCTCAGCCTGAAATGACTACTCAGACATTATTTTCCCTGTCGATATTGTCCGCGTCACTCTTGGTGTTTCTACGCGTGTGAGCAAAGCTTGCCAAGTTGTCGTACCCTTTATATAGCGTGGCATTCTCAGGTACGCTCTCTGGGAAAAAAACAAAATTGTGATGGCAATTGCCTCTGCGTTTTGGCTCGCAGATGCCGCTTCCTTCATTTATGGTCTGCATCCATTTCTTCGTTTACCGGCACGGGACCTTCTGAATCACCTTGTCAGTTATAGCCACATCCCGTGGGTACTGGGCTGACGGCCGTTGCGTGTTTGATCGTATCATGCACACCAGAATCAGTATCATCTCCACGTTTGTCAGCGATCTCGTTCTGCTTGCGCTCATGCTTTCCGGTATCTTGCGCTGGAAAGGACCCCGTGAGAGCAGTGGCACCTGGTGGCTCTTGTACAGGCAGGTAAGCCTCTCCCTTTTCCGCGACCACTTTGATATTATTGCTTATGCTGACTGTTAGGGTTTGGCATGGATTATACTTTTCGCATTCGCCGAGGTACCGCCTCTGGTGCGTTTACCCAGTCACTTTCCCTTCAACCTGTCTTGCGGATGTACCTAATGGCCAGCCTTCAGGTGCTCATCATCTTGAATTTGAACAGTGAGTGACTCTTCCGTCGACCCCGGGCTGCGTACTCACGAGTATTTACTCTGAAGAATACATGGATTTCGTGCGTTCTTTGATTTCATAGGGAATGAATACGCTAATCTCAACGTTAAATCAACGCCCGTAGATGTTCCTGGTTCCCGGGGGTGAGTGTTTGTGCAGTTCGAAATTAACGCACACGCGGTTGACTATGATATTTTGTCACGTAGTGATCGCGATGACGGTTGGTGCTTCGCGATTGTACCTAGGGCTTGTCAACAGTGCGGCGTTCAACAAGCCGCCTGAGGGGGCAGTTGGCAGAAAAGAGTGGCCCATCGCGGTGCGAGCTGGGTCCCACAGTCCATCGAACCTGAGTTGCCTCGAAGAGGGTAAAAACAAAGAGTAGGCGAAAGACTCGCGTTTCAAAGCGCTTGCTTTGACCCGCAGATCTAGACTATGAGGCGATGTCGCCTGAGCCATTATGTAGGGATCTATATTGGCAAAACTTATCCTGTTACTTTTAATGTATCAATGTAGCATATATTCTCTGTTGGTGAGTGCGCGCTGCACGACAGTTATACTAGTATGTACGGAAAAAATGTTGAAAA
>Ga0137394_10001659_pt1 | contig 16339 bp, 18 predicted proteins | sample czobulk116metaG_FD_108278 | JGI IMG/M metagenome (GOLD analysis project Ga0137394, IMG submission 108278) | Vadose zone soil microbial communities from Angelo Coast Range Reserve, California, USA - czobulk1.16 metaG | ecosystem: Environmental > Terrestrial > Soil > Vadose zone | place: USA...
AGGAGAGCAATCCCATGGCGTCCCACGTCAAGATCCCGGCAGGCGAGAAGATCACGATCAGCCACGGCAAGCTGCAGGTGCCGGACCGTCCCATCATCGCCTTCATCGAGGGCGACGGCACGGGCCCGGACATCTGGGCGGCCTCGGTCCGGGTGCTGGACGCCGCCGTCGAGCAGGCCTATCGAGGCAAGAAGAAGATCGCGTGGGCGGAAGTCTACGCGGGAGAGAAGGCGCACGCGGTCTACGGCAAGGACTGCCCGCCCAATCTTCTGCCCGAGGAGACCCTCGACGTCATCCGAGACTATCTGATCGCCATCAAGGGCCCCCTGACCACGCCGATCGGGGAGGGCTTCCGCTCGCTCAACGTGACGCTGCGCCAGGTCCTCGACCTCTACGTCTGCCTCCGGCCCGTGCGCTACTTCAAGGGCGTGCCCTCGCCCGTCAAGCATCCCGAGAAGATCGACATGGTCATCTTCCGGGAGAACACCGAGGACATCTACGCGGGAATCGAGTGGGAGCAGGGGACGCCCGAGGCGAAGAAGGTCATCGAGTTTCTCCAGAAGGAGATGAAGGTCAAGCAGATCCGGTTCCCGCAGACCTCCTCCATCGGCATCAAGCCGGTGTCCAAGGAGGGCTCGGAGCGCCTGATCCGCGCCTCCATGCGCTATGCCATCGAGAACGGGCGCCGCAACGTGACGCTCGTGCACAAGGGCAACATCCAGAAGTACACGGAAGGGATGTTCATGAAGTGGGGCTACGCCCTGGCCAAGCGCGAGTTCTCCGACAAGCTCATCGGCTGGGACGACTGCGGGGGCAAGCCGCCCGCGGGCAAGATCCTCGTCAAGGACGCCATCACCGACGCCTTCCTGCAGCAGATCCTGACGCGCCCGGACGAGTTCGACGTCATTCCGTGCTGCAACCTGACGGGCGATCTCATCTCGGACGCGCTCGCCGCGCAGGTGGGCGGCATCGGCATCGCGCCCGGGGCCAACATCAACTACGAGAGCGGGCACGCCCTCTTCGAGGCCACGCACGGGACGGCGCCCAAGTACACGGGACAGGACAAGGTCAATCCCGGCTCCGTCATTCTCTCCGGCGAGATGATGCTGCGTCACATGGGCTGGACGGAGGCGGCGGACCGGATCATCACCGCGCTGGAGACGACCATCGGGCAGAAGGTCGTGACGTACGATTTCGCGCGGCTCATGGACGGCGCGAAGGAAGTCAAGTGCTCGGAGTTCGGCACCGCCATCATCGAGAACATGAAAAAGCAGTAAAGGAGCGCACATGCCAGTGGGAGGAGCGGAACCGCTGAGCGTCGTCAACCGTCGTCCGAAGATCACCGTGGTGGGCGCCGGCAACGTCGGCGCCTCGGTCGCCCAGTACGCGGTGGAGCGCGAGCTGGGTGACGTGGTGCTCGTCGATGTCGTCGAAGGCATCCCGCAGGGCAAGGCACTCGACCTGGCCCAGGCTGGCCCGGTGCACGGCTACGACGCCGTGCTCATCGGCTCCAACGGCTACGAGGAGACAGCGAACTCGGACATCGTCGTCATCACGGCGGGGCTGGCGCGCAAGCCCGGCATGACGAGGGACGATCTCCTCTTCAAGAATGCCGAGATCGTAGGTGGCGTCGTGGAGCAGGTGGTCGCGCGCTCGCCGAGCGCCATTCTCGTTCTCGTCACCAACCCGCTGGACGCCATGGTGCAGCTGGCCTGGAAGAGATCCGGGTTCCCCCACCAGCGGGTGGTCGGCATGGCGGGCGTCCTCGACTCGGCCCGCTTCCGCACCTTCATCGCTCAGGAGCTCAAGGTCTCCGTGGAGAACGTGACGGCCTTCGTGCTGGGCGGCCACGGCGACTCGATGGTGCCCTTGCCGCGCTACTCGACGGTGGCGGGTATCCCCATCACCGATCTGCTGCCGCCCGACAAGATCCAGGCGCTCGTGACGCGCACCGCCAACGGCGGCGCGGAGATCGTGGGCCTCCTCAAGAGCGGCAGCGCGTACTACGCTCCCGCCGCCTCCACGGTGGAGATGGTCGAGGCCATCCTGAAGGACAAGAAGAAGATCCTGCCCTGCGCGGCCTACCTCGACGGCCAGTACGGCGTGAAGGGACTCTACGTCGGCGTTCCCGTCAAGCTCGGCCGCAGCGGAGTCGAACAGGTCATCGAGATCACCCTCACCCGCGAGGAGCAGGCCGCCTTCGACAAGTCCGCGGCCGCGGTGCGGGAGCTCGTGGACAAGCTCAAGCTCTAGAGGAGGAGAACATCATGGCAAAGTCCAAGGCACGGAAGAAGGCGAAGCGGCCGGCTCCCCCCGCGGCGAAGAAGGCGACGGGTCCCGTCGCGGGTGCCCCCGCCGGCTATCACACCCTCACCCCGGGATTCTGCGTCCGCGGCGCCCTCGAGGCCCTCGACTTCTACAAGAAGGCCTTCGGCGCCACGGAGCGGATGCGCATGATGAAGCCCGGCGGGACGACTCTCGCTCATGCCGAGCTCAAGATCGGCGATTCACTGTTCATGCTGGGCGAAGAGGACCCGGCCATGGGCGCCAAGTCGGCGCAGACGCTGGGCGGGAGCTCGGTCAACTTCTACATCTACGTCAAGGCGGTGGACGCCGCGGTCGAGAAGGCGCTGGCCGCGGGCGCGAAGACGGTCATGCCGGTCACCGATATGTTCTGGGGCGATCGGATCGGTGGCGTGGAGGATCCGTACGGTCAGAAGTGGACGCTGGCGACGCACAAGGAGAACGTGGCGCCGCGAGAGATGCAAAAACGGGCGGAGGCCTTCTACGCCCAGGCTGCCGGCTCCCACTAGCTCAAGGTGGCCATGCGCGACATCCACACCTCCGCCATCACGGACGCCGTCAAGAAGCTCTGCATCGAGGCCAACCACGGCCTCGAGCCCGACATGCTGCGCGCCTTCGACCGGGCGCTGGGCACCGAGCGCTCGCCGGCGGGCCGGCACGTCCTGCAGATCCTCAAGGAGAACGCCGAGCTGGCCTGGACGAAGAAGATCCCGTACTGCCAGGACACGGGCTTCGTGATCTGTTTCATCGAGCTGGGTCAGGACGTCCACGTGACAGGGGGGAGCCTGACCGACGCCATCAATGAGGGCGTGAGGCAGGGCTACACCGAGGGCTATCTCCGAGCATCGATCGTCCGCTCGCCCTTCGACCGCGTCAACACGGGAGACAATACGCCGGCCGTGGTCCACATGGACGTGGTGCCGGGCGCCACCATGAAGATCATGATCATGGCCAAGGGCGGGGGCTGCGAGAACCGCTCGAAGTACAAGATGCTCACTCCTGCCGAGGGCGTCGAGGGTGTCAAGGACTGGATCCTCGAGTGCATCCGGACGGCGGGCCCCGACGCGTGCCCGCCGCTCATCGCCGGCGTCGGCGTGGGCGGTACCTTCGAGAAGGCGGCCCTGCTCTCGAAGAAGGCGCTCTTTCGCGAGCTCGGGACGCCCAACCCGGACGCGGCCATGGGCGCGCTCGAGCAGGAAGTCCTCGACCGCGCCAACCGACTCGGTATCGGTCCCCAGGGCTACGGCGGGGACACCACGGTCTTCGGCATCCACGTTCTGGCGTACCCCTGCCACATCACGAGTCTGCCCGTCGCGGTCACCATCGAGTGCCATGCGCATCGCCACAAAGAAGCCGTTCTGTGATCACGACCGCGGCGGACGGCGTCAAGGAAGTCACGCCGCCGCTGAGCGACGTCGACGTGGGAGCGCTCAAGGCGGGAGACCGCGTCCGCATCACGGGCGTGATCTACACGGCTCGTGACGCTGCCCATGGCCGGCTGCTCCCGCTGATCGAGGCGGGGAGGTCGCTGCCCTTCGACGTGCGCGGCCAGATCATCTACTACACCGGCCCCTCGCCGGCGCGGCCGGGCGACGTGGTCGGGTCGATCGGACCCACGACGGGTGGTCGCATGGACAAGTTCACGCCGGCGCTGCTGGAACTCGGCCTCAAGGGGACCATGGGGAAAGGCGCGCGCTCGCAACCGGTGAAAGACGCGTTCATGAAGTTCAAGGGCGTCTACCTTGGCGCGATCGGAGGTGCGGGCGCCGTGCTGTCCCGGTTCGTCAGGAAGGTCGACATCGTCGCGTACGAGGACCTCGGGACGGAGGCCATCCGGCGCATCGAGGTCGAGAATTTCCCGGCCATCGTGATCAATGACTGCCACGGCGGTGACCTTTACCAGGAAGGAATGACGCAATATGCCCGGTAACGACGCGTACCAACACGACGTGCTGGTGATCGGCGGGGGCGGAGCCGGGCTCCGCGCGGCCATCGCCGCCGCGGAGGAGTCAGGGCGGCTCTCCATCGCGGTCCTCTCGAAGGTCTATCCGATGCGTAGTCACACCGTGTCCGCCGAGGGCGGGACGGCGGCCGTCATGCGGGAGAACGACAGCCTCGACACGCACGCGAAGGACACGATCTTCGGCAGCGATTTTCTGGCCGACCAGGACGTCGTGGAAGCCTTCGTGAAGGAAGCGCCGGGCCAGGTCATCCAGCTCGAGCACTGGGGCTGCCCGTGGAGCCGGGATCCCGACGGCCGCGTCAGCGTCCGCCCCTTCGGCGGCATGACCGTGAACCGGACCCTCTATGCCGCCGACAAGACCGGGTTCCACATGCTCCACGCGCTCTTCCAGACCTCGCTGAAGTACGACAGCATCGTCCGCTACGACGAATGGTTCGCGACCTCGCTGCTCGTGGAGGACGGCAGGGTGTGCGGGGTGGCCGCGGTCAACGTCCACGATGGCACGGTGAGCGCCATCACGGCCAAGGCGATCATCATCTGCACGGGCGGGGGCGGTCGCGTCTTTCCGTTCACCACCAACGCCGCCATCAAGACGGGCGACGGCATGGCGCTGGCCTACCGCGCCGGCGCCCCCCTCAAGGACATGGAGTTCGTGCAGTACCACCCGACCGGACTGCCGGGTACCGGTATCCTCATCACGGAAGCATCACGGGGAGAGGGCGGCCACCTGAAGAACAAGGACGGCTACCGGTATCTCCAGGACTACGGGCTCGGCCCCGCCACGGACAAGCCCGTCCACCGCAAGATGGAGCTGGGGCCACGCGACATCCTCTCCCGTTGCCACATGCAGGAGTACCAGAAGGGGCGGACGTTCGAGGGCCCCTACGGTCACTACGTCCACCTCGATCTCCGTCACCTCGGGGAGAAGCTGATCGACAAGAACCTGCCCTTCGTGCGGGAGCTGGCCAAGAACTATGTCGGGATCGATCCCGTGTACGAGCCGATTCCCGTGCGCCCGGTGGTGCACTACATGATGGGCGGAGTTTCCACCGACATCACCGCCAAGACGCCGCTGGAGGGGCTGTACGCGGCCGGGGAGGCGGCGTGCGTGTCCATCAACGGCGCCAACCGCCTCGGCTCCAACCCGCTCACGGAATTGCTCGTGTTCGGGGCCCGCGCGGGCCAGTCTGCGGCCCGGCACGCCCTGGAGCGGCCGGCCGTCAAGTCGAATCCGGTCGCGCAGCTGGTCAGCGACGAGCGGAAACGTCTCGATACGCGGTTCCTCAGGGCCGACGGGCGGGAGCGGATCGCCGACATCCGGGAGGAGCTGCAGAAGGCCATGGAGGAGGGCTGCGGCATTTACCGGGAGCGGGCGACCATGGAAGCGACGTGCAAGACTCTCCGCGAGCTTCGCGGGCGCTTCGCGCGCATCGGGCTCTCGGACCGGGAGGCCGTCTTCAACACCGAGCTCATCGCCGCGCTGGAGCTCGACTCCATGCTGGACGTGGCGGAGGCCGTGGCCAACTCGGCGCTGCTAAGGGAGGAGTCGCGCGGGTCCCACACCCGCACCGACTTCCCCAAGCGCGACGACGCGCGCTTCCTCAAGCACACGCTCGCCTACCGGACGCCCGACGGCCCGCGCATCGACTACCTGCCGGTCACCATCACCCGGTGGCCCCCCGAGGAACGGAAGTATTAAGGAGGAGCGATGACCGAAGAGACCATCACGCTCGAAGTGACCCGCTACCGGCCCGGCCACGACAGGGAGCCGCGTACCGAATCCTTCTCGGTGCCGTACCGGAAGGACTGGGTGGTCCTCGATGCGCTCAACCACATCAAGGACCGGGTGGACGGATCGCTCACGTACCGGTGGTCCTGTCGCATGGGCGTGTGCGGGAGCTGCGGGATGATGGTGAACGGTGTCCCCAAGCTCACATGCTCCGCGTTCCTGCGCGACTACCACCCGGGGCCGATTCGGGTCGAGCCCCTGGCGAACTTCCCCGTGATCCGGGATCTCGTCGTCGCCCTCGACGACTTCATGGAGAAGCTCCGCCGGGTCAAGCCGTGGCTGATCCGCGAGACGGAGAGGCCCGTGTCGGAGGGAGAGTATCGTCAAACCCCGGCCCAGCTCGACGCCTACAAGCAGTTCAGCATGTGCATCAACTGCATGCTCTGCTATGCGGCCTGCCCTGTCTACGGGCTGGAGCCCGCCTTCCTCGGCCCCGCCGCCATCGCGCTCGCGTACCGGTACAACCTGGACTCGCGAGACGAGGGGTATCGAGTGCGAGAGCCGATCGTGAGCGATAGCGTCGGCGTGTGGGAGTGCACCTTCGTCGGCGAGTGCTCGGTGGTGTGTCCGAAGGGCGTCGATCCGGCCGCGGCGATCCAGCGCTCCAAGGTGGCCGGCGCCAAGGACTGGGCCATGTCCGTGCTCATGCCCTGGGGCGGCCGGAAATGAAGCCACGCGCGCCTGGAACGGGCCACCTTCGGTGCGAGCCGGGCTCGCGGAGATCCCTATGAGCGAAGCGCGTCCCGCACGCCCCGGCCTCTACTACCCGAAGCTGCCGGCGACCTGGTGGCTCCGGCGGCCGGGGTACGTCCGTTTCATGCTCCGGGAAGTGACCAGCGTCTTCGTCGCCATCTTCCTCGTGGAGCTCCTCGTCCTGGTCCACAAGATCGGGCAGGGGCCTCAGGCCTACGCGGACATGGTGGCGAAGCTGCAATCCCCGGGGTGGATCGCCTTCCACGTGGTCGCCCTGGCTTTTGTTCTCTATCACACGATCACATGGTTCCAGGCCACGGGCGTCGTTCAGGTGGTGCGAGTGGGCGACCGCCAGGTGCCGCCCCCGCTGGTGGTCGCCGGGAACTACGTCGCCTGGGTCGTGGTCTCGCTGTTCATCCTGTACTGGCTGCTCGTGAGGAGCTGAGCCATGTCCCCCGGCAAGACGATGGAGCCCTTCTGGTGGAGCCTCTTCTCGGCGGGAGGAGTGGTGGCAGCGTTTCTAGTGCCGGTCCATCTCTTTCTGCACGGCCTGGCCGTCCCCCTGGGATGGGTGTCCGTGAGCCACGCACGGCTGCTTGCCCTCGTCGGACAGCCTCTCGTCAAGATGTACCTGTTCGTGCTCATCGCGTTGCCGCTTTACCACTGGGCCCATCGCTTCCGTTTCATCCTGGAGGACCTCGGGCTTCACGGCCTCCGGATGCCCCTCGCCGTCCTCTGCTACGGCAGCGCCATCGTGGGGACCGTGGCCACCCTGTGGGTCCTGATCCGGATATGAGCTCCCGGCCTCCGTTTCGAGCGTGAGCCGAAACCGGCGATGAAGATCCACGAGTATCAGGGCAAGGCCATCTTGCGCGAGTACGGCGTGCCCGTGCCGAGCGGGGACGTTGCCGACACGCCTGAGCAGGCGAAAGCGATCGCGACCAGGCTCGGGGGCAGGGTGGTCGTCAAGGCGCAGGTGCACGCGGGCGGGCGCGGCAAGGCCGGCGGGGTCAAGCTGGCCGAGGATCCCACGGGTGCTGAGGTGGCGGCGCGCCAGATCCTCGGCATGATGCTCAAGACCCCGCAGACCCCACCCGAGGGCATCAAGGTTCTCAAGGTGCTTGTGGAGGAAGCCTCGCCCATCGCCACCGAGCTCTACCTCTCCATGACCCTCGACCGCGGCCGGGGCACCCACGTGGTCATGGCCTCGCAAGCCGGAGGCATGGAGATCGAGGAAGTCGCCGCCACCCATCCAGAGAAGATCATCCGCGAGTGGACCGATCCCGCCCTCGGCCTCCAGGCTTTCCAGGCGCGCAACCTTGCCTTCGGCCTCGGGCTCTCCGGGGATCAGCTCAAGTCGGGGGTAGCGCTCATCCTCAACCTCTTCCGCGCCTATCTCGAGAAGGACTGCTCGCTGGCCGAGATCAACCCGCTCGTCGTCACCAAGGACGGCCGCGTGCTCGCCCTCGACGCCAAGCTCAACTTCGATGACAACGCGCTCTACCGGCACAAGGAGATCGTGGCTCTCCGGGACATCAACGAGGAGACCCCGCTCGACGTGGAGGCTTCGAAGTACGGGCTGAACTACATCAAGCTCGACGGCAATGTCGGCTGCATGGTCAACGGGGCGGGGCTGGCCATGGCCACCATGGACATCATCAAGCTTGCGGGGGGCGAGCCCGCGAATTTCCTCGACGTGGGCGGCGGCGCCTCCCCCGAGCAGATCGAGAACGCCTTTCGCATCCTCTCGTCGGACCCATCCGTCAAGGCCGTGTTCATCAACGTCTTCGGCGGAATCCTCCGGGTGGACCGGCTGGCCGAGGGCATCATCGCGGCGGTGAACAAGCTCGGCCTGAAGCTGCCCGTGGTCCTGCGCGCGGAGGGCACGAACGTCGAGCAGGGCAAGAAGATGCTGGCCGACTCCGGGCTCGCGCTCGTCATGGCCGACGACATGGGCGAGGGAGCCAAGAAGGTGGTCGATCTCGCCCGGGCCGCCGGGTAGTCATGAGCATTCTCGTCGACAAGTCCACGCGCGTCCTCGTCCAGGGCATCACGGGCAAGGAGGGCGCCTTCCACGCGCTCCGGTGCAAGGAGTACGGGACCAATGTCGTGGGCGGAGTCACGCCCGGCAAGGGCGGGACGACCCACGAGGGCTTCCCCGTCTGGAACACGGTCGAGGAGGCGCGGGCCGCCGCGGGCGTCGACTGCGCGCTCATCTTCGTGCCTCCGCCCGCGGCGGCGGACGCCATCATGGAGGCCGCGGACGCGGGCGTCCCGCTGGTCGTCTGCATCACCGAGGGCGTGCCCGTCGTCGACATGGTGCGCGTCAAGGCCTTCCTGGCCCGGACCACGAGCCGCCTCATCGGCCCGAACTGCCCCGGCCTCATCTCGCCCGGCAAGGCCAAGATCGGGATCATGCCGGGGCACATCCACAAGGTAGGGCCCATCGGTGTCGTCTCGCGGAGCGGCACGCTGACCTACGAGGTCGTGCACCAGCTGAGCCAGCGCGGGCTCGGCCAGTCCTCGTGTGTCGGCATCGGCGGCGACCCCGTCAACGGCACGAGCTTCATCGACGTGCTGCGCCTCTTCCAGGACGACGCGCAGACGGAAGCGATCATGATGATCGGCGAGATCGGCGGCACCGCCGAGGAAGAGGCGGCCGCCTTCATCAAGGCCCACGTCAGGAAGCCGGTGGTGGGCTTCATCTGCGGCCAGACGGCGCCGCCCGGGCGGCGCATGGGCCATGCCGGCGCCATCATTGCGGGCGGCAAGGGCACGGCCGCCGAGAAGATGAAGGCTATGGAGGCCGCGGGCATCACCACCGTCAAGAGCCCCGCCGACATGGGCGCCACCGTTGCCAAGGTCGTCGGTAAAAAATAAGAAAGGACACGCCGCCCACCAATGGCCGTAGAGCGCACGCTCACCATCATCAAGCCCGACGCCGTGGCCAAGAACGTCTCCGGGCAGATCATCGCCCGCTTCGAGCAGGCCGGCCTGAAGGTCCTGGCCGCCAAGCTCGTGCACCTCTCGCCCGCCCAGGCCGCGGGCTTCTACATCGTCCACAAGGACCGCCCGTTCTACGGCAGCCTGTGCGCCTTCATGACGCAGGGGCCGTGCATGCCCATGGTGCTGGAAGGCGAGGGCGCCATCGCGCGCCTGCGCGATCTGATGGGCGCCACGGATCCCGCCAAGGCCGCCCCGGGGACCATCCGGAAGGACTTCGCGGCCTCGATCGAGGCCAACGCCGTCCACGGCTCGGACTCACCGCAGTCGGCCGCCTTCGAGATCTCGTACTTCTTCGGCGCGACCGAGATCCACCCGCGCTAGACGGGCCCGCCAACCTTCCTCGGCGACCGTTGGAGGTGGCAACTACCTCAAACTAAGTCTGGGAAGCGACTCTACACCCTGGGTTTCGCGCCTTCGGGAAGCGTCAGGAACGGCTGATCTCAGGACGAGTGATGATTTTTGATTCGGGCGCGTCCGACCGTAGACTGCTGAGTCCGCGCGTGCCGCTGGGCGGGCACTGACCCAAGGCCGCCGGCGCATCACCGAGTCACTCCGACGAAGCTGTCAAGCGGAAAGGCGCGGGATTCTGTATCCATCCGCATACATTGACGTCTACCGAAGGTCTCGGAAAGCATCGGAGCCACTCACCGCCAGGACAAGCGGAGAGCCCCGATCATCGACCAGTGTGGACACATGGCTGTGCCCCCTCAGCGCTTGAGGTGGGTCTCGAGAAAGCTCACCGCGTCGGGAACGTACACGGGATAGCCCTCGGCTCGAGTGAAGAGGAAGTGCCCATTATCGCGGAAGGCAGGATAGACCTTCATCTCGACGCTCTTGCCTTGACGCCTCAGCTCCTTCTCGAGCTCCCGACCCTCGTCCTCATCGATCATCATGTCGTTCTTCGACCACAGGATGAGGACGGGCGCGCGGATCTTCTGCGCGCCGTTCCTCCAGACCCCTTGCACCAGCGGCCAGGCCTCGTCCACGCCGCCCTGCCCGCTTTGCCGATAGCCGCCCGCCATGCTGATCACCGCCCTGAAGCGCGTGTCCCGAGCGGCGGCCATGATGCTCACGAGGCCGCCCAGCGAGACACCGCCCACCGCCACACGCTCCTTGTCGACGTAGGGCAGCGACTGCAAGTACTCGAGGGCCGCCACCACGTCACCCGTCTCCTCCTCCGCCCCGCGCATGACGTCCGCGGCGCGACGGCCGCTATAGCCGCCCGAGGTCTGGTTCTGCGTATACGTCGTGGCCGCCCCATCCGAGCCCCGGTAGCCGCGGCGCGCGAGCACGAGAGCAACATAGCCATGATGGGCCAGGGCATCGGGCAGGGAGTTCTTCGTGATGAAAGTCCACGGACCCCGACCCGCCTCCCGAGCCGTCATGGAGCCGTGGTTGTGGATGTAGACGGGGAAAGGGCCCGCTCCGACGGGCCGGCCCAGAGCGGCGCGCAGCGTGAGCCCCCCGTTGGGGATGCTGACGGTCTCCGTGATATAGGAAGCGACCGGCTGGGCGGGCGCGCGGGAAGCCAAGCAGAGCGCCATCCACGCGACAATTAGCAGCGCTCGCATGCGGAAATTATACGAGGATGGCCCGGACTGGAGAAATGTCGATGAGCGACGAGTTCTTCCCCGCCGTCCTGGGCATGCGCCAGCGCTGGCTGGCCGGAGTCGGCGGCATCGGCGTGGGCTTCGGGGTGCCCTTTGCCCTCAGCATCCTGCTCCTCGCCACGAGCGGGGACCCGCTCTTCGTCATCCTGCCCTTGCCCTTCCTGGGCGCGCTCTGGATGATCCAGGGGCTGGCGCCTGCCGGCTATACGCTGGACGAGAACGGGGTCGGGCTCGAGCGACGCTGGCTCCGGCGGGTGGTCCCGTATGCCGCCATCGCCGCCGTCGATCGGCAGCCGCGCGCAGTGGGCGGGCTCGGCGGCGTCGGCCTCAACGGACTCTTCGGCGCCCACGGCCTCCGATGGAACCCGCGTACGGGCCGGCACTATCTCTTCATCGCCAACACCGCGGATCTCGTGTGGCTGCGCGCGGGCGGCGGATTGATCGCGCTCTCGCCGGAGCGGCCCGACGCCTTCGTGGCCGAGCTCAGCCGGCGGCTCGCGGCCGCCCGGCGCGACGCTGCCACCTGATCCACACCAGGACGAGCGCGATAAGCACGGCCATCACGGCCACGCGCTCGAAGCCGCCCGCCAGCTTGCGGAGCTTCTCGATGTGCTCACCCAACCCATAGCCGATTCCATAGCCGGCGAGGACGGCGCAGGGGACATAGACGATGGCCCCCAGCAGATTGGCGATGAAGAACCTCATGTGCGGCATACCCACGATCCCGGCCAAGGGACCCGCCACCGTGCGCAAGCCCGGGATGAAGCGGGCCACGAAGACGGCCCACGCGGAATGCCGCACCATGATCTGCTCGTACTTCGCCTTCCTCTCCGCCGAGAGGGGCAGGCGATCGAGGAGCCGCCGGCCATAGTGGTGCCCGGCCCAGAAGCCCAGATTGTCGCCGAAGCTGGCGCTGGCGATGCCGACGAGGATGACGAGGGGAAGATGGAGCCGTCCTTGCGAGGCGAGGTAGCCGCCGAGCACGAGCACGGACTCCTCGGGCGCGGGCACTCCCGCATTGCCCAGGAGGACGACGACGAAGATCGCCCCGTAGCCGATGTGCTGGAAGAGCTCGGTCAGGTCCGGCACGGGCGCCCCGCGCGCGAGGACATCACGGGAGGATAGCACGCGGCAGCATTGACAGGATGGAGGCGGCGGAGGTCAACTGAGTCATATGCGCATCCTCGTGGTCGAGGACGACCGGAAGGTCGCGAGCTTCATCCGCAAGGGGCTCGAGGAGGAAGGGCACACCGTGGACGTCGCCTCTGACGGCGAGGAGGCCCTCGAGCGTATCCTGGATGCCGCCCCGGACCTGCTCGTCCTCGACGTCATGCTCCCGAAACGCGACGGCTTCAGCGTGCTCAAGACCCTCCGCGCGGAGGGCGTGAAGGCACCCGTGCTGATGCTGACGGCCCGCGATGCCGTGAGCGACCGCGTGGCCGGCCTCGACTCGGGCGCCGACGACTACCTGACCAAGCCGTTCGCTTTCGAGGAGCTCCTGGCCAGGGTGCGGGCGCTCCTCAGGCGCGGCGGCGAGCGGACGAGCGCGGTGCTGCGCGTGGCCGACCTGACCCTGGACCCCGCCACGCGCGAGGTGCGCCGGGGCACCCGGCGCGTGAGCTTGACCGCGCGCGAGTACACCCTCCTCGAGTACTTCATGCGCAGCGCGGGCCGGGTGCTCTCGCGGTCCATGCTCGCCCAGCACGTGTGGGGGCTCGACTTCGACCCCGAGAGCAATGTGGTCGACGTCTACGTCGGCTATCTCCGGCGCCGCATCCAGGCCGATGGCGAGTCCAGGCTCCTCCACACCGTGCGCGGGGCGGGCTACGTTCTCAAGGCGGACTCGTGAAGCCCCTCTCCCTCCGCGCCCGCCTCACCCTCTGGTACGCGGGAGTGCTGGTGGCCATTCTCGTCGTGGTCAGCGCGCTATCGTATTCGGTGCTCCGCTGGAGCTTGCTCCAGCAGGTGGACGCCTCGCTCGCCGCCGTGGCCCAGATCGTCCGGGAGACGGATGAGCGCGGGGCCGGCGGCTCCGAAGTCGAGCGGGCCATCCGAGAGCTGCTCGGGCCCGGCTTCTCGGACCAGTTCTTCCAGTTCCTGGATCCCGAGGGTCGGTCGCGCTTCCGCTCAGGCTCGCCGCACCCGGGCAGCCTGCCCCTGTCCCTCGAGGCGCGCGTCAACGCGGCGCAGGGCCGGCAGACCATCGAGACGCTCGAAGATCCCGCGAACGGACCGCTGAGAGTCCTGACCGTGCCCGTGCTGCGGGCCGGCCGGCCCGTCGAGATCATCCAGGTCGCGGCCCCGCTTGCGCGCACGCGCGAGGCGCTGTCCCGCTACCTGACCACGTTGCTCGCGCTCGTGCCGGTGGCCGTCGGCCTCGCGGCCGCGGGGGGAGCCGTCATCGCGGGCCGCGCCTTGCAGCCCGTGCGCGAGATGTCGCGCGCCGCCCGCCAGATCACCGCCGAGGATCTGGGTCGCCGCCTCGCGCGTCGCGGGGCCGACGACGAGATCGACCATCTCGCCGATACGCTCAATGCCATGCTGGAAGGGCTGGAGGCCGCCTTCGCCCAGTCGCGCCGCTTCTCCGCCGACGCCGCCCACGAGCTGAGAACTCCCCTCACCGCGCTCAAGGGCGAGATGGAGGTGGCGCTGCGCGCGGCGCGCTCTCCTGAAGAGTACCGACGGGTCCTCGCCTCGAGCCTGGAGGAAGTCGAGCATCTCATCCACCTGGCCGAGGATCTCCTCGTCTTCTCGCGCTCCGCGCCCAGTCTCCGCGCTCCGACCGCTCCCGTCGATCTCGAGCCGCTCCTCCTCGAGGTGCTCGAGACGGGGGCCCGTCGGGCCCAAAGCGCGGGGGTGACGATGCGCGCCGACACCTTCGAGCCGGCCACCGTCCTCGGCGAGGCCGGCGCCCTTCGCCGCGCCGTCTTGAACCTGGTCGACAACGCCATCAAGTACACGCCCGCGGGCGGCAAGGTCGAGCTCTCGCTCGCGACGGCGAATGGCCAGGCCCTGATCACCGTGCGAGATACCGGCATCGGCATCGAGCCGGGCGCCGCCGCGCGGATCTTCGAGCCCTTCGTGCGGCTCGATGCTGCCCGCGGGCGCGACACGGGCGGCACGGGGCTCGGACTGGCCCTCGTGCGCGCCATCGTCACCGCCCATGGCGGCACCGTGGAGGTCGAAAGCGCTCCGGGAGCGGGCAGCCGCTTCACGATCCGCCTGCCCCTGGCGCCCCCGAAGTAGGGGGAAGTCTATCCTAAGAGCCTTCTCACGGGAGGCTCACCCTTCTCTCAGGCGGCCCTGCTACGTTTGGCGCACGCAGGACGAGCCGCACTCACCCACGAGGAGGATTGCCATGCTGGATCGGTTTCGCGGACGGAGATGGGCCGGGTCAGCCGTCGGGCTGGCCGCCGTGCTGATTCTGGGCGGCGTGACATATGGATTCGGCGTCACCAAGTCCACCCAGCTGCCGCTGTGGACGGAGCAGTCGGCCACGGCCGGCGCGGCGCCCACGGTGCCCGCGCCCGACTGGGTGAAGATCGGACGGGATCTCAAGCCCGCCGTGGTCAATGTCAGCACCAAGCGGGCCCAGGGGCCGGCGCCCGAGATGGGCACGCCCTTCGGCGAGGACTCGCCGTTCGATCGGTATTTCCGGGATCACTTCGGTACGCGGCCCCAGCGCCCGGTGCGCAGCATGGGCTCGGGCTTCATCATCAATTCCAACGGCTACATCGTGACCAACAACCACGTGGTGGACGGCGCGACCCAGCTCCAGGTCAAGCTCTCCGACGGCCGCGAATTCCAGGGGAAGGTCATCGGCCGCGATCCCAAGACCGATCTGGCCCTTCTCAAGATCGAGGCCACGGGGCTGCCTGTCATCCCGCTCGGTGATTCATCGGCCCTGCAGGTGGGCGAGCCGGTGATGGCCATCGGCAATCCCTTCGGGCTCGAGCAGACGGTGACGACAGGTATCGTCAGCGCCACCGGGCGCTCCATCGGGGCCGGGCCCTACGACGACTTCATCCAGACCGATGCCTCCGTCAACCCGGGCAATAGCGGCGGGCCGCTCATCAACGCGCGCGGTCAGGTCATCGGCATCAACACCGCCATCTTCAGCCAGAGCGGCGGCTCGGTGGGTATCGGCTTCGCCATTCCCGTGAGCCTGGCCAAGTCCGTGGTGACGCAGCTTGCCGACTCCGGCACCGTCACGCGGGGCTGGCTCGGCGTCGGCATCCAGCCGCTCACGCCGGATCTCGCCAAGACCTTCAATCGTCCGGACACCAAGGGCGCGCTCGTCTCGTCGGTGACGCCAAGCTCGCCCGCAAGCCGCGCCGGTCTCAAGTCCGGCGACATCATCACCATGTACGACGGGCGCGCCATCAACCGGGTGGGGGATCTTCCGCGCGCGGTAGCCGAGACGCGCGTGGGGCGCGAGGTGCCCGTCAGCGTGCTTCGCGATGGCCAGACGGTACAGCTCACGGCCCGGATCGAGGCCCTCGATGCCAAGGAAGGCCGCCAGGCCGCGGCCGAGTCGGAGGCCAAGCCGTCGCTCGGTCTCTCCGTGCAGCCGATGACGCCTGATCTCGCCCGTCGCCTCGGCACACCCGAGCGGCAGGGCCTGGTCGTGCAGGGAGTGCAGCCGGGCAGCCCCGCCGCCGATGCCGGCTTCGAGCGCGGCGATGTCATCGTCGAGGTGAATCGCCAGCCGGCGAGAAGCGTGGAGCAGCTCAATGATGCCGTCGCCAAGCGCGAGAAGGGCAAGCCCATCCTCTTCCGCGTCGAGCGGGAGGGCGGAAGCGTCTTCCTCACCGTGGCGTAAGGCAGGATTACCCGGGCGCGCCGGTCGGCTATCGAGCCCGCCGGCGTGCCTGCGGCCCACCCTCACGATCGGCAGCGCCAGGTGTCCAGACCTGGTCGCCCTCCCGCCGTATCGCCTAGTAAACCTTCGCCAGCGTACGGGATTCCATACGC
>Ga0137394_10001660_pt1 | contig 16338 bp, 16 predicted proteins | sample czobulk116metaG_FD_108278 | JGI IMG/M metagenome (GOLD analysis project Ga0137394, IMG submission 108278) | Vadose zone soil microbial communities from Angelo Coast Range Reserve, California, USA - czobulk1.16 metaG | ecosystem: Environmental > Terrestrial > Soil > Vadose zone | place: USA...
AGGCCGAGATCCTCTACGCGCTGGAGGAGTGGGACGCCGCGGCCGGCCAATACGGGATGGTGGTGGAGGCCGATCCGGCGGGGACCTGGGCGCAGCGGGCCGGCTACAACGCCATCCTCGCGCTCGAGAAGTCGGTCGACATCGCCAAGGGCAAGCGGAAGAAGCGCGAGTTGGAGGACGCGGCGCGGGTCGACGAGCGCAAGGCGAAGGGACAGGTCGACCGCAGCCGGAATCTCAAGATCCAGGCGGTCACGAAGGAAGTGCGGGAAGAGCCGATCCCGGAGAACGAGCAGAAGCTGATCGCCGCCTGCGACCGGTATCTGGAGATCGCCCGCGGCGCGAAGGACGAGATCGTCATCCGCTACAAGGCGGCGTTCGTGCTCTACGAGCGGCGCCACTTCGTGGACGCGGCCCGGCGCTTCGGCGAGATCATCCTGCGCTGGCCCACCGACCCTTGGTCCCAGAAGGCGGCGGACCTGTCGTTGGACATCCTGAACGTTCGCGAAGAGTGGCTGGCATTGAGCGATCTCGCCGGGCGCTTCTTGAAGAACGAGCAGCTCACGCCCGAAGGCTCGCCGTTTCGCGCGGAGGTCGCCCGGATCGGCGAGGGCGCGAGGTTCAAGTACGTGATGCAGCTCTACGAGCAGAAGAAGGACTTCGCGCTGGCCGCGCGGGAGTTCCGCGCCTTCGTCGAGACGTACCCGAAGAGCGAGCACGCGCCGAAGGCGCTCTACAACGCCATCTTGATCGCGGACAAGGCGGACCAGCTCGACCTGGTGGTGGCCGCGGGCGAGCAGCTCTTGCGCGACTATCCGGGGGCGGACGCGGGGATCCTCCAGCTCACGGTACCCGCGCTGGCCAGCGCCTGCGAGCGGGCCGGGCGCCCGGCGGACGCGATCCGCTGGTACGAGCAGGCGCAGGCGAGCTTGCCTTCCGATCCGAAGGCCGCGGACTGGCTCTACAACGCGGCGGTCTGGCGGGAGGGGCTGGGCGACGACGCGGGAGCGCTGCAGGCCTGGCAGACCTGGCTGCGCCGGTACAAGGCGCGGCCCGAGGGGGCGCGGATCGCGTTCAACGTCGGGTTGATCCTCGAGCGCAAGAAGGACTTCCGCAGGGCCGCCGAGCATTGGGCCGGCTTCCACCGCGAATGGCCGGGCGCGTCCGAAGACCAGCTCCTGCTCGCGCGCTACAAGCAGGGCCTGGCGCTCCGCGAGCTGAAGACGGCGGAGTCGGCGGCGGTGCTCGCGGACGTGGCCGAGAGGTTCTCGCGGTTGTCCGCGGCCGCGAAGGGATCCGCGCCGGTGATCGACGCGGCCGCCCATGCCCGCTTCATCCTGGTCGAGCAAGCGTTCGAGGAGTTCGTCTCCATCCGCTTCCGGTCCAGCCGGCAGGCCGAGCTGGTGAGCGCGCTCCGCGCGAAGAACGCGCGGCTCGGAAAGCTCCTGGCCGCTTACGCCGAGGTGGTCGCGATCGGCAGCCCCAAGTGGAGCGAGGCCTCGTTCGCGCGCATCGGCGAGGCGTATCGCGACTTCAACAAGGGGTTGCTCGATGCGCCGATGCCGCGCGGCCTCGATCCCGAGCAGCAGGACCTCTACCGGACGACCCTGGAGAACCAGGCGCTGCCGTTCGAGGACAAGGCCACCGAGGCGTTCTCCAAGGCGGTCGAGGTGTCGCAGAAGTCGGGCGTGTATTCCGAGTGGGTGGTGCGGGCGCAGGACCTGCTGCGCGAGTACCAGCCGGACGCGTTCGGGGACGTGCGGCGGCCGCGGCTCGTGGACACCGAGCTGGCGCGCGCGGTGGCGCCGGGCTCCGGCGCGGGGGGACGCTGATGCGCAGGCTCGCGATGGCGCTGCTCGGCCTGGTGGTGGCGTGCGCACACGCGCCGTCCAAGGTGCCGCCGCCCGATCCCACGGCGGAGCGCCGCCGGCTCCTGGAGCTGCCCGCCACCATCCTGCACAAGGAAGCGCGCGAGCTGATGGCGCGCGGACAGTGGGACGCCGCCCGTGCACGGCTCGATGCGTTCCTGACCAAGGCGCCCGAGAGCGCGGAAGGCTGGTTCGACGCGGGCTGGCTGGCCGAACGGATGGGCGACCCCCAGGCCGCGGCCGATCTCTACGACAAGGCGCTGGGGCAGGACCCGGCGAACGTGCCCGCCGCGCTGAACCTCGCCCGCCTGGGCTCGGACGATCCGCGGAAGGCCGAGAGCATCGTCCGGGCAGCCCTGCAGAAGAATCCGTCGGACCCGCGGCTCCTCAACGCGCTGGGCGCGGTCCTGCGCGCCCAGAGGAAGCTGGACGAGGCGGAGGCACTCGCCCGCCGCGTGCTGGAGCGCCACCCGCGCGACGCGAGCGCCTGGCGCAATCTCGCGGCGGTCGAGTCGGATCGCGGCCACGTCCGCCTGGCCGAGACGGCCTTGAACAACGCGCGCAAGCTCGACCCCAAGGATGCCGGGATCGCCAACAGCCTCGGCGTGCTCGCCCTGCGCCGCGAGGAGGTGGCCGCCGCGCGCGGCTGGTTCGAGGAGGCGACGCAGCTCGATGCGGACTTCGCGCCGGCCTGGGCCAACCTCGGGGCGCTGGCCCTGCGGTATCGGGACTACGCGCTGGCGGAGAAGGTCTGCGCCCGGGCCGTCGAGCTCGATCCGGCGCGCTGGGAGGCGCATCTCGCGCTGGCCTGGGCCCTGGAAGGCCTTCGCCGCCCGCGGGAAGCGCGGGCGCAGTACGAGAAGGTGCTCGCGTTGCGGCCGCAGCAGGACGATGCGCTCTACGGCAAGGCGCTGGCGCTGAAGGCGGAGGGCGATCTCCAGGCGGCCCTGCAGGCATTCCGCGAGTACTCCACGCTGCCCAACGCGGCGCGGCAGCGGGAGGCGCAGACGCAGCTCGCCGCGATCGATCTGCGGCTGAAGAGCGCGCCGCAGGGGTCCCAGGCGGTCCACAAGCCCGCCGCAGGTCTCGACCTGTCCAAATTGCCACAGGGTGAGGAGCCGGAGCGGTCCATGGACGGGCCCCCATCCGACCCGGCGCCCGCGGCTGTCCGCTGAGCGACGGGACGGACGAGCTGCCGGTTGGCCGATCGCGATCCAATGCAAATCCTCCCCGCAGCCGGAGGAACCGTGCCCCGCAGAGCGATCCTGATCGTCCTCGTGTCCCTCGCCGCCGCCGCGGAGGAAAAGCCCGGCGTCAAGGTCGTCCAGGAAGCGGACAAGGTGGTGGTCCGCAAACGCACGGTGATCGACTTCAACGACGTGACCGTCGAGGGCGAGCTCACCAAGCCCGAGGGGAGCTACGTGCTGGACCGCACCCGGACGCGCTTTCCGTCGCTGATCCGCCTGCGCGACGACTTCAACCCCGAGCTGCAGAAGTCGGCCGACAACCTGTAGGAATTTCCGTGGAACTGGCCCAGAAGAAGCGCGAGGTGGAAGGGGAGGGGGCTCGGGCGCACGCCGGCGGGCTCACGCTGGCTTCGAAGATCGCCGACGCGGCCGCCGCCCAGCTGCTGATCTACGACGAGCTGCCCGAGGAGGAGCGGCCCCGCGAGGAGGACCGCGTCCTCCTGGTGGGGATCGTGTGGGGCGGGACCACCCTGGTGGAGCTCGAGCAGGTCGAGAAGGGCGACGATCTCTCGGTGAGCCGCCTCTTCGATCTGCCCACCTCCACACTGCCGAAGAATTTCCAGCTGGTGCGGCCGGCCGACGGCGGCCACGTGGTCACGCTGCCCGAGGATCTCCACGCCGAGGTGCACGGCAATCGCCGCGTGCTGCCGCTCGCCGCCAAGGGCGCGCGGGTGGACGCGCCGTTTCGGGGGCATGCGTACGCGATCGGCGACGGCGACCGGGTGGTCGCGCAGATCACGCCCTCGCTGACTTTGATCACGCGGTACGTCCGCGCGGAGCGCCAGAAGGAGACGGCCCCGTGGAAGCGCCTCGACGTCCCGTTCGCCAGCGTGCTGCTCCTGGCCCTGTTCGCGCTGATCGCGTTCATCGTGGCGGTCGCGCGCGTGCCGCACAACCGGCCGGACCGCGACGCGCTGACGCAGGAGCACATCGCCCGCTATCAGGTGAAAGCTCCCGTCCGTGCGCCGGAGCCGCCCAAGGCGAAGGAGCTCTCCGGCGCGAAGGAAGGCGACAAGAGCAGCGAAGACGAAGGCAAGCTCGGCAAGCCGGAGGCGAAGAAGAAGGAGGCGGCGCCGTCGCGGCCAGCCGCGCCCAAGGTCGATCCGGACAAGAAGGCCAAGGACCTGGCCAAGGTGAAGAAGCTCGGGCTGATCGCCGCGCTCTCGAAGATGGGTGTCGCGGGCGGCTCCGCGGGCAAAGTTCTCGGCCCCGGCGGGCTCGGCGCCGGGATCAATCCCTCGCTCGGTGGAACCCGCGCCCGCGCCGGCGTGGGAGACGCCTACGGCGTGGGCGGGCTCGGCACCCGCGGCAGCGGCGCGGGTGGGGGCGGAGGCGCCCTCGGGATCGGCGGGCTCGGAACGAAGGGCAGCGGCCACGGCCGGGGCGGTTACGGCGAGGTCGACCTGGGCGGGCGCGGCAAGGAAGAGACCGTCTTCGTCCCCGGCCGTACCACCGTGGTGGGCGGCCTGTCGCGCGACGTGATCAACCGCGTGATCCAGAAGCACTACAACGAGATCAAGTACTGCTACGAGAAGGAGCTCACCAAGGATCCTTCGCTCTACGGGAAGGTGACGGTGATGTTCCTGATCGACGGCATCGGGCGGGTAGGCGAGGCGCTGGTGCAGCAGACGACCATGTCCAGCGAGCCGGTGGAGAGCTGCATGATCAACCGCGTGCGCCGCTGGGTGTTCCCCGCGCCGCAGGGAGGCGGGACCGTGCAGGTCACGTACCCCTACGTGTTCAAGAGCAGCGCGCAATGAAGGCGGCCCTGGCCATCCTGGTGGCCGCCGCCTCCGCCGCGGCAGCCGCGCAGCCCGCGCCGGCGGAGCGCGCGCCGGACTCCGTGGTGGTGAGCGGGGTGGACGATGCGCCCCGGCGCGGAACGTACGTGGAGGCCTCGTTGGGCGTGTTCACCACCATGGGCGGCAGCCGGCCGTTCTCGAGCGGGCAGCCCTACCTGGCGATGACGCTCGGGCGCGACCTGGGGGACCGGGCCGCGATCTTCGCTTCGCTGGGGCTGGGCGCGGCCCGCGCCTCCTGCTACCAGCCCAGCCCGGCCGGCGACGGTTGCCTGGCGGCGGATTCGTTCGGCGCCACGTTCCTCGAGCTGGGCTTCTCGTACGGGCTGCCCATCGCGCCGCGCACGCTGTTCGCGCTGAAGCTGGTCGGCGGGGTGACCGACTTCTCGCCCGGACCGGTGCAGCAGAACGGGTCGGTGCCGGACCACGTCCCCGGGATCCACGCCGGGGCGGGGTTCGCCCTGGACTACGACACCCGGCTCGACCATTTCGCGGTCGGCCTGGACGCGCTGGTGCGGCAGACGTTCGCGCGCGACGGGCTGCGGATTCCCTCGCTGGCGGTGATGCCGCGGATCCGCTACGTGTTCTGAATGGGGTTCGGCGCGCTTGCCGGGCGGATCCCCGAATGGGGCCGCCTGTTCGACGAAGCGGGCTATCTCGCCTTCCAGGACGTGGTTCGCGAGGAGATGACCGCGCGCGGCCAGCCCTTCGAGCTGCACGACGACTTCGTCCGGGTCGGCGAGTGGGATCTGCCGCTGTTGCCGCTGGCGCAGCGCTGCGCGGGCGCGGCGCGGTCCGGCTGGAACGCGCTGGTGCGCGAGGACCTGGAGGTCCGATTCGCGCGGGAGAAGCTCGGGCGCGAGCTGGACGCGCTGCGCGGCGACTTCGCCCGGGCGCGGCCCCTGCTCAAGCTGCGCGTGCAGCGCGCGGAGACGCTGCGGCCCGGGACGATCTCCGCGGCAATCGCCGGCGACCTCCACGCCGTCCTCGTGCTCGACTTGCCGAGCTTCGTCACGCCGGTGCGCGTGGCCGATCTGACCGCCTGGGAGCAGCCCGCGCAGGACCTGGTGGCGCTGGCGCTGGAGAACGTCAAGACGAAGGAGCGGGTGGAGATCAATCCGATGGAGGTCGCCTCGGCCCGTCTCTTCACCGTCTCAGGCGCCTCGGTCTTCGTCGCTACCCTGGGGCTGGCGGCCGAGGATCTGCTGGGCGGGGATACCGCCTACGGCGCGCTGGTAGCGATGCCGAGCGCGCACATCGTGCTCTGCCACTCCATCGCCGACGGGCGCAGCCTGCGGGTGCTGCACGCGATCGCCGCGGGAGCCCTGCAGGCCTACGAGGGCGGCCCTTCGCCGCTGAGCCCGGACGTGTTCTGGAAGCGCGGCGATCGGTTCGTGACGCTCGCCGTGAGGCGTGAGGACGGAGAGGTGAAATGCGAGCTTCCCGGGGAGTTCGACGAGCAGGTTGCGCAGCGGCTCTCCTGATCGCTTGCGCGCACGCGCAAGTCCCAGCCGCTTCGCCGGACGAGGAGATCGCGCGGGAGCTGGACGACTTCCACGACGCCGCAGCCAGGGCCGACGAGGCGCGATACTTCGCGCACTTCGCCCCCGGTGGCGTGTTCCTCGGAACCGACGCGACCGAGCGCTGGGACGTGGACGCGTTCCGCGCTTACGCGCACCCGCACTTCGCAAAGGGCAAGGCCTGGTCCTTCCGCGGCCTGCGGCGCCGGGTCGCCGCCCAAGGCGGCGTGGCCTGGTTCGAGGAAGATCTGGAGACGCAGAACCTCGGGCCCGCGCGTGGCAGCGGAGTGCTGGTACGCGCAGGTTCCCGCTGGCTGATCGCGCAGTACGTCCTCTCGATCCCGATCCCCAACGAGCGGTTCAAGGAGGTGCGCGAGCTGCTCACTTCTCCTTCCCGCGCATCGCCTTGAGCATCTGCTTGAGGTTCTCCCGGTCGAAGTCGGTCGCGTAGCTGAACTCGCCGGCGCCCTTGAGCCACTCGCCCCCGTCGACCGTCAGGCAGTCGCCGGTGATGTAGCCTGCGCCGTCGGACATGAGGAAGACGGCCGCGTCGGCGATCTCCCGCGGAGTGCCGAACCGCTTCAGCGGCACGCGGTTCCGTGCCATCTCCTCGAGGGAGTGATCGGGCATCAGCCGCGAGAAGGCCCCCTCGGTGGGCACGGGGCCCGGCGCGATCGCGTTGACGCGGATGCCGTAGGTTGCCCACTCCACCGCCAGCGAGCGCGTGAGCACGAGCACCCCCGCCTTCGCGCAGGCCGAAGGAAGCACGAACGAGGATCCGGTCCAGGCGTAGGTGGTGACGATGTTGAGGACCGATCCGCCCTTGCCGCCCTCGATCATGCGGCGCCCGAACGCGCTGGTGCAGTGGAACGTCCCGTTGAGGACGATGTCCACCACCGCCTTGAACCCGTTGGCGGAGAGGTCCTCGGCGGCGGTGAGGAAGTTGCCGGCGGCGTTGTTCACCAGCCCGTCCACCGCCCCGACCTCGGCGGCCACCTTCTGCACGGCCGCGGAGTCCCGAACGTCGCAGGAGTACGCGCTGGCCTCGCCTCCCGCGCGCTCGATCTGGGCGACCACCTCGTCGAGCTTCTCCCGCCGCCGGCCCAGCAGCACGCAGCGCGCTCCCAGCTCGGCGAAGCGGCGCGCCATCTCCGCCCCGAGTCCCGTGCCGCCGCCGGTGATCACCAAATTCTTGTCTTTCAGCAATCCAGCCTGGAACATGCGCCGCACAATGCAGATCCCGAGTGAATCGATCAAGTCGCACGGCGAGGACGCCCGATGATCGCCGCGCTGCTCCTCGCCGCCGCGGCCGCCGCGCCGCAGGGAAAGCTGGTCGTGGTGGTGGTGATCGATCAGCTCCGGTACGCCGACCTCCTCTGGCTCTCGCACGAGATCGGGCACAAGGGATTCGCCGGGCTCGGCCACCCGGCGTCGATGCGCTACGAGACCGCGGTCGCGGAGACGGCCATCGGCCATTCGGTGATCTCGACCGGGACCTACCCCGACGTGAACGGGATCGTGGGCAACTCGTTCTGGGAGGGGAACCGCATCCGGGAAGCGGTCGAGGACCCATCCTGTCCGGTGTGGGGCTCCAAGGTCGGCCGCAGCGCCGCCGCCCTGCGCGCGCCCACCATCGGAGACGCGCTCAAGCTGACCACCGGGGGGGCGTCGCGCGTCGTCTCGGTGGGAGTGAAGGACCGGAGCGCGCTCTTCCTCGCGGGGACCTCCGCGGACCTGGTCCTCTGGTGGGAGCATGACCTCGGCGAGATGGCTTCCACCACCTGCTACGCGCCCGGACCGCCGGAGTGGCTGCCGCGGCATCCCGCGGAGCCGTTCAAGGAGTGGATCTGGACGATGTCCCGGCCGGAGGCGATCGCCCGGCTCATTCCGGAAGCGCGGGCCGCGGGCGCGACGCCGGCCTACGATCTCGGTCCGGAGTTCCCGCACCGGGTGGGGCGGGGGAGCCTCGATCAGCGGTTCCATCGCGCGATCCGGGTCTCGCCGGCGAGCACCACCGTCGCGCTGAGGACGGCACGCGCGGCGGTCACCGCGTTCAAGCTCGGCGACAGCGGCCGGACGGATCTGCTGGCGGTGGCCCTCGCCTCCGTGGACACCGTCGGACACCAGTACGGCCTGCTCTCGCGCGAGCGCGTCGATGCGCTCCTGCGCGTCCACGACGAGCTGTCCGCGTTCCTCGACGAGCTGCGGGCGCGGCTGGGCAAGCGACTCTCCATCGTCCTCACCTCCGATCACGGCCTCACCCCCACCGAGCCGGAGGAGCGCCGCCTGCGCGCGCAGGGCGGCAGCATCGCCGTCGAAGATCTGGTCGCCCGGCTCGAGACCGGTCTCGACGAGGCGCTCGGCCAGCGGCAGGAGGATTGGGTGGCCGGAATCGAGGGGAACACGGTTGCGCTGCGGCCGCCCCTGGCTCCGAATGCGGTCGAGGCTGCGGTCGACATCCTCCGGCGCGAGCCGGGCTTCTTGCGCGTGGTCTCCGCGGCCGACGTGGAGAGCGCCGAGCCGTTCATCCGCCGCGCCTGGTTTCCCGGCCGCAGCGGGCAGATCCTGCTGGTGGTTCGGCCGCTCTGGACGCTCAAGCCCAAGACCGTCGCCGCCGATCACGGATCGTACTGGAACGACGACTCGCTCGTGCCGTTGATGGTCGAGTCCAGCTCGTTCCGGCTGCGCGGCGAGGGGCCCTTCCGCGCCACGCAGGTGGCTCCCACGCTGGCGATGCTGCTGCAGACCGCCCCGCCGTCGGCCGCGTTCGACTCCCCGGCGATCGAGCCGCGCTAGCGGCAATGGTCAGTCAAGCGACAGACGTCGACGTTGTCGTTCGACGTTGTCGTTCGACGTTGTCGTGATCGTGGACGGCGACGGCGACGGCGACGTGGCCGTGGACGATTGCTCGGCATGTCAGGTGCGGCTGCTACATGAATCCCCATGCTCAGCTTTCAGAAGCTCGACGTCTACCGCTGTGCCATCGAGTTCCTTGGACTGACCGCTGCCGCTGCCGAAGAGGTTCCAAGAGGGAACGCCGCGTTGCTTGATCAGCTGCGCCGCGCAGCAAGTTCGATATCCCTCAACATCGCTGAAGCGGCTGGTCGTACCGGGCAGGCAGATGCCGCACGTACCTACGCCATCGCTCGGGGGTCTGCGATGGAGTGCGCGGCTGTGCTGGACGTCGGGATGCTCACGCGATTGTGTCGGTGATCTGATCCCGCCCACGGCCACGTCGCCGTCGCCGTCGCCGTCCACGCTCACGACCACGTCGACGTCGACGCAGCCTGTTCGTCATTCCACTCAGCGCTGCGTGGCCCGCCCGGAATTGCCGCAGGCGGGGCACTCGCTGCCGCGCCAGAGCTCCGTGAGCCACTGCTTGCCCGCGGTGGTCATCACGAACCAAGCGGGGCGCCGCTTGCAAGCCGGGCACCGGATGCTCACCACCACCCAGAGGTGGGCCAGCGCGGCGCAGACGAACATCGCGATGGCGAGGCTGATGGTCAGCTCCTCGGGCCCGTTGCCGATGGCGGCGAACAGGCCGAACAGGCAGGCGAAGGTGAGGATCATCGCCGCCACGTAGACGTAGAGCTTCCACTTCTGGCCGGAGGCGGAGATCCAGCTCAGATCAGGCCGTCCGCGCGCTTGCGCTCCCGCTCCAGCCGGTAGCGGTCTCCGGCCGGCAGCACCTTCTTGCGCAGGCGCACGTTCTTCGGCGTCACTTCGACCAGCTCGTCCTCGTTGATCCATTCGAGCGCCTTTTCCAGGGACATCTCGCGCGGCGGGCTGAGGATGATGTTCTCGTCGCGGCCCGCGGCGCGGACGTTGGTCAGCTTGCGGCCGCGGGTCACGTTCACGTCCAGGTCGTTCGGGTGGGCGTGCTCTCCGCAGATCATGCCTTCGTAGACCGGGACGCCCGGGGCGTAGAAGAGCACGCCCCGATCCTGGATGTCGAAGAGCGCGTAGGCCACGGTCTCGCCCTCGCGGTCGCTGACGATGGCGCCGTTGGACCGCTTGGGGACCTTGCCCTGCCACGGCTCGTAGCCGTCGAATTGCGAGGACATGATGCCCTCGCCGCGCGTGATGGTGAGGAACTCGTTGCGGAATCCGACCAGACCGCGGGCCGGTACGCGGAAGCTGAGGCGCACCCGGTCGGATCCGATGTTCTGCATCTCCGTCATCCGGCCCTTGCGGGGGCCCAGGCGCTCGGTGACCACGCCCACCGCGGACTGCGGCACGTCGCAGACCATCAGCTCCATCGGCTCGTGCACCTGGCCGTCCACCACCTTGGTGATCGGCTCGGGATTCGAGACCGTCAGCTCGTATCCCTCGCGGCGCATGGTCTCCACGATCACCGCGAGCTGCAGCTCGCCGCGGCCCACCACCTTGAAGGCGTCGGGAGAGTCCGTGTCGTACACGCGGATGGAGACGTTGCGGTACGACTCGCGCTGCAGGCGCTCGCGCAGGTTGCGGGAGGTGACGTACTTGCCCTCGCGGCCGGCGAACGGCCCGTCGTTGACCTTGAAGACCATCGACATGGTGGGCTCATCGACGTGGATCCGCTCGAGCGGGATGGGGTGCTCGGGGTCCGCGATGGTGTCGCCGATCGAGACCTCCTCGAGGCCCGCGAGCGAGATGATCTCGCCCGGGCCCGCCTCGGGGATCTCCACCTTCTTGAGGCCTTCGAACGCATAGATCTTCGTCACCTTGCCGCGCAAGGTGTTGCCGTCCGCGCGGCAGACGGCGACTTGCTGGCCCACCTCGATGCTGCCGCTGCTGAGGCGGCCGATGGCGAGCCGGCCCACGTAGTCGTCGTAGTCGAGATTCGCCACCAGCATCTGCAGCTTGTCGTGCGTGGTCGCGGCGGCCTTGGGGGGCGGGACGGTCTCGAGGATCGCGTCGAGCAGGGGCTCGAGCGTCCGCGCGCGGTGTCCCGGCTCCTCGCCCGGGTGCGGCGCGGCGCCGGGCGCGGCCGCCTTGCCCGCGGGGAGATCGTCGAAGTCCGAGAGCCGCAGCGAGGCGCGGCCCGCGCGGGCCACGGCGTAGATCACCGGGAACTCGATCTGGTGCTCGTTGGCGCCCAGGTCGATGAAGAGCGAGTAGATGGCGTCCAGCACCTCGGGCGCGCGGGCGTCCTGGCGGTCGATCTTGTTGACCACCACCACCGCGGGAAGCCCCAGCCCCAACGCCTTGGCCAGCACGAACCGGGTCTGAGGGAGGGGACCCTCCGCGGCGTCGACCAGGAGCAGCACGCCGTCCACCAGGCGCAGCCCGCGCTCCACCTCTCCGCCGAAGTCGGCGTGCCCCGGGGTATCCACGATGTTGATCTTCACGCCCCGGTAGTCGACCGCCGTGTTCTTGGCCAGGATGGTGATGCCCTTCTCCCGCTCCAGGTCGTTGGAGTCCATCGCCCGTTCCTGGACCTGCTCGTTGGCCCGGAACGTTCCAGTCTGGCGGAAGAGCCAGTCCACCAGCGTCGTCTTTCCGTGATCGACGTGGGCGATGATGGCGATGTTCCGGATCTGTTCGCGGGGAAGCATGGCGGGTCCCCTTTATACTGGCCCCATGCCGCAGGTCCACGGACATCACCATCTTGCCATCCAGGTGAAGGATCTGGCCGCCGCGGAGCGCTTTTACGTAGACGCCCTCGGGCTCCGCGTCCTGAGGCGCTGGCCCCGGGAGGACGGACGGCCGGGTGAACGATCGGTGTGGCTCTCGGTCGGCGCCGGAGAGGAGTTCCTCGCGCTCGAGGCGTGCGTGGCCGATCGTCCTCCCACGCCCTTCCGCGACCCCCACGGCGGGCTTCACCTGCTCGCGCTGCGCATCGAGGCGGCCGATCGCCCCGGATGGGAAAGAAAGCTCGGCGCCCTGGGTGTGGAAATCGTTCACCGCACCCGCTGGACGCTGTATGTCCGTGACCCGGAAGGGAATCGCATCGGCCTTTCCCACTTCCCCTACGAGGCGTAGGCTTCAAGGGCATGGAGAGCCTGCTGCCGCCTGGGTCGGAAGCGCCGTTGGTCCGGCGCCTGATCGAGCAGGGCATCCGGAATCCCCGGGTGCTCGGGGCGTTCGGGCGCGTTCCGCGGCGCTTCTTCGTCCCCGAGGAGTCCCAGCCTTACGCGCAGGGAGACCACCCGCTGGAGATCGGGTATGGCCAGACCATCTCGCAGCCCTACATCGTGGCCGCGATGACCGAGGCCCTGGACCTGCGCGGGCCGGAGCGCGTCCTCGAGATCGGCACGGGCTCCGGGTACCAGACCGCGATCCTCGCCGAGCTGCTGCCGCTGGGTTCCACGCTGCGAACGGTGGAGATCGTCCCCGAGCTGTCCCGCCGCGCCGAGCGGACGCTGCGCGAGCTCGGGTACAACAACGTCCAGTTCCGCGTCGGCGACGGCGCGCAGGGATGGCCCGAGGCCGCGCCTTACGACGCGATCCTGGTGGCCGCCGCTCCCGAGGAGGTTCCCGCGCCGCTGCTCGAGCAGCTCGCGCCCGGAGGGCGGCTGGTGCTTCCGGTCGGTCCCGATTCCGAACACCAGGAGCTGCAGCTCTGGCGCAGGCTGCCCGGGAGCGGCCTGCTCGACCGCAAGGTGCTGATGCACGTCCGGTTCGTGCCGCTGACCGGGTCGGTTTCGCTGCACTGAGCCGTCGCGGGTTGCCGCGGTTTGCTGATCTTCAGCACCAACCCGAACCACAGCCTCCTGGTGCGGGATCGCGCAGGTTGTGGGACGGCGATTTGCATTTCTATCTGGCGGGACGCAGGTGGTACGCTGCGCGCTGCATGCGATGCCCGGTCTGCGAGGTGGAGAACCCGAATGACGCTCTGGAGTGCGGAAGCTGCGGGAAGCCCATGGCTTCGCAGGGTGCCGCCGAGGGAGAGGTCGGGCCGCTGGACGGCCTGGAGCTGACCCAGGTCGCCGCTCCGGACCTGTCCGTGCAGGTGGCCGCGCTTCCGGGCCTCGAAGGAACCCAGCTGGAGGACGCGGGGACGCCGCCGCAATGGACGGCGGGACCGCTGCCGCTGGAGCGCACGCAGCACGAGGCCGCGGCCGGCGCGACTCCGGTCTGGACCGCGGAGATGGAGCTGGACCTCGGCCGCGAGGCCGACAGCGGCGAGCGGACGCCGATGCCACCCGAGACCGCGACCTGCCCCTTCTGCGGCGCGATCGCGCTCGGCGCGGTCTGCGACGCTTGCGGGAGAAGGAAGTCGCGGTACCTGGAGCCGGCGGCGCGCGAGCAGGCCGTCGCCGTCGACGGCGACGAGACCGTGACCTGCCCGTCCTGCTTCGCGCGGGTCCCCCAGGGAGTCCGCTGCAGCGATTGCGGTGTGCCGTTCCCGTTGCAGGAGCTGTGATTGACTCTCGTGGCGGCGGGGAGTACAGCGCGCGCGATGCACGATCGGGCCGCGATGGAAGAGGAACTCTCCACCCTGGCGGCCGCGGCCCGGCAGCGCAGGTCCGTGGACCTGTTCCTCCGCGCCGCGGTCGAAGGCTTCTGCTGGGCCGTGCTCACCGGCATCTGCGCAAAGCTGCTCTGGGACTCGCCGGTGCCGCCGCTCTTCTTCTGGCCCCTGGCGCTGCTCGACCTGCTCCTGCTCTGGGACGCGCTCCGCAGCTACCGGGAGGGCCGCACGAACCTGCGCCGGGAGCTGCGCCTGGAGGCGCGCGTGCGGGCGCTGCGGGCAGAGCTGGGGATCGACGCGTGACCTCACCCGGCCGATTCATCGTCTTCGAGGGGCTGGACGGCGCCGGCACCACCACGCAGGCGAAGCTGCTGGCGGAGCGGCTGAACAAGCAGGGGCGGACCGTGTTCCTCGCCCACCAGCCGAGCGAGGGTCCGGTGGGCCTGCTCATCCGGCAGATCCTCGCGGGCCGCTCCGCCACGACACAGGCGGACGGCAAGCTCGGGGTGGTGGACGAGCGCGTGATGGCGCTGCTCTTCGCGGCCGACCGGCTCGACCACCTCGGCTCGCAGATCGAGCCGCGGCTGGCGCGGGGAGAGGACGTGATCCTCGACCGGTACACGCTCTCCTCGCTGGCGTACCAGGGCGCGAGCATCTCGCACGACTTCATCATCCACGCGAACCGGTTCGCGCGGCGGCCCGACCTCACGCTGTTCCTGTACGTGCCGGCCAGCGTGGCGCTCGAGCGGGTGCGCAGCCGGGGCGCCAAGCTCGAGCGGTACGAGACCGCGCAGCAGCTCTCGCTGATCGAACGGGAATACTCGCGGCTGGTGGGAACGTTGGCCTCGGTGGTCTCGATCGACGGCACCCGGCCCATCGCCGAGATCGCCGACCTGTGCTACGGAGCATTGCAGCAGCAGCTGGGGTAGGTGCGTATGCCGATCGACTCCACGCGCCTGGAAGAGCTGCAGATCGTCCGCCGCATCCGGGAGACGGTCCGCCGCTGGTGGGGAATCGAGCTGTCCTTCACCGACGCGCACGGTTTCGTGCTCGATCACGGCAAGGGAATCATCGTCCCGCCCCAGAACCGGATCTGCACCGCCTGCCTGGGCGACAAGGAAGGCCTCCGCCGCTGCACCCAGAGCATCGAGAAGGCGGTGAAGAAGATCTCCTCCGGCACGGGGCTGCTCGGGCCCTGCCACATGGGGCTGGAGATCGTGGGGACGCCGATCTCGTTCGCCGGCGAGCGGCAGGGGTCGCTGTTCGCCTGCGGCTTTCTGGTCGAGGAGAAGGCGCGCAACGCGCGCGAGCGGGCGGTCAGCACGGTGCGGGCGCTGAAGCTTCCGGTGATCGACCCGGAGGACGCGTTCGAGAGCGTCCAGCGGATCGAGGCGCGGGAGGTGCCGCGGCTGGCGGACCTGATGGACACCACGGTGGACGAGATCGACGCCTACTACGCCGCCGTGGCCCAGCGGGAGCGTCGGATCCGGGACCTGCAGGACGAGCTCGAGGGCCGCTACCGTTTCGCCGACATCATCGGCAAGAGCGAGCCGATGCGCCGACTGTACGATCTGCTCGACAAGCTGGTGGCCAGCGACGTGACGGTGCTGGTCCATGGCGAGAACGGCACCGGCAAGGAGCTGATCGCGAGGGCCCTGCACTTCAACGGCCCGCGCAAGGACAAGCAGTTCGTGGCCCAGAACTGCTCCGCGCTGAACGATCAGCTGCTGGAGTCGGAGCTGTTCGGCCACCTGAAGGGCTCCTTCACCGGCGCGACGCGCGACAAGCCGGGCCTGTTCAAGGTGGCGGACGGCGGCACCTTCTTCCTCGACGAAGTGACCGACATGAGCCCCGCCATGCAGGTGAAGCTCCTGCGGGTGCTCCAGGAGGGTACCTTCGTGCCGGTGGGCGGCACCCGGCCGGACAAGGTGGACGTGCGGATCATCGCCGCTTCCAACAGGGACCTGCGCGAGGCGGTGGTGCGTCACGAATTCCGCGAGGACCTCTTCTACCGGCTGCACGTGGTCGCCCTGGAGGTCCCGGCGCTGCGCGAGCGGCTGGACGATCTGCCGCTGCTGGTCGATCACTTCCTCGACGCCATCGCCGAACGCACGGGCAAACCTCGCAAGCGGCTGCACCCCGAGCTGCTGGCAGGCTTCTACGACCATCACTGGCCGGGAAACGTCCGCGAGCTGGAGAACGAGATCGAACGCCTCTGCGTCCTGGCCGGCGACGCGGAGGTGATTCCGCCCGAGCTGGGGGCACAGCGGCCCGCCAAGGCGCCTGCGAGCGCGGCCCACCTGGCAGCCCTGGTCCAGCGGGGCCTCGGCAGCGATCTGGCCACCGCGGTCGGAGCGCTGGAGAAGGAGCTGATCGAGACCGGCCTGCGCGAGACGCAGGGCAACAAGAGCAGGCTCGCGGAGCGGCTCGGCGTCTCGCGCACGACGCTGATCAAGAAGATCCGCGAGTACGGCATCTCCGAATGAGCAGCGCGGCAATCCTGGTGAT
>Ga0137394_10001661_pt1 | contig 16329 bp, 9 predicted proteins | sample czobulk116metaG_FD_108278 | JGI IMG/M metagenome (GOLD analysis project Ga0137394, IMG submission 108278) | Vadose zone soil microbial communities from Angelo Coast Range Reserve, California, USA - czobulk1.16 metaG | ecosystem: Environmental > Terrestrial > Soil > Vadose zone | place: USA...
CTGGCTTACGAGCTGCTCTGGACTTTCGTGCGCACCCTCTCCGCGCGGCTGCGGGAAACGAACGACAAGATCAAGGCCTTCTTCGCCCTCTCCGCCCGCTTCTAGCCTCAGCATCTGCCAAAAACATCTCACGCACAGCGCGCGGAGCACGCAGAGTGGATTCCTGAAAAACGAAAATCTCTGCGCCCTCGGCGAGCTCCGCGTGAAACGCCTTTAGTCAGCCCCGTGAATCGTTTTGGACGGAGGTGTCCTGTTTTCGGACGCCCTCGTTGCAGCGGAGCCCCTCGCACCGAGGATGGCACGCCCACTGCAGAGCCGGGAGCGCATGTCGCGGATCCTCGAGGTCGGGCCGGGCGGCGTGTCCGATGTGGAGCTGGTAGCCGCGGTGCTCGCGGGCACCGGCCGGCGCGAGCGGCCCGAGGCCGTCGCCGCGCGCCTGCTCGAGGGCGGGCTGCTGCGGCTGCGGCGCATGCCACCGTCCGAAGTGCTGCGCGAGGCGCGGGTCCGTGCCGCGCAGGCCGCCCGACTGGTCGCCGCGCTCGAGCTCGGCCGGCGCGCGATGGCCGCCGAGCAGCGCGAGCGGACGCGGTTCCTCTCGCCCGACCTGATCGCGGCGCGGCTCTGGCCGCTCCTCGCCGACCTTTCGCACGAGGAATTCTGGACGTTCCTGATGACGGCGCGCATGGAGGAGGTCCGCTGCGTGCGCATCGCCTCGGGCGGGCTCACGCAATGCTCGGTGCTGCCTCGCGAGGCGTTCGCGCCGGCGCTGGTGCACGCCGCGCCCTGCGTGGCGTTCGCGCACAACCATCCGTCGGGCGATCCGACGCCCTCCTCCGACGACCATCGCCTCCAGCTGATGCTGGACGAGGCCGGCCGGGCGCTGGGCGTCCGGGTCGTCGACCATCTGGTCATCGCCGCCGACGGGTTCCACAGCGCCCGGACGGGGGCGGGGGAGCCGCCGCGGCAGCGCGCCGTGGCATAAGGGGGAACCATGCAGGAGCTTCGCGAGGCGCTGTCCACTCACTTCGGCTACGGCGGGTTTCGCCCGGGGCAGGAGGCGATCATCCGCTCCGTCCTTTCGGGGCGGCCCACCCTGGCCATCCTGCCCACGGGAGGGGGAAAGAGCCTCTGCTTCCAGCTTCCCGCGTTGCTGCTCGAGGGCACCACGGTGGTGGCCTCGCCGCTGGTGGCGCTCATGAAGGACCAGGTCGACGCCCTCGCCGCGCGCGGGATCCCGGCCACCTTCGTGAACAGCTCCCTGTCCGAGGCGGAGCGCAAGGAGCGGCAAGCGCGCATCCGCGCCGGGGCCTACCGCCTGGTGTACGTCGCGCCCGAGCGGTTCCGGTCCAGCTCCTTCCGGGACGCCATCGGCCAGGTGCGGGTACCCCTGTTCGCCATCGACGAGGCGCACTGCATCTCGTCCTGGGGCCACGATTTCCGGCCCGACTACCTCAAGCTCGCCGAAGCGTGCGGGCACTTGCGCGCCGAGCGCGTCCTGGCGCTGACCGCCACGGCCACCCCCGAAGTGCGCAAGGACATCGTCCGCGCGCTCGGCCTGGAGGATCCGCAGGTATTCGTCGCCGGCTTCGACCGACCCAACCTGTTCGTCGAGGTGGCGCGGGCCTCCGGCGACCAGGAGAAGGTCGGCCGCGTCCTCGCGCTAGCGCGTCGCGGAGGACCCGGCCTGGTCTACGCGGCCACCCGGCGCAACGTGGAGAAGGTCGTGCTCGCGCTGCGCGCCAACGGAGTGAACGCGGCCGGGTACCACGCCGGCATGGACGACGCGGAGCGCACCGCGGCCCAGGAGGGCTTCCTGCGCGGCGAGATCTCCGTCGTCGTCGCCACCAACGCGTTCGGGATGGGCGTGGACAAGGCCGACATCCGCTTCGTGGTCCACTTCCATCTGCCGCGATCGATCGAGGCCTATTACCAGGAGATCGGACGCGCCGGACGCGACGGCGCGCCGAGCCTGGCTCTGCTCCTGTTCAACTACGCGGACGTCATGCTGCAGAAGCGCATGATCGAGGGTTCACGGCCCAAGGAAGAGACCGTCCGAAAGATCTGGGACGTGGCTCGCGGGCTCGGCTCGGGCGGCTCCGCCCAGCTGGCGGCGGTGTGCGGAGTCCACCCCGCCGACGCGCAGGCCGCGGTGAAGCTGCTGGAGTCCGCCGGGCACCTGGCGCGCCGCGGCCAGGATTTCTCCGTGTTGACGCCCGAGGTGGAGGAGCCCGCGGTCGATTTCGAGCTCGCCGCGATGCGCGTCGCTCACGAGCGGCAGATGCTCGACCGGATGGTCCGCTTCTGCGACACCGAGGGGTGCCGCCGGCGCAACCTGCTGCGCTACTTCGGCGATCCGGAAGCGCCGCGCTCCTGCTCGGCGTGCGACTGCTGCGCCGGGCAGCGGGCGCCGGCGGCGGAAGAAGTGTCGCTCGACCGGCAGCGAAAGCTGCCCCGCGCGCCGCGCCCTGGCGAGGTCCCGGCGGACATGGACGAGGAGGTGTTCGCCGCGCTGCGCGCCCTGCGCACCGAGATCGCGCGCGAGACGAGGGTGCCGCCGTACGTGGTGTTCCACGATGCGACCCTGCGCGAGCTCGCCAGCGCGCTTCCCCAGGACGAGCGCGGGTTCCTCGCGGTCAGAGGCGCCGGTCCGAGCCGCTGGCAGCGCTACGGCGAGCGCGTGCTCGCGGTGACCCGGAAGGGGCGCCGCTCGCAAGCGGCGGCGCCCGACACGACCGAGGAACCGCGGCACGGCGTGTCCCGCTTGCAGCCGGACGAAGGGTCCCCGGCGGCGCCGGCTTATGAGGCATTCGAGGTCCCGCCGCCGCCTGAGCCGCCCGTTGCGCGCGACCCGGCCGGGGCCGGTGAGCTGGAGACGGTCTGGCAGCTGTGCGCCGAGGGCGCGACCCTGGCGGAGATCGCCGATCGCACGCGGATCGCCGTGCCGGACGTGGCGCGCCGCCTCTGCGAGCTTCGCCGGGCAGGACGCAACCTCGACGTCGCTAGGCTCCTGGGGCAGGGGCGGGTCGAGGCGATCCGGCTGGCCGCCCGCGGAGCGAACGGGGACGTCGCGGCCGTCCGGCGGCGGCTGCCGTTCACGGCGCCGCTGGCGGAAATCCGGCTCGCGCTCGAGGCGTAGGATTCCCCTTTTTGGGGTGGCGTCCAGCCGGGCGGCCGGCGGCGCCGAGCGGTCCGAATGCGTTTGCCACCGTGTCGGACCCGTGTGTTACCGTGCCGCGACTTTTACCGAAGAGGCACTCATGGCGGGCAGTGGAGTCAACAAGGTCATCCTGGTCGGCAACCTGGGCAAGGATCCCGAGGTGCGGTACACGCCCGGCGGTCAGGCGGTGGCCAACTTCAACATCGCCACCAACGAGAACTGGACCGACAAGGCGGGACAGAAGCAGGAGCGGACCGAGTGGCACCGCATCGTCGTCTGGGGCAAGCAAGCCGAGCTGTGCGGTGAGTACCTGAGCAAGGGCAGGCAGGTCTACCTCGAGGGCCGGCTGCAGACGCGGGAGTGGACCAACAAGGAAGGCGTCAAGCAGTACACCACGGAGGTGGTCGCCAACCAGGTGGTGTTCCTCTCCGGCGGCGAGCGCGGCCAGGGCCGCGGCGCCTCGCGCGGGGGGGCCGCTCCGGACGACCACCTCGGCGCTCCGCCGCCCGGGATGGACGAGGGCAGCAGCAGCCCGAAGGCCGCCGAGGACGACATCCCGTTCTAGATTGCGCGCGTCTCCCCCCTTCGAGCGGCGACGCCGCTCGAAAGGGAACCCTAGCCGCCGGGGCGCGCGTCGCGCGGCGGGCAGCGGGACGCCTCGGCCGTGCAAGCCGGCTGCGGTTGACCGCCAGGGGCAGCGTGTCCGGCCGCCGGCGCTCCCGGCGCGGAGCTCGCGGCGCCGTTCCCGCGGGCCGGAGCCCACGCGGGGTTCGGGATCACGGTCACGGGCCACTCGGGACCGGAGGCGCCGAACGACGCGTTCACGGCGGCCTGGGCCGGGCTCAGCGCGGAGGCGGCCGCCGCCGCGACCGGAGCCAGGGTCGTTGCGGTGATCGGCGCGGCGGGGCGCGGGAGCGCGGCGCCCGGCGACGGGGCGGCCTCAGCCGGGCCCGCGGGCGCGGCCCCGGCCGATGCGGGCCCCGGGGCCCCCGCCACCGCGTGCGCTCCTTCCTGGGACGGTGCCGGCGCGGGAGGGGCCTCGACGCGCCGCTCCAGGGCGGCGAGCCACGCCTGCGCCTGGGCCGCGTCCGCTCCGCGAGCTTCCTTCAGCACCCGGGCCAGCGCCGAGCGCGCCGGGTCCGACTCCGCCGCGGCGAGGCCGACGGCAGCGAGATCGACGGCGGCTTGCGCTTGCACGGCAGGGGCCGCCCGCAGCGCCGCGAACAGCTCGTCCGCCGAGGCATCCGCCACGTCCGCGAGCCCCTTGGCCAGGAGCGTCTCGAGTTGCTCGTCGCGCTGCGCCCCGCGCGCGAGCGGCGCCAGCGCCAGCAGGCGCGCGAGCGCCTCGGCGTTGCCGTCGACGGCCAGGTCCAGGAGCGGCGACACGGCCGGCACGGGCAGGGACAGCTCGCGGCCGACGGCCCGCAGCTTCACGAAGAGGTCCGTCGAAGTGGGCATCGCCTCCAGGAGCGGCCCGCCGCCCTGCTCGGGGTCGCTCCGCACCAGCGCATCGGCGACCACCACGCGCACCAGGGGATCGCGCTCACTGCGCAGCGCGCTGCGCAGGAACGCGAGGTTCTTCTTGTCCCGGGCCTGCGCCATGGCGGCGTACGTCACCACCCGGGCGCGAAGCTCCGCCGGCGACAGCTCGGCCGGCGCCAGCGCCGCCAATGCTTCCCGGTCCGGACCACCTGACGAAGCGAGGATGCCGCCCAGCCGGTCCACGCTCGACACCACTGGACCACTCCGCCCGGACCAGTCGTTCACCAGGACCGAGAAGGCGAACCTCTCCCCACCCAGGCTCTGGACGAATCCGGAGAGCGCGGTCACCTTGTCGAGCGTCCCGGTCTTGGCGCGCAGCCGCCCGGCGGCATCGGTGCCCTCCATCCGCAGCCGCATCGTGCCGTCGCGCGCGGCGATGCCGAGCGAGGAGACGAACTCCGCCGCCACCGGGAACCGCTTCCACACCGCGGTGAGCAGCGTGATCATCTGGTGCGCGGAGAAGCGGTTGGTGTCGTTCAGCCCGCTCCCGTTGCGCAGCTGGTACGAGCCGCGCGGGATGCCCAGCTCGGCGAGCAGCTCCTGGGTCACCTCGATGCCCTTCGGCCAGGTGCCGGGAGGGCCCTTCAGCTCCGCGCCCAGCGCCTTGACCAGCATCTCGGCGATGAAGTTCGAGGAGGCCTTGTTCATGTCGCGCACCACGTCCGACAGCTCGTCGGACTCGTACGAGGCGACGAGCGCGGCGGAGGCCGGGGCGGCGCCCAGCTTCACCCGCGTCCCCACGCGGATCCCGCGCTGCTTGAGCGCGAGGCGGAGCGTGTGGCCGAAGTACATGGCCGGATGAGTCACGCGGCGGTAGAGCACCACCGGATCGGCCTTGGCCGGCAGCCGGCCATCGATCGCCACCCGCGTCCGCTCGCCCTCGGCGTACGTGTGCGGCCGCAGCTTGCGGCGCGCGTCCTCGCGCACCGTGGTGACGTTGTTCTGCAGGACGAAGCAGTCGGCGTCCGGCTCGAGCTCGACGCGGGCGCGCTGGCCCGGGCGGTCGCCCGGCGAGAGGTAGATGGCGACCGCGTTGTGGTTCAGCGAGAGCGCCCCGACGGGCGCGGCATACGCCTTGTCGCTGGTCTCCTGCTCCCAGCCAGGCCCCCATTTCTCCGCGTCGAAATAGGTGTCGTCGAGCACGATCTCGCCCACCTGGCGCACGCCCCGGTGCCACAGGTCGGCGGCCAGGCCGTAGAGCCGCTCCGTGTTGAGGGTGGGGTCGCCGCGCCCCTTCACGTACAGCGTCTGCACGTGCCCGCGGCGGTCCAGGGCGCGGTCCGAGAGGAAGTCGGTGGTGAAGCGGAAGTCGGGGCCCAGCCGCAGCAGCGCGGCCGCGGCCGTGACCAGCTTGGTGTTCGAAGCCGGATTCAGCTGCTCGTCGGCGCGACGCGAATAGATCACCGCGCCGTCGTCGAGTGAAACCACCTCCACCGACGCTCGCGCACCCGTGAGCGGCGACTGCGAGAGCAGGGCGTCGAACGCGCTGCGCAACGCTTGCCGGTCGGCCGACGCCGCCGACGCGGTGTGGGCGGCGCAGAGCGCGCACACCGCCACCGCAGAGAAAACGATCCGATGCTGCAGCCGAGACAGGGGAAACCTCGTTTTCGGCGGGCTCGCCCGCCTCTCGATCTCTACCAACCGCTTGCCCGCCGGGCAACGAAACGGCAGACGTCGATTCCCTCGGGATGCGACCAGCCAACAATCGGCTGGCCCGCCTCCATCCTGAGTGCCGGCCACGAGGGTTCCGTGCTAGGCAGCCGCCATGGACTACGAGAAGCTCGCCGCACGGTGCGTAATCGCCGGCATCCAGGGTCCTACACCCACCTCCGAGGAGCTGGAGCTGGTCCGGCGCGGCATCGCGGGGGTGATCCTCTTCAAGCGGAACGTGACCGACCCCGCCCAGCTCGCCGAGCTGTCGCGCGCGCTGAAGGCGGCCGCGCCCGGGCCGCTGCTCCTGTCCATCGACCAGGAAGGCGGCCGCGTGCAGCGGCTCCGCCCGCCGCACTGGACCGAGCTGCCCAGCATGCGGCGCATCGGCGAGCTGGACGCGGCCGGCGGCGTCCCGGGGATGAACGGCACGGCTATCGCCGAGAAGCTGGGCCTGCTCATCGCCGAGGAGCTGTCGGCCTGCGGCATCGATCAGGACTTCGCCCCGGTGCTCGACGTCGACACCAACCCGGACAACCCGGTGATCGGGGACCGCTCGTTCGGCCGCGACCCGGCGCGGGTGGCGCGCCTGGGCGCCGCGCTGGGCAAGGGCCTGGAGACGGGCAGGGTGGCGAGTTGCGGGAAGCACTTCCCCGGCCACGGCGATACCTCGCAGGACTCGCACCTCACGCTTCCGCGCCTCGCCCACGACCGCGAGCGGCTCTGGCAGGTGGAGCTGGTGCCGTTCGTGGCGGCGGCGCGCGCCGGACTCGCCTCGGTGATGACCGCGCACATCCGGTTCGAGGCGTTCGACCGGCTGCCGGCCACCCTGTCTCCGGAGGCCATGAAGCTGCTCCGCAAGGACGTCGAGTTCCAGGGGGCGTGCATCTCCGACGACCTGGAGATGAAAGCCATCGCCGACACGTACGGAGTAGTGGACGGCGCCGAGCTCGCCATCGCCGCCGGCGTGGACGCGGTGCTGGTCTGCCACACCCTCAAGCTCCAGCACGACGCCATCGAGAGCATCGCGCGCGGCGCGAACGCGGGTCCACTTGCGCGCGAGCGCCTCGCCGAAGCGGCCGCGCGCATGGAGAAGCTGCTCCAGTTCGCCCGCCCCGCGTCGGCCGTCGACCCTTCGCGCGCGGCCGCCCGCTGCGGAACCAAGGAGCACCGCGAATTCGTCGCCAGGCTGGTGGCCGCTCCCGCCGTCGCCTCCCAGCCCCGCGACCCCACCGAATGGCGCCGCGCCTGACCGACCGGCCTGCGGTCCACGCCGGCGCGGCCGAAAAGCGGTTCACGCAGAGCCCGCAGAGCTCGCCGAGAGAGCAAACCGAATCCTCTGCGCTCTCGGCGAGCTCTGCGTGAAAGAAGGAGCCCGGATTACCGGCGGGTCAGGGCGCCCTCCCCGAGCAAGGCAAGGACTCCGAGGAGGAGGAGGCTGCCCCAGAGAGGGGTGCCGCGGGCGCCTTCGGCGGCCTGGGCGCTGGAGGCGACCTGGGCGCTTCCGGCGCCGCCGAGCTGGGCCTTCAACTCGGCCTCGTCGACGCGGCGCAGGTCGCTTTCTTTGGGATCGAGCCGGGCGACGAACCCCAGCGCCGGCTCGACGCGCACCGCGCCCCCCGCCGGCTGCAGCTGCACCCGGTACAGGCCGGGCTCCAGCACCTGGACCGAGACGGAATCCTGCGCCTGCGACGAGGCCTTCTCCCGGCGCAGCGGCAGCGGCGAGCCGCCCGGCCCGAGCACGGCGGCGATCCGCGTCCCCTGGGGCGCGATCACGGTCCGATCGTTCCCCACCTGCGAGGCCGGCGGCGCCTTCTCCTCGAGCGAGCCCGCCAGCCAGCTCACCGACTGCTGCAGCACGGGCAAGAAGCTCACCCGCACCGGCCAGTCGGTCCAGGCGTGGGACACCGTGCTCGTGTACAGCAACACGCGGCCCTGCCCGTGCTGACCTTCGACCAGCGCGGGCGCCCCGTCGTCGTACGAGAGCAAGGCGCGCGAGCCGCCCGAAGGATCGGGCCGGAGGAGCGCGTACTTGAACGTGCGCGCCCCGAGGAGGCCCTCGCGGTCGGCGGCGGAGAAGACGCGGAAGAGCGGGTGCGTCCACTCCACCACCCCGAACCGGGCCGCCTGGTCGTTGACCCGGGGATCTCCCTTGCGCTGCTCGCCCGCGGGATCGGCAGCGGTCTTGATCAGGTGCAGCGGTCGGGGCAGCAGATCGCCGAAGACGTCGTTGTATGCATCCGGGTCGACGTGATCTCCGAGCGAGACGAACAACCCGACTCCGCGGTGCGCCACCACCGCGCGCAGCTTCTCGCTGAAGGACTTGGGCGGCGCGATCACGTCGAGCAGCAGGATGACGTCGTACCCTTCGAGGGAGGCGCCCTGCGCCGCCTCCGCGTCGAGCACGGTGGGCGCCACCCGGCCGCCGGTGCGCGCCGGAGCGAGCGCCGCCTCGACGAAGAACGCCTCGTCCCGGGTGCGCAGCGCCGAGGGGGCGCCGTCGACCACCAGGACGCGCAGGTCGCGGGGCACCTCCACGGTGAAGTCCTGCGCGTCGTCCTCGTCCAGACCCTGCCCCTCCGCCCGGGCGATCTCCACCCGTCCCGCCACCGTTCCCGGCGGCAGCACCGCTCCCAGCGTCTTCTTCGCCGTGCCGTGCGCGGGCACGTCCACGAAGCCCTTGGCGAGCGTCTGCGGTCCGATGCGCAGGGTGACGGGCAGGCCGGACACGGCAGCCGCGGAGTGGTTCGCGATGGTGGCGATCACCTCGTAGCCGCGCGCGCCGATCGACGGGGCGGGCTGCACGGCGGTGGCGACCACGGCGGCGTTGGGCAGCTCATTGCCCTGCGCCGCGTCCACCAGCACCACGTTGGGGCGGACCGCCTGCGTTCCCGGCGGCGAGCCGGGCGGAGGCGGAACCAGCGGCGGCGGGGCGTCGAGCCGCAGCGAGTGGGCAGCGAGATCGGTGAAGGCGACGATGCGCTTCCCCGCCACCGGGCTCTCCCCCAGCGCCCGCGCAGCCGCCGCCATGCAGCCGGTCAGATCGGAGCCCAGATGGGTGGGCCTGGCCTCCTCGATCAGGTGCCGGACCGCCACCCGATCGAAGCTGGGGGCGGGCAGCGGCGTGGGATTCCCGGCGCAGAGCGCCACGGTCGCCGGCTCGTCGGGGCCGAGCCGGTCGAGCGCCGCCAATGCCTCGCTCCTCGCCCGCGCAAAGAGGGTCTGCGAGCCGCGCCGGTAGCGCATCGACAGCGAAGCGTCGATCACCAGTGCCGTCGCCTGCGGGCCTCGCGACACCGCCGCCTGCGCTCCGCGGGGCTCGAGCGACGGGCGCGCCAGCGCCAGCGCCACGCCGGCGATCAGCAGGCAGCGCAGCGCGAGCAGCAGGATCTGCCGGAGGCGCAGCCGGCGCACGCGGCGCTGCTGGGAGCGGAGCACGAACTCGATCGCGCCGAAGGGGAGCGGACGCGGCCGCCGCCGGTTGAACAGGTGCACCAGGATGGGCAGCGCCAGCGCGGCGAGGCCCCACAGGTAGGCGGGATGCGCGAAGACGAGCGGGCCCACTACGCGCTCCCTTCGCGGCGGGCGAGCAGCTCGAGCAGCACGCGGTCCGGAGCGCGGTCGGTGGGGACCTGCACGTACTCCACGTCTGCGCGGGTCAGCTCCCGCTTGGTGTCCTCGAGGAACCGGCGCAATTCCTGGAGGTAGCTCTCGCGGATCTGGCGCGGCTGCGCGTCGATCTGGCGCTCGTCCTCCAGGCTGAGGAACCGGGTCGGATCGTCGAAGGGGAAGTCGAGCTCCTCGCGATCGAGCAGGTGCAGCAGGAGCACGTCATGGCGGCGGCCGCGGAGCATCTTCAGCGCGGGCACGGTCCGCTCGGTCGGGTCGAACAGGTCGCTCAAGACCACCACCATCCCGCGCCGGCCGGCCTTCTCGGCGGCGAAGTCGAGCGCTCCGGAAAGGTCGGTGGGACCGCGCCCGGCGGCGGCGTCGAGCCTCCGGAGCACCTCCTGCACATGCCCGCCGGAGGCCGCGAAGGGGAGGAAGCTGCGCACCCCGGCCGGCAGCCTCTCGGTGCTGCCCGGCTCCGCGTCGCCGGCCACGATGAGCCCCACCTGATCACCCTGCCGCGCGAGCAGGTAGGCGAGCGCTCCCGCGCAGACCGCGCCGTACTGCAGCTTGGTCATCGCGCCGCGCCCGTAGGCCATCGAGCCCGAGCCGTCCACGACCAGCAGGGCGCGCAGGTTCGTCTCCATCTCGAACCGCTTCACGTAGTACTTGTCGAGCTTGGCGTAGGCGCGCCAGTCGATGTGCTTGATCTCGTCGCCGGGCGCGTACTCCTTGTGCTCGGCGAACTCCACCGACTGCCCGTGCACCGGGCTTTGGTGGAGGCCGGTGAGCACGCCCTCCATCACCTTGCGCGCACGTACCTGCAACGGCCCCAGGCGCGCCAGAAGAGCCGGATCGAGCGTCATGCGCGCGCGTCGCGGAGCAGCTGCGCGACCACCGCGCGCGAGTCCACTCCCTCGGCCTCGGCGTGGAAGTTGGTGAGGACGCGGTGGCGCAGCACCGGCTCGGCCAGCGCGCGCACGTCGTCCACCGTGGCGGCGGGGCGGCCGTCGAGGGCGGCGCGCGCCTTGGCGCCGACGATCAGCGCCTGCGAGGCGCGGGGGCCGGCGCCCCAGGCGACGTGGTCCTTCACGTGCTGATCGGCTGATCCGCCCGGGCGCGTGCGCCGCACCAGCTCGACGGCGTAGCGGATCACGTGGTCCGCCGCGGGGACCCGCAGCACCAGGTCTTGAAAGGCGCGGATCTGCTCCGGCGCGAGGACCTTCTGCAGGGCGGGCTGCGCGCCGGAGGTGGTCGCGCGGACGATCTGCACCTCCTCCTCCGCGCTCGGGTAATTCACGTCGACCATGAACATGAACCGGTCGAGCTGCGCCTCGGGCAACGGGTACGTGCCCTCCTGCTCGATCGGGTTCTGCGTGGCGAAGACCAGGAACGGTTCCTCCAGCGGATAGGTGCGCCCGCCCGCGGTCACGCGGTGCTCCTGCATCGCCTGCAGCAGGGCGGCCTGGGTCTTGGGCGGCGTGCGGTTGATCTCGTCCGCGAGCAGCACGTGGGCGAAGACCGGACCGTGAACGAAGCGGAAGGCGCGCCGGCCGGTGGTGTGGTCCTCCTCCAACACGTCGGTCCCGGTGATGTCGGAGGGCATCAGGTCGGGCGTGAACTGGATGCGGTTGAAGCTCAGCGAGAGCGCCTCGGCCAGCGTGGAGATGAGCAGGGTCTTCGCCAGCCCCGGCACGCCGACGAACAGGCAGTGGCCGCGCGAGAAGAGCGCCACCAGCAGCTGGTCGATGACCGCCTCCTGCCCGACCACCCGCTTTCCGATCTCGGCGCGGATGCGGGCGCGCGCCCGGCCGAGCTCGGCGATCAGCTCGGCGTCGGACGCCGCGGCCGTGGTCTTCAGATCCAGTGCCTCGCTCATGGAGCCCCTTCCTTGGTGTCCTTGGGCGCGGGCCGCTCGCCCAGGGCGAGCGCGAGCGCGCGCTTCTCGCGCTCGATCAGCGCATCGTCCTTGAGGCCCTTCGCCACCGCCAGGTAGACGTCGTGCAGCTCGGGATCGAACGGGTCCACCGAGATGCCTGCGTCCAGCGCGCTGCGCGCCTTGGCGTACTCCCCGCGCTTCTCCAGCACGCGTGCGTACAGGACCTGGGCCGCCTCGTCCTGCGGGTCGCGCGACAGCGCCGCGGCGAGCGCGCTCTCGGCCTCGCCCATGCGCCCCAGCTGGATCTGCGCGAAGGCATAGCGGCGCGCGAGCAGCGGCACCTCCCGGGAGAGGCGCGCGCGGGCCCTGCCGTACTCGAGCGCGGCGGCGGCCCAGCGGCGGCGCGCGAAGAAGATCTCTCCCAGGCGCACGGCTCGCTTCGCCTCCGGATCGGTCGGCCGTTCCTCGCCCGGCTCCGGCGTGGCGGCCGCGCCCTTCTTCTTCGCGTCCTCCTTGAAGATCAGCTTGCGCGAGGCGAGGGGGCGCCCCGAGCCGGGCGCCTGGGTAACTGGCTCGCGTCGCGGCTTGAGCAGGTCGGCGCGCCACTCCTGCTCGAACTGCGCGAACGGCTTGCCGTACGCCTGCGCCACCGCGTTCTCGTCGGAGAAGCCGTTCGCCATCGCCGCCACCAGCTCGGTGAGCGCCTGCTGCCCTCCGCGCTGGTGGAGGAGCTTGATGGCGGACTCCACCTCGGCGAAGGCGAGCGCGGCCATCTCCTGCGTGGGCAGCTTGGCGATCGACGGGTGCATGGCGGCGAAGGGGATCAGCTTGTGCTCCCGCGCCGCCTTGGTGAGCAGAGCGGTCGACATCTCGTCCACCGCCTGTCCCGGGCCGCCGCGCCAGCGGGTCTCGAGGAACTTCGCCAGCCCCTCCTGCAGCCAGATGGGAACCGAGTTCCGGCCCTTGCGGGTGACCAGGTAGTGCACGAACTCGTGCGAGAGCGTGTCGAGCCAGGCGTAGCCGCGCAAGAGCGCGCGCGGCGAGGTGATCATCAGCCGGTTGTACTTGCAGAGCGCGATGGTGCCGCTCGCCTTGATCTCGGCGACGGTCAGCGGCGAGACGCGGGCCAGCGCCTGCGCGGTCTCGTACACCTCGACGCGCACCTTCGCCGGCGGCGAGTAGCCCAGGTCCTGCGTCAGCGCGGCGTACGCTTTCTCCAGCGCCTCCAGAGCATAGGGGACGAGCAGCACGTCCTTCCCGGGGCGCGTGTACACGACGAAGTGCGCGCTCTCGTGCGCCTCGTCGCCCTTCACCTCGTCGGCGGCGGCCTGGGCGAGCCTCGCCTGGGCCTCGAATCCGTCGACCTGCGCGGCGCCGCGCGAACGTGCCTCCGCGAACGCCGTGACCGATTCCGCGTATTTGCCCTGCTCGAACAGGACCCGCCCCCGGAAGTACGCCGCCGCCACCGATCCCCGATCCTCCGAGGTGAGCTCGTCGAGCCCGCGCTGCGCCCCCTCGATGTCCCAGGCCTCCAGGTCGCCGTCGATCCGCTCCGCCGCCTGCGAGGTCGAGCGCGCGGGGGCCGGCAGCGCCGCCAGGGTGACGAGCAGGAGCAGCGAGCGCGGAAGACCGCGAGCGGCCAGCCGCAGGGCGCGAGCGGTCACTTGACCAGCTCCTCGTAATACTGCTTCACCCGCTCCTGGTATTTCTCCGGCGCCTTCTGCTTCATCGCGTCGAGCAGCTCCTTGCGGAACTCCTGCGGCCCGCGCCCCGCCTCGGCGTCGGGGATCTCCACCTTCTGCGTGTCCATGTCGCCGGAGTCGTTCTCGCCCTGCTCGCCGGCCGGCTCTCCCCAGGGCATCGGCATGCGCGGCCCGCCCTGGCCCTTGCCTCCGGCCTGCTTGGCCATCTGCTGCATGGCGTCTTCGAACTTCTGCAGTTGCTCCAGCGCCTGCTGCTCGCCGGCCTGCGCGCCCCGCGGCTCGCCCTGGCCCAGCTTCTGCTCCGCGCGGCCCATCCCCTCCTGTGCCTGCTGCAGCATCTGCTCGTGCTGGGGCCCGAAGATGGGCACCTTGCGGCCCACCTCGCCCAGCTGGTTGCGCGCCTGCTGCAGGTCGTCGCCGATCTTCCTCTGTTCGGCCTGCTGCCGGAGCATCTCCTGCATCTGCTCCGGAGTCATCGGCTCGCCGCGCGGCATGGTCTGCTCCAGCTCGCTCACCACCTCGCGCAGGGGCGGCCCGGCGCCCTGCACGCCCTTCATCCCCCGCTTCACCGCCTCCGGATCGCGCACGAACCCCGGATACCGCTGGGCGAGCTGCTCCTCCATTCCCAGGCGCGCCTGCAAGGTCTCCACCGCGCGCAGGCTGCGCTCGGCCTGCTCGAGCGCCTCGGAGAAATCGCCCGACTCCAGCGCGCGCGACAGATCGTCGACCCTCGACTGCGCCGCCTCCAGCACGTCCTCCAGGCCCATGCGCTCGGCCAGCTTCGAATCGATCTGCTTCACGCCCTGGCGCGCCTGCTCCACCTTCTCGCGCAACCGCCTGGCCAGGTCCTTGCCGCCGCGCTGCTCGAACCGCTTCTGCTGCTGCGCGCCCATCTCCCGGCGGAGCTGGGCGGTGCGTTGCTGCAGCGCCTTCTCGCGCGCGGTGACGTCCCGCAGCTTCTGGGCGGCCTGCGAGAGCCTCTGCGCTTCCTCCGAGTACTGGCCGCCCTGCTCGTCCTGCGCGCGCTGGGCGAGCCCCTTCTCCAGCTTCTCCAGATCCTGCCCGAGCTGGTCGAGCTGCTTGAGCGCATCGTCGACCTTCCCGCTCTGCAGCTTGCGCTGGATGTCCGAGAGCTGCGAGAGCAGGTCCTGCTGCCGCTCCACGTTCTCCATCGCCTCGGCGTTCAGGTGCTCGTCGCGGATGCCGCGCGCCATCTCCTGCATGCGCGCCATGAGGTCCTGGATGCGCTCCCGCATCCGCTCCACCTCGGAGAGGATCTGCCGTTTGGTGTCCTCGTCGGGCGCCTTGCGCAGCCTGTCGGCCAGGCGCGCCAGCTCGCGGCGGGAGGCGGCCAGCTCCTTGCCGATCTCCTGCATCGCTTCGAGCCGCGCCTTGTCGAGCAGGTCCTGGAGATAGAGGATGTCCTTCTCCTCCTCGGCGATCTCGGCGGAAAGCGCGCGCGAGAAATTGCGCTGCGCGCCGTCCAGGCCGGAGGATCCGCGCGAGAGCGGCGCGCGCGCCAGCGAGGTGCGGCGCACCGCCGGACCCAGCGAGCTCGCCGCGTAGCGCAGCGCGCGCCCGACCTCGCGCGGCGCCTGCTTGTCTTTGATGAGGGCCGTCCCCGCAGCCTGCAGCTCGGAGACCAGCTGCAGCGCGCGCTGGTCCAAGGAGCCGGTCGCCGCGTACCAGCCAGCCGCGTCGGTCGGCGGCGCGGGCTTTTCGTCGATGCGGTCGGCGGCGAGCGCCACCAGGCGCTCCCACAACGCCTGGGCCCGCAGCAGCGCCTCGCGGCTGTGCTCCGCCGCGGAAAACACCTTCAGCACTTGAGTGGCCGACGCGCCCCGCTGCGGACCGTCGACCGCGTCGTTGTCCCGCGCCTCGACGGCGTAGGTCACCTTGTCGCCCGCGCGCAGACGCAAGGGCGAGAGCTCCCACGAGTACGTCCCCCGCAGCCGCCGCGCCGCCTGCCCCGGAGTGTGGAGGACCACACGCTCTTCCTTGCCCCCCGCGAGCTGGAACAGCAGGGCGACCTGGGACACGCCGTAGTCGTCCGTGGCCGACCAGTTGAGCATCACGCGCCCTTGTGGATCGACTTCCAGTGTCTTCTCGGACGGGGCCTCGATGGTGACCTGGGGCGGCTGGTCGGCGACGATCTCGACCGGGCGCTCCGGCCCCTGGGCGATGGTGCGCCCCTTGGCGTCGAGGAAACGGAAGCTCCAGCGCCCCGGCTGGGTCAGCGTGAGCGATCCGGAGAGCTGCCGGCGCCCCGGCCCTTGCGAAAGGAGCTTCACCGGCTTCCCGTTGACGACCGCCACGGCCTCGGCAAGGTCGCGGTCGGCCCGGGCCGTGACGTGCGCCTCGGTGCCGCGGGGCGCGCGCAGATCGCCCGCGGTGCCTTCCTCGGTGCGCGCGGGCAGGCCGGTGTACTGTGGATACAGGTACGTGATGGTCAGGTCGCCGACGATGGGTGAAAGCTCCGGGGCCGGCGCGGCCGCGTCGCCTCCACGCAGCCGGGAAAGCCCGAGCGCGAAGCGCCGCGGCGCGACCAGCTGGAAGAGCCCCGCCGCGATCAGCGCACCGGCGAGCACCGCCAGCGGCAGCCCGGCCGAGCGCAGCGGCAGCTTCCCGCGTACGTCGAGCGAGCGCGCCTGGCCCGCCGCCCGCAAGTGGAGCAACGAGAGCAGGTCGCGCGAGATCCCCGGCTGCTCGGGGCCGCGGGACAGCTCAACGCTCGAGAGCAGCTCCGAGGATCCGGCCAGGACTCGCGCCAGCGCGGTGTCGTCCCGGGC
>Ga0137394_10001662_pt1 | contig 16327 bp, 31 predicted proteins | sample czobulk116metaG_FD_108278 | JGI IMG/M metagenome (GOLD analysis project Ga0137394, IMG submission 108278) | Vadose zone soil microbial communities from Angelo Coast Range Reserve, California, USA - czobulk1.16 metaG | ecosystem: Environmental > Terrestrial > Soil > Vadose zone | place: USA...
AAAGGAATACCGGATGGTAGTCGCTGCGCTTCTCGATGGCGTCCATCCACATTTCGTAGAAGTCCGCGCCTTCGCCGTCCATGCCGTTCGGCGTGGACTCGATAACCACGATGGTATCGCGGTGATTGGAGACCGCCGGCAGGACGGAAGTGAAGATTTCGCCTTGCCCTTTATAGTGCGCCGCTTCGCTCAAGTGGAGTCCCGAGAGCGTGAAGCCGCGTCCCGAGGTATCTTTCCCGGCAGTAACGATTTGCATGAGACCGTCGGCTGTTTCATGCGGAAAAGTGATTTCGCGTTCCACGTCGCGGAGACTGAGGAACTTCGCCTGTTTCGCAAAACTCTTGGGAATGGAAAAGAGCGCTTTACTGGATTTGAACTCGTGCGCGGCGATGAGGAAGTGCGAAGCGGGCATGGAGCAGCAATGCGCGAAGCCCAGCCCTTCGGTCCAGGAAGAGACACCGACGCGGCGCGCCTTATCGACAACGATTCGTATCGGCTTTCCTTTGGCCTGCTGTTCAGCGGCAATGGCGTGGATTTTCTTCTGGTTGAAATTTAGGACGAACGGGACCTGTTTGTGCGAATCCCTGTCCCTCACTAAAAACTTTGCAAGAAATTGTTCGGCTTTAGCGAGGTCCACGTATTAGCCTCTTGGTTGCAAACTGATTTCTACGCCGTATCGCTTGCAGGTTGTGAGAGGACAAAAGGCATACGGTCTACCTTCGCCGTGGCGCATGAGCATCTTTGTCTTGCAGTGAGGGCACATCGGTCGAAGGCTGCCGTCTTCGAGTTTTGATTCCTTCGAAGCGGCAACTGTAGGAACCGCTATCGCAGCCGCACCGATTCCGAGGCGTGAAAGAAAACTTCTCCGGTTCATTGTGTACCTCCCATCGCGCCCATGTGCAAGCGCGCCCAAGTGTTGTTGCAAAGTTCGCTGCAAAAATATAGAGACCGTATGATTTCTGGATGGCTACGGTCCCTTAAATCTTTCTTCGCAATCCACATGGGCATCCCGTTCGGGCGCGTGCCGCTCAAGTCCTTTCCGCAGGTCGGCCCGGCGCAGCGCATCCTTGCTTTGTCCTTGCCGATGCGGTCGTTCAGAATGTGCCCGCCCTCTTCGGTAATCTTCCGCAAGTCTTCGAGGTAGGCCATCGCGCGTTCGATGGAGACGAGGTAGAACGGCGCAATCCACAGTTCGCGCTCTTCCTTGACGCTCTCCCAGCGGTGCTTCGCGGCGTGTTCGGCGTGCTTCACGGGATTCTTGAGCGGTCTTCCCGGTCCCGGCCGACCGGGATTGACAATAGCGGTAGTGCCTTTCCTGACGTACACTCCTCTAGGCATCATCCCTCGCAATCTTTGCTCGTATCAATTCGTTTCTCGGGGTGCAGGATATGCAGTAGACGACAAGAAGGCGTTCGCTCTCGTAGTAGCGGATGGAGAAGCGAGCGTCCTTCTTGTGGAACATGCACCCTATCTCTTGGGCGATGACGTTCTTTCCGGTGACGATGTTACCTCCGCCCAATGGCCCCTCCGCCGACGGTTTGACCGCCCGCCATTGAAATCATCATGCCGAAGGCGTGATCCACCATGTCCTGCTTCATCGCTGGCGTGAAGGCGACGCCGAAGCGGTCAAGGCGCACGGAGAGTTCGTCCATCTCTTCTCGCAGAATGTTCAGTATGGCTTCGTCCACGTTCACACTTGGAGCGGGTGCGCGGCGACTCCGGCCAACCGCAGCTTCGATGACTTCGGTTGCCGGAGGGTCGGGGAGAGAGTCCACGGCTACCAACTCGCGCGGCGGGTCTTGGCCTGGTTGGATACCGTAGGCTTCAGCCAATTCTGGATTCGCTTTCAGTGAACGCGCACGCGCGCGACGTTCCGCTTCGGAAGGGACGCGCTCATTCGGTTTCGGTTTGGCTTTAGGCAAAGATTTTCTTCTTACTGTCTCGCAACTTGTTCAGGTGAATCTGTTCCTGGCGTCTACGTTCCGCGAGTTCGAACTTCGAGCGGTCGCGCACGCCGTCGGCGGAAACAATCTGCACGCTCTTGCAGTTGTCGCAGTAGAACGACCACCCTTGAGCGTTCGACTCGATCAGCCGCATCCGGGACTCGGAGCAGCCGCGCTTCTTGATAAAGTTCGCACACAGCGGGAGTTCGCTCAACTGGCCATCTCCTCTTTCAACCGCGCGAACCTTTCGCGCATGATGCGCGGTTCATCGACGCGCGTCCACCTAGCTTTCTGCGATCCCCACCAGCAGCAGCGCCATTGCATGAAGCTCATCGGCGTGGTGCGCTTGAGCCGGCGGAGTTTGCGGGCCCAGGTTTTTCCGACCGCGTAGCGCGGCTTGGCTCCCTGGAATTCGGCGAGGTAGAGTTGGTAGCTTTCTTTGGCGACCGAGATGCAGAACTTTTTTTCGGTGGGAGAGAGCGCGCTCGAATAGCCTTTGCCTTTCCCGAAGATGAGTTCGCGGCAGCGCAGGCGGCGTTGGTAGGCTTCATCCTTTTCCTTCTGACGCAGCAGGTGGATGAGTTTGCGCTTTTCGCGGCGGCTCACTAACATGGGCGCAGTATGTCGAGCATGAAAGAAGAAGTCAAGGAATTGTAATTTAATCCTTGCCAACGGCGTTCGTTTGGTGGTAGAGTCCGCCACTGTGAGCGTGAACGACCAAGCGGATGGTTTCTTTGAGGACGAAAGGGGTTGGGGAAAGTGTTCGCACCTGGAATGCATCCCTTTCGAAGAATGCCTCCGACCTTTAGCGCCGAATGAAAATAGCGGACGCGGCAGGAATGTTTCAAATCCTCAAAATGATGTTTGGGAACTCACTCACGGGAGAATCCCGTTTCGTCTAGTGAAAGGATTCAACATGCTTTTAGGTAGCGAGCGATGACCGTCACCGACGCTGAACGCCAAGCCATCATCCATGACTACGAACTGGAGAAACTCGCGGAGTTACGCCTGCGGATGTCGAAGTTGGGCCGGTCGCGCTCGCAGAAGAAGCGCAATGCGGCGCGGAAGAGTTTGAAGATTGCGAATGCGGTTAGGCTCGGACGGCCGCGGCCCAAGGTTAAAAAATGAAAATAGCTGACATCGAGAAAACGTACCGTGAAGTGACGCAGGGCTTCGACGAACCGGATGTAATGTGGATTCTGGGGAAGACGCTGAAAGAGCTGGCGCGTCGATCAGGAAAAGAAGTGAAGGCGGATTCCGAAGGCCAGCCCATCGAAGATGATGCTGTGTACGAAGTCTCCGAGCGCGGCACGTTCCGGATGCAGTGACAGTCAGGAGAGGAACTTAAAATGAAAAATCGCACGGTCAAACTTCTCGCATTTCCCCTTATTCTTCTTACCGGGTTTCTCCTTCAGGGCGGCAGGGCGCAGGCGGTGCCGCCAGTCACACAATTCCTGTGGGACTACGACTTCACGCAGCCGAATAGCCGGGCGTGTAGTGCCACGGTAACCACTGCTTGCGTGTCGGGCTTCACAGTCCAAACCATCGTCCAACCCTCGTTCGCCGTTATTGCCGGTCCTGTAGCGATCCCCTTGCCGGGTACGATCAACACGACGGGCCCGACGGTTGGGATTTCCTCGCCGTTTACTCCTCCTTCGGCAATGGGGAATTACCAAATTTGGGTCACGGTAAACTGGAAGGATTCCAGCGGGGCTGCGCAGACCGCTCCAACCGCCTCTTTAGGCTTTGCCGTCGTGCCGGTTGTTCCAGCCAATCTACGCACGCAATAGGAGGCTTAGGAGAAACCATGCGATCACAACTCGAACGCACGACGAAACCCCGCAGATCGGGGCTGATGCTTGTGACCGTTCTACTCGCCTCAGTTAGCTGCGAGGGCAGCTATCATTCTTAAGATGCGATGTCCGCTCCACGTTTCTGTTGAGATGCGGGAGACGACGGAGTTGGCGCCCTTCATCAACCTCTCCGAAGATGGCCGGAAGTATTTCACGCGCAAGGTGTTTCACTGTCCGATAGAAGGCTGCACGCGCGTTGCGGTCGGCGAAGGGCAATTCTACAAACCGAAGAACTGGAAAGAGCCGGTATTACGTGGACACGCCTGAAGTCACGGTGATTCACGAACCGATTTACTTGGCGCGGCCTTACGGCGTTCTTTGTTCGTGCTGCGGGAAGGTTGCGGCGTGCGTGACGAAAGAAGAAGCGGAAGAGAGCAAGGCAGTCCATCTTGCACAGCATGAATCCCCTCGCAGTTGACCTATTTAGCGGTCTGGATGGCTGGGGCGAAGCATTCGTCTCCGAAGGTTTCCACGTCCTCAGCGTCGATATCGTGGACATGAGGAAGGAATTGGGGTTGCCGCCGCTGGAAGGGCAGAAAACGCAAGACCATCTGAACATCCGCAACGGCGAATCGCATACGCGGCATCTTACGAATCCGGCAGAGCACGTAAAGAACAACGGCGGCTCATGGTTCAACGTCGCGCACAACACGACAAGCGGGCTCGGACAGAATCCTGACGGTGCTTCGAACAGTGGAAAGCGCAAAGCCGCTTCCGCTCAGATAGCCAAGATTCCGTTTCCACTGGCTCGGCATATTGCCAGATGTTTTCTGCCTACATCTTAATCAGTGGTTTCGAGATGGCGTTGCGCGGCTTGGCGCATCTTCTCTCCGAAAGAGAGAGCTTCCTGGTCGCGCTGCATCCGCTCGATGGTTTTGATGGCGGTATCCAGCATCAAGCGCGCGAATTCCAGATGCGGCGTTTCGAAGTTAATTTCAACATTGAACTTCTCGAAGTTAGTGACTTTCAGGATGATGGTAGGGACTTTCTTCTCGTCGTCTGGCATTCATCCTCCAAGAGCTTTGCATTGCGGGCAGCCGTCGGCGTAGAGGTTGTGCCTGCAAATGAGCATCCCGTTCACCATGCGGCCCGCGGCTTTCGACGGTTTCTCGGGCTTGCCTTTCTTCTTGAATCCGGAGCGCGTGGCTTTCGGCTGCGGAGGCATCTCGCGCAGATTGCTGGCACTCGTTACAGACTCTCCGCTCGGTGCGCCCCGGAGTGGTGCTTGTGGGGAGGGCCGAAATTCCCCTTGCGCGGGTCCTCGGTCATGGGCATCACCTTCTTCCTGTTCTATCGCGTCGCTTCCGCGAGAATCGGCATTAACTTCTGCACGATGTAGGGACGACTCGTTCGGAGCAACGGAATCAGATCGTCGAGCGGGCACAGTGCTCCGTTCACTAGAAGGAACTTCCGGATCTCGCCGCACTGGTTGATCGTCACTACCCGCATACTCGTCCAATCCTCGCCGTACCCACACCGCCAACTTCAACCCCGCTTTTTCGGCAGATTTTTCCCACGCCTGCAACTGCTCCGAATCTAACCGCAGTTTGTACGTCGTCGGTGCCATCACTGCTTAACCTTTAACACAGAACGTAGACGGTATCGGACTTCCCCAAAAATCCAGAGCGGAACTTCTTCTCCTCGCTCTTTCCAGATAGCCTCAATCGCCCGCGCACATGCCGACAGTTTGTCCTCAAACTCCTGCTCCTGCTTCGTTGTTTTGGCCGAAGCCATCGTGGGTACAGTAGCAGGCCGTGGGTACGCTGTCAACCGGGGGTACACCCTATCCGTACCCCCAGCCTCCGCGCGATTTTCTACAACACCGTTGGCGGGAAACTGCCCTGTGGATGTTGATTGGGGCCTCGATGTCGTCCGCGCTTCGCTTCGCTTCGTTGGCGAGGGTTCGGCTTTCTCTATCTGGGGCCCTCCGCGCGCCTACGCTTTATCCTAACTCGCGCTTGAGTTCTTCGCTCGCCGATTGCATGCCGATGCGCGGCCGATTCGCTCGCTTCCCGCCGCGGAGGGCGGAGTCGCCGGCAGTCGCACTCCAGTGTCTCGCGACCGATGAATCCGCGAGTGTTTACGCGGGTTTCCACGAGCGTGTCGCCGCATCCGTCGCACTCCGGCAAGCGATTGTCCGTCAATCGGCGCGCCATTCGCCCGCCGCGGCGGGTCGAGCGATGAAAGCGAACAGAGCGAGCGTGATCCACGTCAGCATGTACCCCGTTCTAAACCGTTCGCTCTTTCGCGTCAAGCCTTCATAAGAAAAATTCTCTGTGAGCGCGAAGAATGCGAGAGCGGCCAGCCTATCAAATGTTCTTTCGCTTCGTTGCAGGATACAAGTTTCAAAGAGCGAGGAGAAAGGCTTATCTGTGAGTGAAAGAGTTCGCAAGGCATTCGCTTTCTCGCTCAATCCAAGACGATTACACGCACTTTCTGATACTTTCCCACTGTGATGCTCTGATCCACTTTGCACCATTGCTCGTTATGCCTAAGTATCGCGCCAAGATGGAGTATTTCTCCGGTCTTGAGCCAGTCGCGGTCAAACCAGAAGCGATTCGCTCCCTCCCCGTGCTCTCTGTGGTGCGAAACGTGGTGTTTCCGGCAGAGCCAGCGCACTTTCAGCGGCTCTTTGTAGTCGTCGTGGTGCGCGAGTACGTTCTTGTCTCCGCATACTTCGCATGGTTCAGGCGTGAGAATGCCGGCTTTCAAGGCTTTTCTCACCATTCTATGCGCTTCGAACATGGTGTGCTCGCTCATGTATTTTCGCCTCACTTTCTCTATTGACAAGCGTATGCCTGTATCATAACATAGGCGCTATGAAACGTACATCGTTGTTTTTGACCGACGAACAGATACAGAAAATCACTGAATTGTCAGCGAAGACAGGCGCTCCATTCGCCGAACTGGTTCGCAGAGCGATTGACGCCTATCTCAAGAAACAGAAGTAGCGGTCTCCCTTGACCGCAGAAAGGTAACATTCAATCATGGCGCACACTCTCAAGATTCTCTCATTCCACGATGCTCAAGCGTTCTGTTCTTGCGGGAAATGGTCTTACAGTTTCACCGGACAGCGCACGCATGAACAAATCAAGGATCAATTCATCCTGCATCTCAATCGGCGCCGGCCGTTCCGCTTCGTGCGGACGACCGCGCGCTGGATTGTGGATCGCTACAGGTGGATGAAATGGTTTAGCTGGCAATGATTTTCAAAAGAGAGAAGCGTGTTTACAAGGGGCCGATTATGACTCGCAGAGACGTACTCGATAAGCTAGACCGCATCGTGCTCTTCCTCGTCGAGCAGCGCATCGGCTCGCGCACTCAATCCGAGTGGGAGCACTACAACGAAGCCGCGCTCATCGTTCAGAGCGTAAGAAAGGAAGCCGCCAATGATTCGAAAATTTAGAAGGATGCTCCGGCAGTGGTGGGAATGTCGCACCAAGCGGTGTGACTACTACCGCCACTACCTCGCCTACGGCCCGGCGGACTTGACCCATATCGGCTATCACAGCGCAGAGCGTCTTGCTGAGAGCCATTTCAAAAGCTGTACTCTGAGCAACTCCGCAAGAGAGTGTGCCGTGTGCTTCCGATGGGAGAAGAGGCTCCGCGCATGAGACTCACACCGAAAGAGTGGTTTGAGGTCGCCGCTATCGGCATCATGGCCGCCGTAGGACTCGGATGCTTCGTGTTCCTCGCCTTCTTACTTGACGGTAAACCATGATGAAGGCCCTCTCGCTGTGGCAACCGTGGGCTTCTCTGATTTACGACGAGCGTAAGAAAATAGAGACGCGGCACTGGGAGATGCTGTACCGCGGGCCCCTGGCAATCCATGCGGCCATGAAAGTCGATTGTGATGCTTGCCGAGAGTTCGGCTATGACCCTTGGACGATTCCTCGCGGCGCTGTGCTCTGCATTGTTGGCGTACAAGGATGTGTACGCTTTCCGAACCCGCTTGCGATACCAGACCCTTACGGAGACTTCCACGAAGGACGCTACGGATTCCTCTTGACCATGCTGGAAAAGTTCCCCGTGCCGTGGCCAGCAAAAGGCAGGCAAGGCATTTGGAACTGGAATTACAAACCGTGAAATCGCCAATGCCAGAGCGGGTCTGCGGCGCTTTGTGGCTCAAAGCGTACCCGGAAGCACTCTGCCAGCTAGAGAGCGGCCACGCCGGAGAGCACTGGCACAAAAACAAAGTGTACTCGGTCATCTGGACCGGAGACGCCAACGCCAAGAGCCAGAAAAAGATTGTACTTGCAGGAGAGCCCAAGTAAGCGTAACCTAACGTCGTTCGCACAAAGGAGAAAATATGGCAACGATTCTTGCTGATAGATTAGCAAAGATTCAATCCCTTTCCTTGAAGGTTGGCGCACACTCGCCGGATTCCACGTTCTGCGTTATGGAAGCGGTCGCCTATGTAGCTGGTGAGAAATGGAGCGATGCGCCCGAATGCTCGTGTCCGGTTATCTCCGCGTTTCTTAGGTCGTGGAATGACGGACTCCCAAAAGATGCCGACCGCGACAGATTACTCAAGCCGTTGATCCCGCGCCTCATTGGAACTCGCAATAAATCCCTGGAAGAGAGACGCTCGTTGATGGCCGCTGACTGGCTTGTGAGAGTTCACACGCCTGCATGGTTGCGTCTTGCTGGACTGACGAAGCAAGCGGAGAGTCTTGAACAACTCCCCGAAATTATCAGTATGGTTCAATTCCCTTCTATTAAAGGCCCGATTGAAGCCGTAAGGCAAGACGCTTACGCTGCCTGGGCCGCTGCCGGGGCCGCTGCCTGGGACGCTGCCAGGGCCGCTGCCAGGGCCGCTGCCTGGGACGCTGCCAGGGACGCTGCCAGGGCCGCTGCCAGGGACGCTGCCAGGGCCGCTGCCTGGGCCGCTGCCTGGGACGCTGCCGGGGACGCTGCCAGGGCCGCTGCCGGGGCCGCTGCCTGGGACGCTGCCTGGGACGCTGCCTGGGACGCTGCCGGGGACGCTGCCGGGGCCGCTGCCTGGGCCGCTGCCGGGAAGAAACTAGCTCCCACCTGTGATGCGCTTCAAATCTCCGCTCTTACCTTAGTCAACCGAATGATTGATGCGAAAGAAGGAGAATGAGCATGGCTTCCAACTCTAAAATCGTGAAGGCGGAAGCGGCTATCATCCCGCAGGTAGACGCCAAGAGCCTCGCGCTCGCTTTGAGCGAGTTGCAGGATGAGCTCGCTTGCGTGCCAGAATGGAAGGCCAAGGCTGAGGCGTGGGTGGTAGACAGTCCAGAAGCGTATGCGCTCGCCGGCACATTTCGAGCTGGCGTGCGTTATCAACGGAAGATTCCACGGTTGAAGCTCGAAGCCTTCCAGCAGATCGTGGACCGAGCGAGAGACTTCCTCAAGAACAAGAGGAAGGAAGCCGAAGACCAGTTCGACGCCATCGACGCGCTACTGACCGCGAAGATGGATGGCCAAGCGACACGCGAGAGACTCGCCGCGGAAGAGGAAGAGCGTCGAATCAATAACGAGAAGCGCATCCGCGAAGAGAAAGAAGCTGCAGATCGGCGCCGCGCGCAAGAAAACCAAGCGGAGGTCGAGCGCAAACAGCGAGAGCGGGAGATTGCCGAAGCAAAGAAGGCCGGAGAGTTGAAAGCCGCCGAAGCGAAGAAGCTCCAAAAAGAAGCCGATGAGAAGGCCGCGCGCGACCGGGAAGCCGCACAGCGCGAAGAGGCAGCAGCGAAGGCTAACTTCAAGCCGCTGGAAGTCAAGCCGAACCTGCCCACGATCACCGGGAGCCGCCGACACCGTAACTACTACGCGGACTACACAGACTTCGATTTACTCCTCAGCGCGTGGGCACTGGCAGCGTTGGGAGGTCACAAACCAGAACGTACCGCATTCCTTCGCAAGTTCATCATGGAGAATCAACAAGAACTCGGGAAGCTAGCGAGAGACACGCAGGACTCTGACAAAGTGAAAGCTCTTCTCCCCGGGATGGTGAACGCTTGGGACAAAGACAAGTCGTAGGAGTGAACATGGAGCACAAAACCGTAAAGAGTTCCACCATCCAGAGCATCGGCTACGACGCGAAAGAGAAGATTCTCGAAGTGCTCTTTAACTCAGGTGGCCTGTACCGTTATTCCGGAGTGAGTAAGGAAGTGGCCGATGCTTTCCTCAACTCCGATTCAAAGGGAAGCTACTTCGCAATCAGCATCAGGGCGTGCTTCCCGTGCACGCGGATGCACACGCCCGAATGTAAACACCGTTACCCTTACGGAGAACCGGATTGCTCCTGTTGGTGCCACAAGCAACGAAAGGATGTGAGTCATGGCGCGCAAGTCCCGAACCCGAGTCTCGCGAAAGACCTCAAGAAGTCGATCACGCAAAGTAAGAGCGTCCAAAAACGGAAAGCAGCCCAAGCTAAACGCGTCTCCTAGCACGGCCATCGTTCCGGTCGCGCAGCCTCAAATCGTTCGCTGGCACGAGCGCAAGATGCCGCAAGAGAAGATTGACCTGCTCAAGCGCACCGTCGCTAAAGGCACGGACAACGACCAGTTCGAGTTATTCCTGAGCGTCTGCCAGCGCCACGGGCTTGACCCCTTCGTAAAGCAAGTCTATTGCGTGCTCTGGCCTATCTCGAAGCATCACCAAGACGAAAAAGGTATCTGGCTCCCAGGGCACGATATGGTCATCATCACCGGGATCGGCGGCTACCGCAAGATGGCCGCGCGCGACCACCGAGACTATGCCGGCAGTTCCGACGCCGAATACACTTGGTTCGACCCGCCGCGCAAGACTCCGGCAGGCCGGGAGATTCCGCGGTCCGCGACCGTTCGTGTGCATCGCCGCGGCGCCGAGGACACGATTGCGACCGTCTATTGGGAAGAGTTCGCCCCTGGCGACTTGACGGACAAGAGAGCCGACTTCTGGAACCGCACACCGAAGAATCAGCTTGAGAAGTGCGCCGAGGCCAAAGGACTCAGGAAAGCATTCCCTGGCTTGGGAGACGTATTTACAGAGGAAGAAATGTCACAACGGTTGCAGGACATCACCGCCGGGGGCCGGGAAATCGTCCAGAGCGACGGTATGAGTCCATCGGGGCGTCCATTGACCTACGAGGCTAGAATGGCCGCAAACCTGCCAGAAGTGACCGAAGGCGTCCCTAGAGGGGGTTCCCGAGAGGCCGCGCAGGAAGTCTTGAAGTCCAAGTTAGGAGCGGCGAAGTCCAACAACGGAGAGAAAACCGTCGCTGGCGAGGGTGTCTCAAAACCGACCGCTCCCTCTGTTCCTCCGTCTGCGAAGCCGCCGGATTGGAAGTTCGCTGGCTCCATCACGCTCGACTACACCAAGAGCGATATCCTTGTGACCGGCGATGTCCAAGAGTTGTTCGCCGCAGCGCCGCAGTGCATGAGGCTCTTTAAGTGGGGGGCCGATGGTTTCTGGTACGTCAAGCTGGCCGATACGACGTTCATCCGGCAACGCTGCGTTGAAATCAACTTCGAGATCCGCGAGATACGACCCGCAAAGAGTTCCGCTCCGCAGCGCCATGAGCAGGGCGGGAAGACCACGGCCGAAGGAGGGAGCAGCGGCAAGCCTAAATCTGGAACCGCTGCTCCTGCCGTGGTTATGGCCGGCACGATCGAGCGCACCAATATGGGCATGGCCGGGAAAGCTCCGGTGAAGTACGTCACGCTCCTCATGGCCGGGAAGAAGAAAGCGTTTCTCGGTTGCTTCCACAAATCGCTGTGGGACGACATCGAAGCCGGACTCGGAAAACTCGCTGCGTTCGTCGTGGTGACGAAAGGCGAGTACCACAACATCGAGAAGATTCGGCAGATTGGAAGCAAAGAATGGGATGAGGACGGTACCCCGGTCGTGCAGCGCAAAGACCAAGAAGCGGGGCAGAAAACACTCTACTGATGATTGCCAAAGTCAAAATCGCGCCGCTGGAGAGATGGTGTCCTGGAGTATTGTCCCGCGACACTGGAAAATTCAACCGACTTCCTGGAATTGAAATAGAAATTCTGAGCGAATCAATGCGTTCGACATTGGATTTGCCACTCCATGAGCATCCTTGTGGCGGGAGGATGTGGGAAGTGACTTCCGGCTCACGGGAGAAAGTAGCCGCGATTCTTGATAGAGCATTGGTTGCAATGTTTGTGTGTGAGCATCTCTTGGAGATGGATTGACTCCCGACGAATCAAAGCGGCTCTCGACGCTCGCTACGCGATTCATCGCCGAGTCGAAATGTTTGTGGGCCGACATCGTTTGCATCGGTGCCGCACTCAGTCCGAAGCAGTTTGACATCGCGGCGAAACGTTTGGCAGAACAGAGCGGCAACGGCGCGGCAACGATCAAGAGGAAGTTTCTCGCCGTCAAGCACGGCATCGAATCCGGTTTGACGGTAGATAAGCTCATCGAGCAGGGCCAGCAAGTGACGGTAGCGGCCTATGTGAAAGGGAAGGTGAAGGCCAGAAGCGCTCCGCTCGTCGCTTTCCCGCATCGCATCACTCCCGAAGTCAGAGCGGGACTTGAAGAGTTGTACCAGAGAATAGGGAGAGTTTGCGCCTGCAAAACTTTTGATGAAGCAACTGAATTTATTTTGGCGACATTCGCTGATTTACCTGACCAGGAGCTAGAACATCTCGCGGGGATGAGCCATGCCAAAGAAAAAACGAATCAAGCGCGACGGTGAGTATGTCGCGATGCCGCGCGCGCTGATGCTCAAGTCGCGCCGGATGTTCTGCGAAGTGTGCGGCACGCGTTACGGCCAGATACGCGCAACGCCGAACGTGGACGATGCGGTATTCCTCAAAGTGAAGCAAGTGGTAGACCACATCTTCCCGGTGCGCTTTCTCTTGACGCTCAAGCTCGATCCGCACGTCGAAGTGAACATGCTCTCTTGCTGCGGAACGTGCCACGGCCGTAAACTCCCGCACGAGGACAAGATATTCCGCGGCGACGTTCTCGGATTCATGGGCGGACTCAATCGTATCGGCTACCCGATGGAACGAGTCGTCGCGGCAGCGAAGCACTTCGAATTGTACGGCTGCGCTCGCTACGAGGTGCCCCAAAAGTTCGTCCCAAAGATGCAAGCCGAGCGGGAGTTTCTTGCACTCACGAAAGATTTGAAAGGCTTGTGACTGCTGCAAGGAGGGGGTCTTTCTTGGGTGGGGGGAATTCAAAAACGAGGGGGATTGTAAAGGGGGATGGGGGAGGGGAGTCAAGATGGGGGAACTGTGGAAATCTGTGAATATGTGGAAAACGTTCAATCCCTACTGAAAGCAGAGGACTTATGAGCAAAGCGCTAGTGAGGATAAATCCGATAGCGGACAACAAAGCCCCTGAACTACGCTCTTGGGGACTTGTGGAACTGTTCGGGCACCAAAGGATCGTTGGGATGGTCACAGTGGACCCGATTGACTTCCCTGGGATGGTGCGCGTGGACGTTCCTGACTTACTTAAAGACGGCAACGTAGAACGACCGGGATTCACGCGGTATTTCGGGAAGTCCGCCCTGTATAGCGTCACGCCAATCAGTGAGGAAGGCGTGCGTGAGTTACTCCCTCACATCGACGGCAAACCAAGTAGGCCACTGTCTATTGGCCGCGGTGAATGGGAATAGATTTGTCTTGTCGTATCGCTCGTTTTATTGCTAAGGTAACGCCGAAGGGAGTTCTAATGCTCAAACATCGCATACCCAAGGGGATACTCGCTCTTGCGCTCTCCGCCGCTCTGCTCGTCAGCGCGTGTAATGCGGCCACCGTCCAAGCCTACATCAACCTCGCCGTGCAGATTGCCTTACAGATCGCGCAACTCGCCGGAGTTTCGCCACAGGCTGCCGGAGCGGTATCCGCTGACTTGGCGCAGGCGCAAAAGCTCTATGGCGACCTCTCCGCGGCTGATGCAGCGGCACGGCCGGGGATACTGAGCCAGATAGACGCGGAGTTGACCACCGCTCAAGCGGACTTGCAGAATATCTTCACGCTCTCGCACATCAACGACCCTAAGATGCAAGGCGTAATTCGCGCTTCGCTGGCCATCGGGATCACGGCGATTGAATCAGCGAGAGCTATCATGCTCGGAAGCCAGCCTGCGCCGAATCCGGTCGTGAGGGCCGCGAGGCTTGCGCTTCCTGGCGTAGTGGTGCCGAAGGGTAAAGCCTTGTCTCCCGCGCAGTTGAAGTCGCTCTACAACGAGACAGTAGCGAATTATCCGAAAGCAAGATTGAAGTAAGAGTTCGTTGGCAGTAAACAGCCAACAACGGAGGCGTGGCGAAAGCCCTACGGCGGGTTAAACGTGCCTACTCGTCCAAGCATGACCTCGGCGCTGGAAATGGGTCCGGGGGTTGTTATTCACGCCAAAAAGCTAGCTTGGACCCGCCGTACCAAATTTTAGGAGACAGAAGTGGCCGACCACAGTTTAATGCGGTTGGGCAAGAAGCCGCCGAAGATTGACGCGCGGACGCTCATGCTCCCGAAGTACCTCTTGCCTACCGCTCCTCCCGCTCCCCCGGCGAAGACCTATTGGGAGTACCTCATCCGCGAGTGGAAAATGCTTCGCAATGACACTCTCGGGGATTGCACCTGCGCGTCCGCCGGCCACATGCTGATGAACTGGACGGCGCACACGAAGAACGAAGTCGTACCCACGGATGAAGAGATTGTCTCCGCTTACTGCGCCGTCTCAGGCTATGATCGGCGCACCGGAGAGAACGACAACGGCGCCTACGAACTCGACGTGCTGAACTACTGGCGCAAGACGGGCATCGCAGGCCGCCAAATCCTCGCCTACGCCTCGATTGAGCCCAAGAACCTCGAACACGTCAAACAGGCCATTTACCTCTTCGGCGGCGTTTATATGGGCGTCGTATTGCCCCGTTCCGCGCAATCCCAAGACGTCTGGGACGCTGTTAAGGACGACGGAGGGGTTTGGGGCGGGCACGCCGTTCCGGTGCTTGGGTACGGTCGTGACGGCTTTGCGTGTATCACTTGGGGGCAGATCAAATACATCACCAACGCCTTCTGGCAGAAATACGTCGAAGAGTCCTACGCCGTGCTCTCCCCCGATTGGGTGGATAGAGACGGCATTGCCCCGAACCACGTCGATTTGACCTCGCTCCAATCCGACCTAGCCCTTCTCTAAAAATAGTTCTTGCCAACGAACGCCGTTGGGAGTAGTGTCTCTCGCATCGTGGCACACCATGAGAAACAAAAAGCACCGGAACCTTCGAAAGAAGTTCTGCGGCGAGAAGCGCAAGCGTTGCTACCTCACGCGCGACGATGCATCAAGCGATATGGGCCTCTTGACAAAAACAACAGGAACGACCGGACTTTCGGTTTATCGTTGCAGGAATGGATGCGGTCAATACCATATCGGCCACACGCCGAAGGAAGTGCGTCAGAGATTCGGTCTCTGACATGCAGACGTTCTGGTGTTTGGAAGGGGAGCACTACTTCGAAGAGCACGAGCACAGCAATAAGCGGAAGTATCGGAAGGCAATCTGCCGCGATTGCACCAAGCGGATTATGGAGAAATTCTTCACGTCGAGCGATGGCGTGAGAATCTCCAGCATCTACCAGAACATCGTGGATGCCGGAGCGCAAAAACGGAGATGGTGGAAAAGGAGAAAGAAAGATGGCAAAGAAAGCAGTAAAGAAAAACCCGAAGCCCCGAACGCGCAAGGAAAAGCCGGCAGACGCAGCCAGCCCGAGCAATCCGCCGCCAGCACAGCCGGAAGGCAGACGAAGGGAGTCCCCAAAAAGGACGGGACGGCGTGGGCCTCGTCCGCTCGACCCGAAGGACGACTTCCAAACGCCAGTGAAGAACGAGGCAGCGCCGGGCGAGCCGCTGTTCCCGAATCAACCGGAGCAGCGGTCGCCAGCGATCCAGCATGGGAAGATGGCCGCGCACTTTGTAAAGTACGTTCCTGACCGCACGAAGAACCGTGACCGCATCGTGTTCTTGGATTTCTCTCTTGAACTTGAGGATGCCCACAGCGGCAAACTTCCGAGAGAGATCGAAGATGCTTGGAAGGACTTGAAGAACGGCTCCATCAAACGCATTGACCCGAACGGCATCGGCTCGCAGAACCTCAGTATTTCGCTTGTGCCGGATGGCAAGGTGGATCTTGAAGTAGTTGCCGCCGTTCCGAAAGCGTCTATCTCGCGCATCACTGCGAAAGGCAAGGGCAAGGAGCGCAAGATTACTAGGCTTCAAGTGCGCTTCCTCACTAGTTTCACGAAGGACGTGGAAGTGTTCTGCTCTAACGCCTACGATGAAACCACGTGGTTGCAGATTGAGGAGTCACAGCGCAGTTTTGAAGACGACGAAGAAGAGGAGTAGCTTGCCTCACCACTACACCAAAGACACGACGGAGGCTCCCTACTGGTGCAACCGCTGCGGCCGACAGACGCAGCATCGGGTCTTTGGCGGGAGACTGGCGCACTGCTTGGAGCACAAAGCCCAAGAGTTCACTAAGGCACAGTTGAAAAGACGTGAGCAGGAAGAGAAAGAGAAGAAGGAACCTAAACTATTCTAATGAAAAAAGAACTG
>Ga0137394_10001663_pt1 | contig 16325 bp, 26 predicted proteins | sample czobulk116metaG_FD_108278 | JGI IMG/M metagenome (GOLD analysis project Ga0137394, IMG submission 108278) | Vadose zone soil microbial communities from Angelo Coast Range Reserve, California, USA - czobulk1.16 metaG | ecosystem: Environmental > Terrestrial > Soil > Vadose zone | place: USA...
AGCCGCGACAACGGCGGCTCGCGTGCGTCGGCCTTTTCTGCAGCGCAAGGGCCTTGCGCTCTGCCTCGAAACGACGACGACGACGACAATTCTCCCGTGAGATGGCGACTCTGGGTGGTCCATACATGAAGAAAGGTACGTGCTCGTTTTTGTTGGTGGTGTTCAAGTTACGGTTGGATTTGTTGGACTAATTATAGCATGTCCCATTCCAGTGTGCCGCCTCTCGGGAGCACATGTAGCACGACGCACAAGTCCCCTTTCGCCACTTTCCCCGTTGCCACGCACAATTCCGACGCCAGCGCAACCCGAGTACGGCACGTGCCGTCTCTGCATCTCGACGCCGCCGCCCGCGCTCTCCCTCATTCCTCTCCTACACCTTCTATTCTGCCCTCTGAGCTGCGATCGACAACGCTCACATTCGACACGCTGCCTATGCCAAGCCCTCAGCGTTCAGTCTCGCCATCTCCGCCGACGTCTCCGCTTCACGAACTCGCTCCGTCTCAGCCTTTGTCACTCACTGTTGCCTCCTCTCGCCCGTCAGGAATCAAAGTTAACGGCCACCGCGCACAAGAACAAGAAGATTCCTCCAAGATAGATCAGTCCGACACCACCCCGACAAAGGAACCACCGCAAGCACCAAGACTCCTCGACAGCGACGACGACAATACCGACGACAGCGACGACAACCACACATACGACCCCGGCAACAACTGAAGAGCGACTTCAGCCACCGCAACCGCGCATTCGATCAAGGTGGCGACAGCTTCAATGGCGACATCAAAGACACCCTCACGCACGACAACGACAGCTTCAGTGGCGATAGAAACACTACGTACGACCCCGGCGGCGTCAACTTCAGCGGCAACAACAACACCAGTGGCTCACCGTGCGACAGTAGCACCCGCCTCAACTGCAGCAGCCGCTACGGACGCACCCACAGCAATACCAGGCGCAGCGACGACCGTGGCGCCGCCAATGACTCCGACCATAGCAGCAGCGACCACAACCATACGTACGACCCCGGCGGTATCAGCAGACAACTTCGACTCCGGCAACAACATGCCACACACACAGTTCCCCTTCGGCAACGACGCAGCCGACAGCCACCACAGCGACGAACGCGGACGCGACACCGAACTCAGCACCACCGACAACAGCCTTGGGCTTATCAAAAGCCGCACCGTGTACGACCACGGTGACTTCGGCTTCAGCAACGACAGTGCCCTCAGCGTTTCAACACAGGATGGTAGCAACACCGCGTACGAATCCGGCGGCTTCAACATTATCGACGGCGACAAACGCATGCACGATCCAGGCGGCGACAGGTTCAACAACAGCATCAAAATCGACTCAGCACGCGATGACGATGAAAGCGGCGGCGACACCAACGACGAGAGCGACGACCGGAACCTCGTATACGATCTCGGCAGCGGCATCCACTTCGACAACGGCCTTGGTTCCAACCTCGAGCACAACTCCATCAAAAGCAACGCCAGCACCAACAACTTGTTCTGCGCTGCCAACGCCAGTCACAAAAACGGGTGCAGTGTGACCCACTCCCGCTTCTATGCAACGTGCCACATCGACCCCCTTCAAACTCGCGCAAATCACGCATCTTACACCCAACGTTGCCCTACCATGACTGCGTACAACTGACGACCATCCACTGGCATCTATCCCTCACACCCCGAGGCATGCCGATGCAACGCCGCAGCCTGCCATTCAAGACACCGCCACCGCCGCAAACATTTCCGAACGACTCAAATCGGGCTTGACCGGGGACGGTCAAGATTTCAACCCCCCGGGAGATGTAAGGTGAACAGTGCCCCTGCGTGCGGAAAGCCCCATCGCGTCCGCCAGCCACGCACATCAGCATTGCCCTCATGTGCTCATTCCACCACTCGATCGCTGTCACCTGCTTCCCTTTGTTCTCGTTGCCCGATATTCTCACATACTTACTTGTAGATTCGATATTCTCGGATGGTCTCTCATAGAGTACAGCCTCCCACCTGTATATAAAAGTCATGTTTCTCTTGTTTGCTCAAAATAAGATATCCTTTTTGTGTTTGTCTCAGAACTCCTTTGTGCCACGATAAAGTGATCATGATCCCTTACCTCCCTTGTACACGCGTGGCTGATCCCTTATCGAATTAGCCATCGCTTGCTCATCCCTTTCCTCCTATTATCAGACTTGGCCTGCCTTACGTTCTCACACGCATAGGCATTTGTCTTTGCTTCACCATAATACATGATAGTACCAGGATTAGGCATAACCAGCCCAATGGGTGGGTCCAGTAATCTCCTACCCAGATTCAAACCATAAGATACACAAACCCGAATCCAGCACGGGTAACCCTAATCTGTGCCACGGCCTATGTGTAGCCAGGTGAGCCGGTGATCTGATGAATTTGATGAATTTGATGGATTCGATTAATTCGATGGATTCGATGAATTCGATGGACTCGATGAATTCGATGGACTCGATGAATTCGATGGATTCCATGAATTCGATGGACTCGATGAATTCGATGGATTCCATGAATTCGATGGACTCGATGAATTCGATGGACTCGATGAATTCGATGGACTCGATGAATTCGATGGATTCGATGAATTCGATGGACTCGATGAATTCGATGGATTCGATGAATTCGATGGATTCGATGAATTCGATGGACTCGATGAATTCGATGAATTCGATGAATTCGATGGACTCGATGAATTTGATGAATGGAAAAAATCTGTGTGATCTTTTAGGAACTCGTAGCCTAAAAAAATCCCGAGAGCGTTGCGGCGAGTCCTAGTCCCATGCTCGGGGCTGACGGCATCCATGCTATTATCACGAGCGGCGAGCTGGTCGGGAGTAACACCACGGGCGCTCTGAGTGTTGGTTGGCCAACTGCGTGCCTGCATCTCGGAGAGGTCGTCGTTGCGAGGGAGGGACACGTTGGAGTCGAGGTCCCGCGCCATATTACTAGAGCTGACACCGCCATCCTCAGATCGAGAGGTGAGGGGCCTGTTGACGTCAAAGGAACGGCTCGCGATCAGCTGCTCGGGAGTGACATCGCGGGATTGCAGAACAGCCGCCGACTCAGGCGTGAAGACGTCCCTCCGAGAACTACAGCAGAAGCAAGAATTTTAGCTAGCGTCGTCATAGCCGAGAAGGCACCAACTTACGAAACGGGAGCAGAGAAAACTGGGACAGAGACGGAAGCAGCGAGAACAAGGAGGGCTACGTTAGATGCGCGCATTGTGGGGACTCGGAACCAATAACGATGTAGTGGATGATAATATTAAGGCGAGTGTTGATAAGAACTTGAAGACAGGAATTGGTTGGAGCTTGGGTAAAACAGTAATCGGGCTGTCACGAGTTAGCACGATCCCGGGTGGTGAGGAATTACTGGAGGTGCTCACCAACCAGTGCCACTGCAGGAGAGGAGAATGTGAAGATGAGCAAGAGCTAGAGAGCCACTACCGAACAGCTCGGCCTTAACTACCAAGGGCTAATCTCAAACCAAACTCAGGTGAGATTGAGATCAACCTCACCCGCCATAGAAATGTGACTAATACACAGCTCCGTGGAACGCGTCATTCAAAAAGATTCACCAGTGTGCGGATAGATATGATGGATACCAGATCACGCCGCTTTGGTCTCTGCCCCATTGGCAGCCCTTAGCCGAACTCGATCAGATTCTGAGGCCTGAGGGACAGTAGAAAACAGATCGGAGCAAGCTAGTCCTAATTGAATTTGCCCTCTCGTAGAACAATGCAAGTCATCACCCATGTTCTGTCGTTTCCTGGTTACGGGTACGATTCCATCCACAATGTTTCGACTTTTGACCTGGGCCGTAGGGCATGTTTGGAGAGAATTGGCACATTTGGCATGGTAAAGCCGACAAAACCTGTTACCGGCCTTGAGATCGCCTGCTCGCTCTGACCTGCCGCATCTCATGTAAGTCTGATAACCGGATCAAAGGGGGCTCCGTTTGTATGGAGCAGCAGAATTGACAGACCAAGAGTGCAGTAACTGATTGTGGCTTGATCTGATGGACTACTTGATTGATATGACTCATCATTACTCCTGGCTTGCGCTGGACTGCTCACGGGAATCTTAATCAGGTATGACTTTCACGTGTTGTTCGAAAAGGCACACGGCGAGTTTTCTGTAAATGTTCAAGCGATCCCACGTGTATGTAGAGTTGCTCCGCTTTTGCCAGGCTGATATGATATGCCAATAATAGGGCGCGAACCCTCTCAATACTTTTCCACTGACACTGAGGACAGACGGCTGAGACGGGAGCCCGTGATAATTTCGCCATGCGACCATGGCATTACGGGAGGTCACCACTCAGATCCGCAATCTCATGGAAGCTGGCTATAACTCTCTTGGCGAGCGAATCATTGACGAGTGGGGTGTATCGATGGACATGAATATACGCACAGCGTTCAGGACCGACGACTGGACGTGGCAACGGCGCATGATGGGTGCAATGAATGGGCCAATATCGACTTCACGTATGTCACCGATCGCGTGTTACTTATAATTAGCTTTGGATACAATCTGATTTTGTTGTCAATCTGCAGCCTAACTATAAATCCGGAAAACGATGATGCGCGAGGCGACAGCTGGAATGGCGAGATTTTTTCGTGGTTCGGCAACTCTCGGGTGACACCTTGTGCTTCGGAGAAGACGCTCGGGCTCGGGCTCGACTTGAAAGAACTCTATTCGGGTGGGCGCATCCTCGACGCAGTTGCTCGGCCGTATGCAGCTAAGACCGCGGGCGTACCTTTATGAAATTCGAGCACGAAATGGAGACAGGCTCCTTTGGGTACTCGTGCGCTGTGCTGCTCTCGGGCCCAGGCTTGGGTTCAGTTGAAGAAAGCACATCAGTCTGACAGCAGACACACGCCTGCGGACCGAGCGTGAACACGCTGCCACTCACGGGCCATCCGCCGCTCCTCGCGCGCGAGACTACCCGCTCAAACGAAAGCAGCGCGGAGCCTCGCGTCGCTGTCAGCAACAACGACTGCACCGTCAAATTCTTCGACGTCAACATGCATGGTAACTGCCGATGGTCCGCCCAAGCGCATCAGCATTGACGTACCCGTAAACCATTGTGCGTCATCTCTCCCCTCCCCGTAACACGCCAGGACTCGGTCCCGGCGCGAAGCCGTGGGAAATGTTGGTTACATAATTTCCACGTGACTTGTCGACGAAGGTGTCATTTGCCCTCCCTCAGGCTCCCTGCCAAAGTTAATAAACTTAGAGGAATCCGCAGAGTGAGGGTGAGTGAGCGGGACAGTCTCGATGGCCACGAGATAACGAAAAGAGAGAGCTAGCCCTCTCGACCTCATTTCCTTCTCTTTATGGCTCCTCGGATATCCTCGTCCGTGCAGAAATTCGCCAACTGCTCTACAAGGTACAGTGCCCTAGCCTTACTCCCCACTTCTCCGAAACGTAAACCTGTCTCCAGAGCAGCCATATGCGTTCACAAAGGTACGTAGACTTGTCGCATGAAGGACCTGGGGTACCTGACGCCAGATAGGCGCTGACGCACATCCCCATCCCACAAGGCATTCGACCCGGCTTCCGAGTCATATGGACATGGCAATAAAGCCGAAGCGACCCCAAAGTCGATCCTCCACACCTCAAGGCCATCCCGCGCGTGCCCCAGGTGCAACTCATCGGCAACGGCACCGTCTACGACCACGAGCGCCTCGAGCGCGCTGCGCTCAAGCATCCCTCCCACACCGCCTTCCACAAGACGCCTGTCTCGCCCGCCGACGAGGCGGTCGGCATCACGCGCTTTTATCTCTAGCATATCGGCGCGGCGCTCTATGAGCTAAACCCGCCGAAGGTGACGACACTCTACTCCTGCAGGGCCCCCGACGGACGTGCCGCTACGATGATAGTACGGGCGACGAACTGTGCCTGTCCCGCTCGCACGACCGCATTCGTCTCGGGCAACGACATTTTTCCCTGCGAGCTCCAGAGCTTCGCAGTCCGCGGTAGGGTGCGCTACGCGCCACACCCGTACGTGTGAATGGCACCCGCCGCCGCACACAGTATGGGCCTTGCGATCGAGAGCGAGAGCGAAGAGCCCCCTTTAAGCGAACTCCAGGTGTTCCCCATGGTACGCGCTCCTTTCTCCTCGCTTCCTGCCCGTCCTTATCTTTAGTAAGTAAATCTTATCGATCTTCCTCGGCCCTTATGGAAGAACCCGGTAACCGGCGCGCTACATTTCCAGGTGCTTCCTTGCGCTGTCCAAGAACTACTAATCGACCCGCTCCCCGAGGGTGCATCGCACGACGGCGCACTTCACGCTGATGGTGCCCGCCTCACGGACCTGAAGGAAGATCGCGACCTTTTGTACAAGATGCAGCGCCCCGCCATCGCGCCGAATGTGCGTTCTTCCTGCTTTTAAATTTTCTTTTCGCTCTTCATTCCTGTCCTGTCTTGCTTACGCCTCGCTTTCCCTAGTTGGTGTACCCGCACGACTGGAAAGAAGAGGACCTCGTCTTGTTCCATAGTCGTGGCGTGCTGCACATGGTCGTTGGTGCGTTCAAGCCGGACCAAGTGCGCGCGTTCTATCAGTGCAACCTTGCCGCGTTGGATGAACCCACGGGACCTACGATGGAGGACGTGAGGCAGTATGTGTGAGGCTGGCGTGTATGCGGCAATGAAGACTTGATGTGGTGTGCAAGTCTGCCAGCGTTCTCGTCGTGTGTTAGAAATGCATATATCTACTTGCGCATCAGGTGGGTGTAAACTCAAGCCACCAGGGCGAAGTGAACGATCGAGTTGAAGAGTCAGGCGAGGGCCCATCTCTTCCTCGTGGCCCACACTTAATGATGGTGGTTGGCCTGCGCCATGCGCACTCTGCGTTTCCGACTTTAAAACCCTCGTTCCATAGTTCCCGAAAATCCTCACCACTCTGGCCTTATGGCTTAGATCAAGTGTGGTATCACTTAATAGTTTCACCACTATTATGGGGGTATTGGCCCGCGTTTCCCGTCCTGAGCAAGCTGCCAGCTGGTAGCTGGGACGCAAGCTAGACGTCGGACTCTGCCTCTTGCATCCAGCGCACTTCCAGCCCCCAAGCGCCGAGTCACGGCCCGAATGCTCGCCTCCTTAATGTCATCTCTTCTTTTCACACCTCTTCATATGAACTTCCTCGTGACTGACGCTCTCTGCTAGCTGTCTTTTCTTCAACGTACGTCTCCTCTTTTCACGCCTATTTATACAACTCCCTCATCACTAGTATCCTCTGCTAGCCACCATGTCAGCACCTGACTCCGACTTCCTTGTCAACACCAGCCTACCCTCTCACGACACCATCGTGGCATTGTGCCAAGCTGCCGGATACGAACGCACCGGGATCCCCCGTCTTCCGGGCTCATCATCGCTTGGGTGAAGTACGGCCCGAACGTGACCATGGCAGAAGCTTTGACGCAGGACTATGTGGCGAAGTCCCTCATTGCCAACTCAGCGGCCGACGTGCGGATTCCCCCGGGTCTACGCCGCCTTCTCGAGAAACACCCCTCATTGCGATATCGGTTACATAATGAAGACGGCCAGCTAGCTGCAAAGGCTATACAAAACTTATCGGCGTTAAAGGTCCTAACGCTGCGCCTGGACCCGTCAGGGGAGGTCCTGTGATACACAGCTTTTTTGTCGACCGGACGTCGGCAATAAATTACATGACGGTGGGCGAGCTTCAGCAACGCATTAATGGCGTAAGTGAGCACAAGTTTCCGGTACGCCTAGATGGCTTACGGCCATGATAAATCATTGAACATAGAGACAAGGCTACTCCGGTCAACTTGGTGGCCGATGCCCGGGGTGGTCTATATCTTTGTCCTTGTGATATCACTTCCCGTAATTTTAAGAAGAGTAAGGACGGTACAGTAGTTGTACTCGATTTTCACGCTACGTGCTTCAGCCTCGACGCGCTTCTCTCTCGCGTCGCCGACTTGGTGAACGAGACGCAGGCCCGCGATTGGCTCGACAACCTCAATGACTTCGCAGTGTCCCTGACAACTCCGAGCAGCCCGGCCCACCCGTAGTATTTCTCCTGATCAGCTTGCCGCTCGCGACAACGACATGAGCGGCAACTCCTGGAAAGCCCTCGGTCAAGCGCTTGATATTCGAGATGTCGCACTCGATCAACTGCCGCCCCGACACCATCGATGATTTTATCAAACTCCTGAACTCTCGCGATGTTGAGACCGTGGCTCGGAATGATGAGAGCAATTTCTTCACGGCTCTTCTACAAATACGCGATGTCCCTCCCGAGCAACTAATCACGCTTGCGAGCCGTTCCTTTAACAATGAAGCGCGGATTCTCAACAGCTTCCTTACCTCTCTCGATCTGAGAATGGTAGTGCCAATTAGGAGAATCTGGTGGCGGATGCCGCGGACCTCCGCCTCAATGAGATTCTCCCTTGCAACCTGGTGATCGAGGTGCAGGCCCGGGTCAAAGACTCAAAGTCGGAACATTGTGGATGGAATCGTACCAGAAGGTCCGTAACCAGGGAACGACAGAACGTGGGTGATGACTTGCATTATTCACGAGAGGGCAAATTCAATCGGGACTAGCTTGCACCGATCTGTTTTTCTACTGTCCCTCAGGCCTCAGAATCTGATCGAGTTCGGCCAAGGGCTGCCAGTGAGGCAGAGACCAAAGCGGCGAGATCTGGTATCCATCATATGTATCCGCACACCGGTGAATCGGTTTGATTGACGTGGCCTGCGGAGCTGTGTATTGGTCACAGTTATATGGCGGGTTAGGTTGATCTCAATCTCACCTGAGTTCGGTTTGAGATTAACCCTTGGTGCTTAAGGGTGAGCTGTTCGGTAGACTTCGACAACGGTAGTGGCTCTCCAGCTCTTGCTCATCTTCGCATTCTTCTCTCCTGCAGTGGCACTGAGTTGGTGAGTACCTCCAGTAACTCCTCACCACCTGGGATCGTGCTGACTCGTGACAGCCCGATTACTGTTTTACCCAAGCTCCAGCCAATTTCTGTCTTCAAGTTCTTACGAACACCCGCCTTAATATCATCATCATCCACTGCATCGTTATTGGCTCCCCACAATGCGCGCATCTAACGTAGCCCTCCTTGCTCTCGCTGCTGCCGTCTCTTCCCCAGTTTTCTCTGCTCCCGTTTCGTAAGTTGGTGCCTTCTCGGCTATGACGACGCTAGCTAAAATTCTTGCTACTACTAGTAAACCGACTGATCCGACTGACCCGATCACCACGCTGACCACGAATGATGCGAGGGACGTTTTCACGCCTGAGTTGGCGGCTCTTCTGCAATCCCGCGATGTCACTCCCGAGCAGCTGATCGCGAGCCGTTCCTTTGACGGTGAAGCGCGCCTTCTCAACAGGCCCCCCACCTCTCGATCCCAGCCTGAGGATAGCAGTTACAGCTCTAGTAATATGGCGATAGACCTCGACCGCAGGGTGCACCTCCCTCGCAGTGAAGCGCGGCTTCCCAACAGGTCCCTCACCTCTCGATCTAACACTGGCAGTAACAGCTCTAGTAATATGGCGCCGGACCCCGACCGCAGGGTGCACCTCGCAGCGACGACCTGGTGACCGAGATGCCCGACAGGAGCCATCGACCATCACTCAGAGCGCCCGCGGTGTTACTCCCGACCAGCTCGCCAATACAGTAGCATGGGTGCCTTGATCGGAACTCGAAAATCATAACATAACACTTTAAAACGCATGAGCAGATCCAGGTATAGGTGCAGGTGCATGGGGAGGGCCAGAAACAGGAGCGGCAGTAGTTCTATTTTTTATCTCTTAGTTGAAAAAGCAATCATGAATCTTTTGCCTTTATTGGGTGCAACTGGGACTGCAACCACTGGCACTGGCAGTTGCATCTTCAACCGATTTCTGTGAAAACCGGACTGGACCTCTGCCAGCCACTTGCAACCAGTTGCATGATTCCAGTGAGACTGGTCCCAACTGATCCCAACCGGTCTTTCTGCATGCAACGTTCATGAGTTCATTTGTGAGGTGGGATCCATGTCGCATGTGTACTAACTTGTTTTTCTTTCAGCCGACGTCACCCATCGTCCTCGCCACGCAGCCCCTCGCGTTCGTAGAAATACACCCAGCGCCCGACCTCGTCGGGCAGGCAATTTCAGTAGCCCAAAACTCTCCCCCTTCGTTTTCGCGTGCTTACTTTCTCCCGCTCGACCGCTTGACGTTAAACCGAGCCCGTGTGCTGTCACACGTCTTCCGGTCCCGTGAGGCTTTGCTCGTTTTTGTCTCTCTTTCTCTTTTTCTTCGCGTTCGTCTTCCCGCAAGACCGACGTGTCCACACAGGCCCGGGCAGTTCACCTGCTCCTCTGCGCACCATATCCCTTCCAGTCGGCGATGACCGCCCTCTTACGCCTCCTGTATCCGCGCTCAACCCTGTCCACGCGGCCCGATCCAAGTCCCTGCCCTAGTCATACCTAGCGGCTCCAACACCTCCCTCTCCGCATCCACATCAACGCTACGTGCCACGAGCTCCTCCTCTCGCACCCCACGCGCGCAGTCGACATCGCGCCGCTCGACCCCGCGCGACTCCCCAACGAGCACCACCATCACGCGCCGCCTCCCAACTCGCAACGCGAGCTCAACATCGCTCTCTGCAACCCCGCGCGACGCCGTTGCCAAGTCCCCCCGCACACCCGCGCCCGACCAGCCGCCACCTGCGCTTCCGTGCGGTTCCCCGCCTCTCGAATATGCAGGATGTCGGGCCGGCGCCACCGCCCGTGAAACCGTGATGTACTTGAGCAAGGCTCCAGTCTGGGGCGCGGTCCCGACCCACAGTTTTCGCGCACACGGTTACCCTCGCGGACAACGTGGCGTGGATATTTGGAGGTTGCGACGATAGGGGGTGCTTTAAGGACATGTGGTGTTTCAATATCGGTGAGTCCATCGACACGACCACCATTCATCACCTCTTATATTATTCCCCCTCACGACAGAGACCTTGCAGTGGTCCCATCCTGAGATGCAGGGCGACCTTCCCCCTCCATGTCGCGCGCACTCAGCGACGCTCGTCGGGCGCCAGATCGTGATAATTGGCGACGGTGAGGCACGACGGGAGAGGTTCCTCTTCCGCGACGCGCGCACACAACGGTGCTGTACGGCCTGAGCCAGGCTCTACGGACCACGGAACAAGCGGACTCCTCAGAACTGGACGCATAGGCATGCAAATTATCGGAGATATATTGAGGAGCGGCTTGGCCTCCCGTTCAGCTATGAGCGTCATGAGACAAGAGACAATCACACATGAGGAAAGTATACCTCGGAAGCGCTGGAGATTGCGGCTGAGATTTGATGGCACGTGTCATGAAACTGGGAATCGAGTCAATTGTTTCGCCTTTCTAGCAAACCTCCGCGGTCGGGGCACCCATATGTAATCGCGGTCAGCGGTAGCACGCAGAGGAAAGGTGTTGTTGGGTGCATGGTATACGTCGAGAGGTGTGTGTATGTGGGTGTGGGGAGGGAGGTTGAAGGGGCTGAAAGGAGCCCACAATAAGCACGTTAGTTGTGCGGGCACGCCTTAAATTGCCTCATCAGAGCTTTCATAAGACCATTTACAGTACTGATTACTGAATGGGGGCTTCTTTGTGTCGAAAGGTACAGTGCGTGGAATTACGTGGGACCCGCATTGCGACAGATGTCTGATGGATAGCGTCTGAACTCGGGGCTGAATGGAGCACCAACCCCCCGAACATGGTATTTGCGCCCCATTCTTTCTTCCCTCCCCGGTACCCATCCTCCTGCTCACGGGAATCTTAATCAGGTACGACCTTCGCGTGTTGTTCGAAAAGGCACACGGCGAGTTTTCTGTACATGTTCAAGCGATCCCGCGTGTATGTAGAGTTGCTCCGCTTTTGCCAGGCTGATATGATATGCCACTAATAGGGCGCGAACCCTCTCAACACTTTTCAACTGAGGACACTGGCAGACGGCTAAGACGGGAGCCCGTGATAATTTCGCCATGCGACCATGGCATTACGGGATGTCACCACTCAGATCCGCAATCTCATGGAAGCTGGCTATAACTCTCTTGGCGAGCGAATCATTGGCGAGTGGGGTGTATCGATGGACATGAATATACGCACAGCGTTCAGGACCGACGACTGGACGTGGCAACGGCGCATGATGGATGCAATGATTATTGGTCTCGTCGACTTCACGTATGTCACCGATCGCGTTTTACTTATAATTAGCTTTGGATACAATCTGATTCTGTTGTCAATCTGCAGCCTTTGGGACTATAATCCGGAAAACGACGATGCGCGAGGCGACAACTGGAATGGCGAGATTTTTTCGTGGTTCGGCAACTTTCGGGTGACACCCTGCGCTTCGGGTAAGACGCTCGGGCTCGGGCTCGGGCTCGACATGAAATAACTCGATTCGGGTGGGCGCATCCTCGACGCAGTTGTTCGGCCGTATGCAGCTAAGACCGCGGGTTTACCTTTATGAAATTCTCGGGCCCGGCTCGGGTTCAGTTGAAAAAGCACATCGGTTCCGACAGCAGACACACGCCGGCGGACCGAGCGTGAACACGCCGCCACTCACGGGCCATCCGCCGCTCCTCGCGCGCGAGACCGAAATATTCGTGCCCTAGCAGCTGGGGCAAGGCCGCAAGCTCATAGTGGAGGGCCTCAGGGACGGCGACGCGTATACCTACGATGCGACACACCAGACACTCTTCGTCTTACCTGCGTCGCAGGCGGCAGGCGAGCAAGGGAACGTGCAGGCAGCGCACGTTCATCAGGTGAGAGTGCGATTCGGCCCTCCTATGAGCGGGAAACAGCCGAACGACTTTTGCGGCGACTTTGCGACGCCCATCTCCGCGGTGACGGTTGTTTTATTGGCGGTCGCCGCGTATTCTATCCTGCAGCATATATAAATGCGCAGATTTGATACGGTTAGTAACGATCACGACGGAATAGCTGCATGGCACGCTATGTCGGCGGTGTACGAGCTGAGCTGGGCGCTCTGAGGGGGACTTTCGGTTCTCCCTCTTATCATGTCACCCGAAAAGAGGTGATCCAGCACGACCTGATCCGAGGGATGAACTTTTTTTAGTTGAATATCATCTCACCTCTCGCAGTAAACACGAACTGATCAAAACCAGTCCGTCTCAGCAGGGCCAATAGCTGAGGCACGCCTCGTGCTCTCTTTTTTTTCTTCACGTGTGGTGCGGGCGTCCCAATGGGAGAGTGAAATGGAGTACCTACCAGTACTAGTGCGCGATGCAAAAAAGTGGTGACTCGGGCTTGAATATAGCTTGTCAGAGTGACGCGGCATGATATTGCCGGTGCCCCCCCCCCATTTTGACGACCTTAGATTCTCAAACCCTGCTGCTACAAACCTTGGATATCGGCACGCTGGCACGTGGGTCAAAGTAAGTGATCTACCCACTATCTAAGCTCATGACGCCTATTCTATTCTTACTCAGACCCGCGCTCTCCGACTCGGAGTCCGCGGGGCAGGTTTCTGCCTTGTCAGCTTTATCACACCAAATGTGCCAATTTTCGTCGAACATGTCGTATGGTCATATGTTCAATTGGGACTAGCTTTCTCCGAACTCCTTTCTACTGTCCCTCAGAATCCGATCATGTTCAACTAAGGGAAACGGTCGCACTTTTATGACCGGCGAGGGTGATCCAAGTGGCATCTGAATTCGGCTTGGGATAACCCTGGGTACTCAAGGCAGAGCTCGGTTAGTCTCGGTACAGTAGCGCTTCTCCAGCTCTTGCTCATTTTCAACTTATTGATCCGTCACGATGCAAGTGTCTAACATCGCGCTCCCTGTTCTCGCTGCTTCCGTTGCTGTAAAAGGTTTCTCTGCTCCCCTTTCGTAAGTTGGCGCTTTCTCGATTACGACAATACCAGCTGAATCCTTGCTAGTGTTTGTAACACGCCCACTGGCACCACTAACCTTAGCACAATCACCACGGCCGATGACACCATCAACCCGGAGGACGTTGAGTTATTTAAGAGTCTCGTCATCTCTCGATCTGAGGATAGTGTTAACTTGACTTGGGCGGACGCCCTCAGCCTCGACGCGCTTCCACCTCGCGTCGCCGACTTGGTTGAACGGGATGGTTATTTTTCAGCGTATGGATTATGTTATACAAACAAAAACCGTTAACTTGGCCTTAACTGGCATTTCCCGGAAGCGGACATTTTCTTTTGGCACTCAGCAATATATATATTTTAAAGGTCATTTTTATTACAAATATGAGTTATGTAATGTGGGAAGACGCTCGACAACCCTGACAATTGAACTTCGAGCACCGGCGGTGTTTCTCCCGACCAGCTTGCCGCTCGCGACAACGACATGAGCGACAACTTCTGGAAAGCCCTGGCTCAAGCGCTTGATATTCGAGATGTCGCACCCGACCAACTGCCGCCGCGACACCATCGATGATTTCATCAAGCTCAAGAAAACCAGTGAGGAAATTGCGGGCCTGCACCTCGATCACCAGGTGGCGAGGGAGAATCTCATCTAGGCCGAGATCTGCCACCAAGTTCTTCTAGTTGGCACCACCATTCTCAGATCGAGAGAGGTGAAGAAGCTGTTGAGAATCCGCGCTTCATCGTCAAAGGAACCGCTCGCGAGCGGGATCAGTTGTTCTGGAGTCTCATCGCAGGATTGTAGAAGAGCCGCGAAGAAGTCGCTCACATCATGATTCCGAGTCACGGTCTCAACGTCGCGAGAGTTCAGGACCAGGTTTTCCCCCTGTAGCGTCGAGATCGTGACGTCTTCCGCGGCTCTTCTACAATCCCGCGATACCACTCCCGAGCAGCTGATCGCGCTTGCGAGTCGCTCCTTGATGACCTCAATTTGCCTGTCGTGGTTGTGAGGGCCTAGTGTGATTGGCCTGGCCTGCGCTTCATGGTGGCCGATTCACTGCTTCCCTCCCCCCTTCCTTATGCATGTGGCTCAAAAGACACTAGTACTCAAGTCGTTATTTCGGGAGGCGAGAACTCACTGCCAGTGCTGAGAATTGAGTAGGAGAATACTGTCTGAGTCATCGCGACGATCTCTCCACAGACCACGGGCCTCGCAGCCATCACTCCATTTTCGAGGATCTTAGATTCTTACTGCTCCGGGCCTCGATACTTTGTCTGCCGACTATCAAAGTTCATGGTGCTTCATAGGCTACTAGCTGACAAAGTAGAAACCAGCGCCGCGGAAAGTGCGAATCTGAGAAAATATAATATTTGCTCAGATCTGCGCTTTCCGCGGTGCAGGTTTTGTCACCGCCAGGTATCTGGAGCAACTTAGAAGAGCTCAACATTTGATAGCTAAGTCCTATTACGACTTAGAATGTCTTTGAGTCGCAAGTTTCCACCTTAGTAGCCACTAAGACCTTGCAGAGAGGAAAGGGAGAAGACAACAATGGTATTGAGACAAGAGACTCAACTTGCCGTTCCTACAAGGGAACAAGGCAGTATAAATACTAGAAGACGAGGCAGTGCCATACGAGGCAGTACATAGAGATCAATCAGAAAGTGATGGCATCAACCTATGAAACAACAACGAGGGAGCCAGGAGTAATGATGAGTCGTATCAATCAAGCAGTCCATCAGATCAAGCCACAATCAGTTACCGCACTCTCGGTCTGTCAATTCTGCTGCTCCATACAAACAGAGCCCCCTTTGATCCGGTTATCAGACTTACATGAGACGCGGCAGGTCAGAGCGAGCAGGCGATCTCAAGGCCGGTAACATTACCCTGCCACTAGACTGGATGACCACGTCCAGTAGACTTACGCTTCCACGCGCTGCGGGTGGCCTGGGTCTTTCACAGGACATTTTTGAGTTTGTCGACTTGTTCCGACGCTCGCGCAAGCAAAAGGCGAGTTTCGCTAGCGGCGCGAGCTTGGCTGATCGCATTGAGGTCGACCTGCATCTGCTCAAGTTTGATGCAGGCGTCGGAGAACTTGTGGTCGAGTTTGTGGTAGCAGTGGACCTCGCAGGTGAGTCCCCAGTCATCGTGGTCGACAAGGGCGTTATGGAGCAAAGTGAAATCGACTGAGGGGCCCACCAACAAGAAGTGGAACCACGGCGGTAAGGGGAGCGCAGGCCTCGCATCACCCTCTTCAGTGTACTGGTCGTTGGCTTGGGCGTATAGATCGGCGACATGAGGAGTCAACTTGGGTCCGTCCGTATCCGCAAAGCCTGACACTGTTCCATTGTTGTTAAGCTTGATCCACTTAGCCGGGCAGGAGAGCCCTTGGCCACATGGGATGCGGAAGTGGGGAACACGGCCATCGTTAAGGATGTAGCCTTTGG
>Ga0137394_10001664_pt1 | contig 16315 bp, 14 predicted proteins | sample czobulk116metaG_FD_108278 | JGI IMG/M metagenome (GOLD analysis project Ga0137394, IMG submission 108278) | Vadose zone soil microbial communities from Angelo Coast Range Reserve, California, USA - czobulk1.16 metaG | ecosystem: Environmental > Terrestrial > Soil > Vadose zone | place: USA...
AAAAAACGCTGGCGGGTTTACCTGATAGATGGACCGAGAACTCCAGTCCGTGGCATTCGCTGCAAAAACAGGAACGGACAAGAGAATCGTCCCCAAAATGGCGGGGACTGGACGAGAAAAAAACATAATGTGGGCTGTAGTATGTCGTCGTTTAGGGTGGATGGCGCTAGCGTGTTGCACGTCTTGAAGCGAGTAGGAATGTGGGTGGCAAGGTGAGAGGAAGAAAGTACCGCGAAGGCAACCTGTGACGGGAGGATACTATGGCGTTCAAAGGAGAGCACAGCTATGCCCGATGAGGGCATTTGGTATTCGTAAGGCTCGTCCAAGTCACAATGAACGGGACGTTCGCTCTGACGTGGAGTCAAGTGGCATAGAAACAGCATAAAATGGGGAAAGTATAGAGAAACCCGAAGACAAGGGTCAATCTGTGCCAGTTATATGCGCCGGGAAAGATGACGACGCCAATAAAGCATACATCGGCGTTTCCCGGACGGGGACGGCAGAAATCCAAGCACGGAAATTGATGCTGTAGACAGCTGTGCGAGGCGCTGCAGCGATGCCTATAAGGCGGGTCCAGTCCTCCCAGGCTTATAATCCAGGCTTGCACCCACCCCAAGCGGCGCATCCTCACTGGTAGCCATAGACTGAGAGGTGCGGTACACAGTACAGGTACAGATGAGAGAAAAGTTCGAGTCCGAGATCAGCCCGGGTAACTGAATTCTTCCCAACCCCACACTCTGGCCTATATCCATTCACCACGGCCAAAGCGACCTCCACGGAGACCTAGGAGTCCTCTCGAAGAGCCTTTAACAACTGGGGCAGAATCGGGTTTCGTAAGCCATGGCGTGTCACAATTCAGAGGAAGAGTAGTACTGATAAAAGAGCCCATCAGCCTAGAATAGGATAGCGAGAGACACGATTCTTGAATTTCGGGCTAGACATATTTTTGTCACAGGAATTCTTCCATGTGGCCGCGCTAATCCGGGCCGCGCCTATAAATTGGTCGCGCGCTTAGAAGCACAGCGAAGGGTACGACCAGCGACGTAAGCATCTAAAGCATCAACTAACCTAGCGGGGCGACCTTATGGAGTCGATATCAAAGGCACCTCCACCACCGCGCAGAGCACTCACAGACCAACTATAAGAAAAGTCGATGCGGCCTGGGGGTTAGCAGCTAGATCTTATAAATCACTTCGATCTTCGTCGACCGGACATAATTCTCCCACCCAGGGAACCTTTATTGATTAATAAGACGTCCCATATCATCATTGCGGACAATCGTAGAGCACACACCTAGCTCCGGCCCATATGGCCAATGAGTCTCCTGGCAAAAGCGCCCCAACAGTTTCATTGTTCATGTCTAGGGAAACATCTGTGGCCTGCCAGTCCTTCGACGCACGCAAGTTGGTGTATATCCTCCACTCTGGCGTAGGAATACCCCCATGTGTGTCACGGATGACCCCTAAATCAAGCCAAGTCCACGAATATTTGTAGGCTCCTTCGTCTCGAGGGTGGCTGCTCCAACCTTGGTCATGGCTCTCAGTCTGAATGAGGACGCTCGCTATGATCTCGGGACGCTGGACGGGTGGGGAAATGACGACCTGGCGGCGCCCATCTGACACAGTGAGGGGATTGTCGAAGTAAACGGCTGGCAGGATCGAAGTCAGGCGCGGGTAATACTCGGCCGTGTGTAGGACTTTGTCGGCCAGCGCCAAAGGTAGGAAAAGGCAGAGGGCCGTGCGGGCTGCGATGACGTCTTCGTGTGATGGGCTCCAGGGGATGGGAGGTTGCATAACCGGGGCAGAGCCCGGGAGTATACTGGGAGGAAGACGGGGTGCTATAGGAAATGGAGGTGAGGTTGGTCGAGGTGACAAATGGTACATACACTTGGGCCTTGATGGCGGTCTCGATGAGGGCCTTGGTGACACGAGAGGAGGCCCGAGACTTGAGGTTGTGCGAGACCATAGTACTGAAGGTGTTAAAAGGTCTTGAGGCTGAGGTGGGATTAGGGACGCGGCAGGTCGAGTGCCACCAGAATCGGTAGCCCCGGTGAGGGTCGCGACTAAAGCAGAGTCGAGCTGTCCGAACTGTGAGAGCGTCTTATTGGTAGATGACGATTTTTTGACAGAGGGTGAAGGACCCAGGGGCGCTCGAGAAGGAGAGGCTTGCTTGACTGCTTCTTTGGTGAGGAAATAGCGGGTGACGACGAATGTGATGACAGCGACAACAACCGAAGCAAATATGACCCAGATCCTGGTCTTTGAATGTTCGGCATCGGCGTCCATGTCGGTGACAGTGATGGGAGGAGCGAGACACTACTACTGAACCATAGGCCAACGGTTGGCCCATGTGTTGTTGGTGAGGCCGGTAAATCATCCACAATTAGATCAAATACGTATGTAATTTTAGCTGAAAATATAATTTACCCATTTTCCCGAAAAAAGCGCATTAAAATCACTACATCAAGCCCTTTGATCATGCTCGATTTCATTATTGTTAACAATGCTAGACCTATAGTTATTTTTATGAATCCCTTCTGTAGAAAACCAAAGGGTTGGATTGGGTCGAGAACGAGCATGCGTGTAAGCGGACGTGCACTGTGACACAGCCCTGTAAGCGGACACTACTAGTAGGTGTATTGGGATGGAGCGTGCAGGTAGCACAGCAACTGAGGGTACAAAACTCAACTGCCTACTGTATATAAGACCATCCTCAAGTACTAGAATATCAAATTAAGCTAGGAACAACTAAAATCATGCTGAAACATGCCACTGTGACTTGGACTTGAGTATCTTACTGCAGATCTTGCCAATCTGCCCACTCACTTCCTACACCTTCTAATAGCACCAGAAAAACATGTGTCTTCTAGAGGACACTTGATGCTCTCTTGACACACAAAAGCAGGATCAAGCAGTGGTCAAGTTGTTTCAAGCACATCAAGCCAAGGGGAAATGGTCATGAAAACAAGACTTTATTGGGCAGTACTATCAAAAGCTCAAATGTCATCCTGCAGCACTTTTCAAACAAGCCAGCAACGGATGTCTAAGAGAAACACGGTTTTGCTCCATAGAGCTGCGGTTAGGAACAGGGGGATCGGGGTTCGTCAGAGTAAAGCTTCAGACGGGCCAAGGGTACCGATAGCATGATTATTTCGGCAAGACAAGTCGCGTACGCTCCGCAGCCAAAGGCAGTAGAGCGCATAAGATTGCTATAAACCAACGTGCACTATATTCTATAATACCTACAAAAAAAGGGGAAGCTAAGCAAAGAGTTTGTGAGATGGGTCCATATCTAAGAACTTAAGCAAGTGAAGAACGGAGCAAGGGGAGGCTGTTTGATATACATTGTGACGAGAACGTCAGAGTACAACAACAAAGTGAAGCATAGGACGAAGGGTACGGGACCAGCGATGTAGGCATCAAAAGCATCAACTAACCTAGCGGGGCAACCTTATGGAATCGATATCAAAGGCACCTCCACCACCGCGCAGAGCCATCCATCTTGGTATGAGGGAACTCACGGACCAACTGCGGCCTGGCGGGCTAGCAGCTAGATCTTATAAATCACTTCGATCTTCGCCGACCGGACATTGTTCTCCCATCCAGGGAACCTTTATTTGATTAATAAGACATCCCATATCATCGTTGCGGACAATCGTAGAACACACACCTAGCTCCGGCCCATATGGCCAACGAGTCCCCAGGCAAAAGTGCCCCAACAGTTTCGTTGTCCATGTCTAGAGAAACATCTGTGGCCTGCCAGTCGTCCGACGCATGCAAGTTGGTGTATATCCTCCACTCCGGCGCAGGAATACCCCCAGGTGTGTTGCGAACGACCCCTAAATCAAGCCAGGTCCACGAATTTCTGGTGGTTCCTTGGTCTTGAGGGTAGCTGCTCCAACCTTGGTCGTGGCTCTCGGTCTTAATGAGGACGTTCGCTATGATCTCGGGACGCTGGACGGGTGGGGAAACGACGACCTGGCGGCGGCCATCCGACACAGTGAGGGGATTGTCGAAGTGATGGGCTGGCAGGATCGAAGTCAGGCGCGGGTAATACTCGGCCGTGTGTAGGACTTTGTCGGCCAGCTCCAAAGGTAGGAAAAGGCGGAGGGCCGTGCGGGCTGCGACGACGTCTTCGTGTGATGGGCTCCAGGGGATGGGAGGTTGCACAACCGAGGCAGATTCCGAGCCCGGGAGCATACTGGGAGGAAGTCGGGGCGCTATGAGAAATGGAGGTGAGGTTGGCCATGAGGTGACAAATGGTACTTACACCTGGGCCTTGATGGCGGTCTCGATGAGGGCCTTGACGACACGAGAGGAGGCCCGAGACTCGAGGTTGTGCGAGACCATGGCACTGAAGGTGTTAAAAGGTCCTGAGGCTGAGGTGGGATTAGGGACGCGGCAGGTCGAGTGCCACCAGAATTTGAGTCATGTGGCGTTGTAGCCCCGGTGAGGGCCGCGACTAAAGCAGGGTCGAGCTGTCCGAACTGTGAGAGCGTCTTATTGGTAGAGGACGATTTTTTGACAGAGGGTGAAGGACTTGGGGGCGCTCGAGGAGGAGAGGCTTGCTTGACTGCTTCTTTAGTGAGGAAATAGCGGGTGACGACGAATGTGATGACAGCGACAACAACCGAAGCAACTGCGACCCAGATCCTTGTCTTCGAATGTTCGGCATCGGCGTCCATGTCGGTACAGTGATGGGAGGAGCGAGACACTAGTACTGAACCGTAGACTAACGGTTGGGTCAACCGTGCGTTGTAGGTGAGGGATCGATCAAGGAAGAGGACTGTTCCCAGCCCCAGCTGAGGGTTTTAAAAGTCAGCATTTGTACTCCGCACACCTGAACACAAGGCGGTGAATTTGTTGATGTATGATACGCGATAGGCGCTGTGCTGGCACTGGCAAGTGACGGCGCCGATCCGAGTCACACCGAATTGAATTGACCGTATCCACGCGGCGGCAAAACCCGGGCCGGGAATCCCTTACACCGCTATCTCCTTGCCCGGGCCATCCGTCAATCAATCATGGATGCAGAAGGGCGTATCCAAGCTGTCTCCCAGTTCCTTCTACAGTCTCCACCTGGGGAGATCAATGACGTCCTAAACGGTACCGTCGAACCCCTTTCGTATATCCCCAGATCACACTCAACGCTCACACGATGTTCGCGCCCGCCGCGCAGACGTACGTGTGCTCATCGGGGACGACGAGAGTCTCGAGGCGGGTGTCCTGCCGGCGCTGCAGCAATACAACCTCGAGCAATTCACGGTCGCAGAGGTCCCTGGAGCTGGTCATAACGTGCGTCATCAGCTCTTGGTCGGCGATTCTCCTTTCTGACCTTGAATCCCACGCACGCCGCAGTCCATCGTGAGTGAAAGAGGTCGGATACCAGGGGACCAGGATCGTTTCCTCGATCCAAGGTCGAAGACGAGCTTCTTGTTTGATCATTTGTCCTTGGTGCGCCCTCTGACTATTTCTTTTGTTCTGAACCTGAACTTCGATCGTCCCTTAGGAAACCTCCGATCCACAGACTCATGAACCCAACGAGGCGTCAGAACCTTTCCGGTACCTCCCAATCCTGCGCTTTAACACAAGGGCAGTGGTGACGTTTTTCTCTCCCCAGGTCCGAGCTGGAAACCTCCACGCTGCAGTACCTTTCTTCGCACTACAACGACGGGACGGCGTCCGTTTTCGCAACGCCGGACGACGAGACACGCTTCATCATCCAGATCGTAGCAAATAAATACAACCCCGTAAACTTCTGGTGAGAGCGGTTCCGCCCGCCTAGTCGAGCAACCCGACTGACAATATCGTCTGTAGGTCTGGACGATGGCGTTCAGAATACATTGTCGACCTCAACGCGCGGACAGTCACGGGGCAGATCCTAGTCAACGTGCACTACTACGAACAGGGAAATGTACAGCTCGAAACGAAACACCAAGCCTCGATAGCGCTCCCGACGTCCATCGTCGCATCTTCTCCCGGTCCATCTGCGAAAAAGGTCCTCGCGTTAATCGCAGACCAAGAAGGAGCGTATCAGGAGTCGCTGAGCGACGCATACCACGAAATGGGCGAGAAGGCATTCAAGGGGCTGAGGCGAGCCCTGCCGTTGACTAGGCAAAAGCTCGATTGGGATAAGGTGCTGCCTCTCTTATTCTCCCGGCGAGCGGCAGCATATCTCTGATCCGATCGTTTGTGTAGGTTCTGGGATATAAACTTGGTGCGGAATTGTCTTCCAGTAAAGGCGTCTTTGGTGGTTCAGGGGGATCGTCATGAGAAGAGCCGAATATATGTAATCAACTTGTGTATCTCGGATGTGAACACTCACGAGTGGCTAGTAGTCTTTTGGAAAACACCCTCGCATCATGTCCGCTTGACCCACATCCACACGTATACAATACGGAGTTGCCCTCTGGAAGGACTAAGAATATTTCATTTGAAGTCCAAATCCTCGGAGTGGATGCAGAAAAGAGTCTACAGGTTCTCAATATACCCCTTCAGTTCCTCGAAGCTCACCCCAGACTGAGCTCGTCCGTCCGGCTCGCCTCGAGCATCGCAACCGAGAATCCGCATCCAAACGCTAGCAACACCTTCCTCCTCGCATCCCACTTCCAGTCCGTTGTCCCTGAGAACGTAATACTCCCTTGAAGGAGTCTGCACAACCGCAAGCGCTGGATGCAGTGGCCGGCGGCCCCTCGCAGTCAGATGGACACTTTCGACGTGATGGTGCCTATAACATAGAATTCGAAAGTCGGTACGCGAACAAGACGGCACGTTAATGGGTGAGAACTTGCGCCGGTAAGAATAGGTTGACATTGTAGGTCTTAGTGGGCGCCGGCAATGTTTTGCGCTGGGTGAGTCCTGCGAATTCCTGTGCCATTTGGGGAGCGGACATCCACCTGCCGCTCAAACTATGCGCTCCCATCAGCTCACCGGTCGAAGCAAAAAGGACAAAACTCGTTGATTACCCGTTTCCAACGACGCATGCGAGCGTGTATCGCTCAGCGATCATGCGCAGAGCCGCACCTTCGGCTCCCATCTGCGCCGTACGGCGGAGCCAATGCCAGCTGACCCCATGATCAAATTCTGCGTGATCTGCCCACCTCATGGCATCGCGGAGCGGCGACGTGCTAAGAGGGTTCGTCTTGCGCTGTTCCATGTATCCTGCCCAGTCCGAGCGTAATTTCTCATCGCCATATGTATCCTCCGCCAGGCCAAGAACCTCACACGTAGCCTCGAGGACGTGGAACACTTTGACGTACCCAGAAATTGTGCTGCAGGTCACAGACCATATTTCCCCTTCAACTATCTCCGCGACATCTGTTATGGTATCATGTAACCAGCTAGTCCGGATGTTTCTCCCGTATTCTGTCGCAGAAGATAGCGCAAACCATAGCCGCGTCAACAGGAATCTGTTCATATATCGTCGATACGACACAGTGGAATCAAAGCGTTGAACCAAACCGCAGGGCCACCACCAGTTGCTTCTCGTTTTCTGGACTTGCCCATAGGCGCGCGGAGATAATGTCAGTAGGGCCTTGAAAAGCTGACCGGAGGAAGGAACTCATAACAGCGCTCTTCCGCTCTGAGACCTCTTGTTCTCGCCGTCGAAGATAAGGCCAAAAGTTTATCATAAGTGCCGAGCCGCTCCGCTCCAATGCAAGAGATAAACGTCGCCCAGAAAAGTCTCTAGAGAGCTTATAATAGGCCGATGAATAGACTGTTGAGGTGTGAATGCACTCAACATGTTCGGGCATCCGACGCTTACCTGCATACCGAATGAGCCTAGATACCAAACAGCACTGAAATCGTTCCCTGCCCGAAAGACCACCCAGAATGATCGCCCAGTGTTGAATGAGCCTCCGTTGAGAAAGAGGAGGTGGGAACGTAATGGGAGACAACAGCGGGAATTCAGGATGTGCGGGAAAATCTAAATGCCAGAAAAGGATGGGCTGCGCCGTGACATTGGCGGACTTATCCACGAGTACACATGACGGCAGTTGGGCTTCGTTTCTGTTTCTGTAACAGGGCGAGGCCGAAGGTGGTCGCGTTATCGTCAACGGCTTGAAACGTCTACCAGGCGTAGCCATAACCTGGGTCACACTCTCCTTGATTATAGGCGCTATCTCAGAACAAGACGAAGCAGAAACGGGAGGGTCGACCGTGACAACGCCCAAGTCATCCGAAGGGCGTGCGAAATTGATAAAATGAAGGGCGGAAGCGGCCGCTTGGAGTGCTGAAGAAGCGGTAATTTTTTGCCTCTTGGCCGAAGGATCGGCATGTGCCTGGCTCTGAGATATCTCCGAGGAAACACGCTTTAAGATGGCAGCACTTGAGCCGGACACAGATGGGGAATGTCTTTTTCCTCGGCCCCCAGACGGACAAGGAGATGGCTGTAGCGATGAACTAAAACCCGACGCCACGGAAATTTGGGGTATATGCGCGCCAGGAACCTTATCCAGAGGGTTTGGAAGAGACGGCGGACCCATAGCCCCTGGGACCGCTACAGTGACACGATTGTTGACAGGGGGATCATGAGGCGGAGAATGAGGTGGGCCAGAATCCAGTAACGAAGAATCGACTTGTGATCGCGTGTTCTGTGCGGATGTGGGCAGGGTGAGTGCACGGAGCTTGCTAATAAGGGCAGCTTTCCCAAGCTTAGAGAATCCCACGATGCGTCGCTCCCTACATAGGGCTTTGAGTTGAGAAACATTCAACTTCGAAAGATCGGAAGGTAAAGGGGCGGTGGGATCGTGGGAAGAAACTACGGGCATGGTGGTTCGACGATGAGAAGTGTAAGATCAGTCGTAAGCTTTGATAACAGCTGGTAACCACACCGTCTCAGTATATTTGGCAAAAACAGCACCAGTGACCTTACTTTCCCTGCCCTACACAACCGCAGTAAGAACCTCTCTAAACCTAAGGAAGTATAAAGGCTATAACCCCGCAACGGGGCCAATGTAAGGATCGTTGCGTGCCCGAGGCTATGCATCCGATCTTTTTTTTTTCTTCCTGACAGTCAAAACGTGGATCTTTGTCTTGTCCCCGGCGCCGTCACCGGCCACCCCCTCAGTCGCTGTACTACCAACAGCTACTTTCGGCGGCAGTCGAGGGTTGCTTACAGTGACCGAGCCGTATATATGCGCCTTATAAGTTTCCAAAGTCGCCTCGGGCTCGTCGAAAGGATTTGGTGATATGTTATCCGCGGGCGGCAGATCCACCGTACGCCTTGGCGGCGTCCGCGGGAGTGGGAGCGCGAGTAATTTCTGCGTCGGTTCGGCGCTCTGACTCTTTGATTTCGGGGGAGGAAGTTTCGGCGCGAGGCCCTCGCAAAGCCCGCGCACGGTGCCTTCGATGAGATCTGTCGCCTTGCGCGCACGCTCCTGCGTCGAAAATTCGACGCCTGTGAGAAGACTAGAAAGGATACGCTTGTTCATTGAGCGTGGGACCTGTCCAGGCTGCGGTGCGAGCAGCGGAGGACGTGGGGAAGGCATGCGATCCTCGGGCACAGAGATGCCCATCGAAAAGAAACCGGTGACGGCACCAGCAACGCACTCCTGCCGGAAGGACATGCGTTCCCAAAATTCGTCCGGCCCCACTTTGCTCAATTCACCCATGGGACGACCCTTCCTATCCTTCTCCTTTTCCGCGTCTCGACTCGTTGGATCATCCCCACCATTACGCGTCGTATCCGTACGGGGGCGCTTCCGCGGCGATGCTGGAGTGTCGGTGAAGGCGATCTCGTCCATGAAGCGGTTTTTCGGATCATCTTCGAATGATGGGATGTAGTGGCCGAGGTTGTGTAAACCCTCAGGAGGGGGACACGGAAGTGGGATGTTGGTTTGGCAGTATGGATGTCCGTAAATCCACGGTGGATTGGCAGTCGATGATGAGGTAGCAATTCCCATGACCTGCTGTGCCTCCAGTTCGTTGTGCCCAGGAAGCAGATGATACATATCCACCCGACCCTCAACCCCGATGGCCTCGCGAACATCGCCTCCTACTTGATCCATCACATGTCGCCACCACGCGCATAGGCGGGCATCGCTCAGCGGGCGCTTCTGCGGGTAATCGCTCGAGTTCGGGAAAAGATACTGCCCCTGGGCGCGAGCAAAGAGCTGTACCCAAAGATGTCGCGCAGCAACGGGGCGAGTTGCTGGATCGGCGTACCAGCGAATGAATGCCCTCACGAGAGTCGCTGTCGGCGCTGGCACGATACCCTGGCCTGTAGAGTCTACCTTCGACACATAAAGGATGGCGCAATCGGTCGCGGGAGCGTGATAAACGCAGGCCTCGATCGCTGCGACGAGCAGGTGGGGGGCGTCCGGGTTGGCTTGCTCGGAGAGAAGGACGAGGACGTCCTGGACGTATAGGCGGGGACGAGGAGAGGCATATGGGAATAGAGAATTATCTTTGGCAGGTGCTGTAACGAGAACGTGAATGTGAAATTCGCGCACGTCGGGAAGAGTTTTGAGAGCGGCGAGGAGGTGGTCTCGAAAGTTCATTGTGTGGCCACGTAGGCCGACCGTGGGAATGCTGTGTCTGATATCATATTGATACCAACTCCTCTACTCTGCGCCATCAAAGCATAATACTAATAACTCATACCCTACAACTAATCTTGTACCGACCACTGTTGGACCACACAGTCATTACTTGGCCAAGACCTATACACTTGACTCTGGTGATCCTTCATCATGTACCGACTCGGAGATGATTATTCCCTCCTTCAGAAACAATTTCGATCGTGAAGCGCCACAACGGTGTGCAAGACACGTACCGACGTGTCTAAGTCTGGTTCAGTGTAATCATCCTTGCTCGTTGCAAAGTCCGTAGTGGCTGTCTGGTGCACGGTGACAGCGACAGCGGTTGGTCTTGTCTCACAATTGAAGGTGTAGGGAGCTTTGCTCTGTCGGATCGACCGCATGTGGAAGGCGTGGCTCGAGTTATCATTGGAAGATCGTTCTCGGAGCGTGTCGCGACTATTCAACCTAAATGTGACGAATGTCAAAGCCTACGTTTTGAAAGCGATGGTTACCCTCACATGGCAAGGAAAGAGTTCACATAGCCTATGAGAATATCAATGCACCATCCTTTCATCTGACACCAGTGCGAACATACATTTACCCATCAACCAGTAGAGTGCCATGTAAAATAAACTAGAGCGCCAGGCTACAAACTGATCATGCTGTAAGACAACACCCAGGCACAACATTAAGATTGAGATATCTTACAGAGACAATCACGCCGGTGGCAAGGATGCTACTTTGGTTCGTTGATGTGATCGAACACCTGGTATAAATTCTCACCTTGTCAACAGCCCAGAGTTGATACTGTAAGTCATCATGGTAATAATCATTGAGTCCGTTCTATACATGGATGTTAAAACGCTGCTGTGCAGAGAAGACAAAACCTCACTTTGAGAAGCCTGTTCTTTTGCGATAGAGATACCAGCACATTGACAGGGCAATTATAATATCCGCCAAAGCGGCTGCACTCATTCCTACGCATGTTACCCACTACTCAGGCCGGGCCATCAGTGGGCGTAACCACAAGCAGATGTAGGGTCGTACAGTCAAGGAATTTAAACGAGAGAGTCGTTTGATCGCAAATCTGATTTTGGATATCAGACCCCAGGCAAAATATTCTGGTAGATTATACACACAATTTGGCGGAGAACACTAGTATACAAGAGTTTAGACACATTTTATAGACAAGAAGTGGAAACGAGAAACTCACCGAATCCTAAGGCTATAGGGACGTCGTCAAGGTTATCACTTAGCACTCAGGTGGCAGGAAAGAGCTTACCCAAGCAAAGCGCACCGAGTATTACCTAGGAATAAATATTAGGAAGCACCAATTAGATTAGCCCGACGTACTTACGATGATCAGTGGGACAACGATGCTCTTGCTCACTGTTAGGCAATCGTGTCATGAATGGCACCCTGAATGGTCAAAAGCGAAATGTTTACTGATATACACCCGTCTCGCATAAAACCTACTCTACATCAGGGGAACTCGCGAGCAAGGGACAAGGGAGAACGGACACTTGTACCAAAAAGCTGACGAGACCCTATCGCAATCATCAGTGAGCTGTCGATGATCCAGCGAGAGCAGAGCATACATTGACGTCTATTTGAACCTATGAAATGTTAGGAAGATTCAATGTGCCGTATAAACGAAGAATGTTTGTTAAAGGACAGCATACGTTTATCGCCCTAGGCTCCGAATTAGAGGCAAGTCACCTGGCAGAATAAGCCGACCTACCACATGTTTTGATCAAGGTTGGCGATATTGCCGAAATTCAGGATTAGATACCTGGTATGATGAACAAGGGAGAGAACGGCGAGGATAGATTGTGTCTCACCAATAGAGCGAATAAAAACATAGAATTGTGTGTAGTGTATCCATGACACTGAGAAACCGTTGTCTCTGAGACGTTTAATAGTAGATCCAATGTCCCACGTACGATAAAAAAGCGATGAATCCTTTGAGCATCATCGGATCTCGGGCACGATATTGGCTAGAGTTGTTCAGTGTCGTGTAGCGATGTGAAAGAATGACAATTGATTACCAGTAGTAAATCCATCTGGATGACCCGAATTTTCAGTGATAAGTCAACAGCTTGGAAAGGTGAGTCACTCACGTCTGGGTTACTGTGATACCATAAAGGCTACGCGTTGGCAAAATTAGCAAAGGAACGAGAAGGCAAAGAGAGAAGACGCACACTGCACTGATGATTAGCCCTATGAAGGCGATCCCGTAGGTATCCCGTATGTCCCCTACAGCCGAGCCAGGCATGCGGATGTGTCAAGTCAAACTGTATGTGGTAGAAGAGAGCGGAGGAGGGGACCGGATAAAAAGGAGGGTATGGAGGCACCGTATTTGAAGGCCGAGTTCAACAGGCAAGGATCCAATTGTATGGAAACACCAGCAGGTCCTTACTGCCACGAGAAGTGATTCGGACTGATTCCTGCCCCATGACCCTCCCTGGACCCTCCACAGGCAAGTCGAAAACGTTCGAGTAATATTTTCAGATATATGGATCTCTGATTTGCTGTGATCGAGTCATCATCAGTATTTCCCCATCTCCATACGGGTTCACCGTAAATTTGAGTAAGGGTTGCAAAGTGTTACGAGGATACCAGATGGGCAAACAATTGAACTATCTCCGAAAATGCTCGCTGACTAAGCCACCAAACGCCTCAATGGCCCTCAATTGCGACATTATCCTGGTAGTGACGCATTACTGTACTATCTGATCTGGTGGTAGTCGCCGAGGTCCCTCGGTATGCCGCAGTGTCGGTGCGTGCCAGTGTGGGCGCTCAATGGGGCATACACACCTCAAATTACTCCAGAAAAATTTAGACTTCCGAAACCAAAAGCCACCAAAAATTTCTGGAGACCACATGAAACTAAGATGTACCTTGTACATCCCATGAACGGATGTATCCAAAATCTGTCGACGACGACGACGATGACTGCGCAGTGCTCACTGGCAGACTACCCTTGCGGAGATCCCCTGATCGACGAGCTTGAAGTGACGTAACGTTTTGGGTATACTGTATTGACAACCAGCAACGACTGTAGTTAATCCAGCAAACAGTTTTATATCTAATTAACATAACCGCAACGGTACGCAACATGAAAGAGCTTCGACCCGACGAGCGGGATGGCGCAACGGTGGTCTATCCAAAAGCATGAGGCCTAACCTCTCTCCAGCGTCAGAGCCGAACCATTTGATGTCCCTGTTCCTCATTTAGAATGAGGGGAAAGCGTCCGACGGCACGGAAAGGCACGATGTTGGAAACTGAGATCAGTGCACTGTAATAACGTACAGTAACCAAGTTAAGAAGCTGTTCCCGAGAGGGCGGTCGACGACATGGAAAGATTACAACAAGTTAGTTGAAAACGCCAGGTGAGCCGTACCGGTCTTGCTGCTCTTGCAATGCTCAGGTGTTTTCGAGGCCTGAGGCCTGAGGGCTGCTAGATCACTTCGAGGCCCCGCTCAGTCCGAGTTTGAAGGAAGCCTCGGGCCGGCCAAAGCGGGCCTCCTTAACGCCGCAATTCGGGCCACTAACCCCGACCAATAGGCATCCCCTGCCATCAAAAACGCCTCCCTCGCCTCTACGACCCTCCATGAACTCCATGAACTCCTAACTGGTAGCACAAAATGGCCTAATCCCACTCCCAGTACAACCCGCGCACCTACCGCTCTAGTTTACTCTCCCTTATAGCCAACCTCCCCGTCGACCTCCACCGTGACATCGACGCGCTAGCAGCCCCTCTTTGGGCTCTAGAATACGCCTCCTCCCGCTTCTTCTCCAACCACCGAGTCCGGCACGGTGATGAGCGCAGACAGTGGGTCGCCTCCGTCCGCGCCAAACCGGACGAAAATGACCAACTCACCATCTTCTCTAGAGGTTCCAGGTCAACTGGAACCGCAAAGATGGACAGTTCCTCGCCACTGCCGCCTTCTCTGGAGGCATCGAAACCGCCCAGTCCGCAGCCTCGGCATAGCAGCCACGGCCTATGACGCAGACATCTCAGCCATATGGCTCGCTCAAGACCACCTTAACCGGCATCCGTCCCACAAAACCACCTTGCACTCCCCCAACCCAGCGGCCATTCAAGCGATAACCAACCTCCGGCCTCACACGGGCCAAATCTTTGCTCGAGAGTTCTGCACCACGCTGACTCAAATCTTTTCCCAACTACGCCGCACCTCCCTCCAAACCCGCGCTCCCAGGAGTGAAGCGATGCTCCGAGCTCGCCCAAGCCAACGCGGCAAACCCTTTTCCTACGGAATCACCGGGCGCCGCATACGCTGGCCTACTTCACCGAATCCGCAAAGGAGCTTGCCATCTCGGCTTGGCAAGCCAGATGGCACCAAGCGCCTCAACAAGCACAAGCCCACCTAGCCCTTCCCGCGCCCCCAAACGGGAACCTCGCGCCAGTTATCAAAGGCGCATCTGGAGGTTCAAGATACGCCTCCGCCACTCTCGTGGGCCTCATCACAGGTCACGTCTTCGTCGGCTCTTACACAACCAGTATCCACCCTCGCAAGCGAACTAGTTTCCCGGGATGCGGGACCAACCCCCAGACCGTCGAGCATGTCATCAAACACTGCCCGCACTACGCAAGAGCCCGAGCCGCCCACTTCACACCGATGGCCCCCGATTTGTCTCTGTCGACCCTCTTCGGCATCAAGAACGACGGCAAGGCACTCATAACCTTCCTGGCAAAGACGAAAGCCCGTCAAGTCGTTAGAGGAGGTTTTGAACTCGCGACTAGTCATTAGATGGTCGTCTTTCTCGCCGAGACACCGCCTCCTTGCCCAAGCGATAGCAAGCGTTGCAGTTTACTTCGAAGGAGTTCCGTGCCCATAACTCGGAGGTATTGGCATTTAGGGGCCGATGCTAGCCCAAGCTAGATATCGGCCCCTAACATCAATTCTCCGAGTCTGGGGTGAAATCCGCCCTCGCCTTGCTTTTCGCTTCTCACGCCTGCGCCTGTCCCGTTGGCCAGCAAAACATATCTGGACACATGGCAATCTCTGAAGCCCACAAGTGACCCTGAGCGTCTGAGGACTCACCAGGGGGGATGGCGGTATAGCCAATCTGCGCCAGTTGATGATCTGTGACGATCGCAGCTCTTTGAGACGATTTGCTTTCTTCCACGCGCGGGATAAGAGTGCTCTTTCTCATATCCTGTATCGTCCGCTCCTCATTCGTCGTCGTGTATGCTTGAGAATCTCATGGCGATACTCCTTTGAGGTGTACTAATACCGCGGTCAAGTACTGGAAGTTTGAATACCTCACCCATTCGCCAATCGTCGCAAAACTTGGTGAAGTATCTTATATGCGTCAGTAACGTAGCCCATGTATTTTCGATAAAGACATGTTGTATGTCGTGGTTTGTACGCCCGCCGACCGAACCGATGTAGCTACAGTAGTAGGACGGCGAATGTACAGCACTGTTAGTTTACCCTCTTGAACGACAAGCTAGTCACGAGGGCTTGCTAGTGAGCGCGGCAAGCCCGAGCGCTCTAGTGGCTGATTCAGAAGAGATCATGATGCATGGACTCTGCCACCAGTGGTGTTCGCTGCAGTGGGACATTCTCTCATTAGCTTCCCCCAAACACTTCCTTTCTCATGGCAGTCGTAAACCAGTATTCTATACCACCAGCAATGGCAGACATTGTCACCACCTGGGCGTTCCTCGAGGAAGGGGTCGACCACATCATGACAAAACAGGATACTCCACTGCCTTCTTTCAAGTACTACACCATGTATACTGTCTGTTACAACTATTGCACA
>Ga0137394_10001666_pt1 | contig 16312 bp, 11 predicted proteins | sample czobulk116metaG_FD_108278 | JGI IMG/M metagenome (GOLD analysis project Ga0137394, IMG submission 108278) | Vadose zone soil microbial communities from Angelo Coast Range Reserve, California, USA - czobulk1.16 metaG | ecosystem: Environmental > Terrestrial > Soil > Vadose zone | place: USA...
CGAGCCCCGCGTTCTTCGCCCAGATCGCGGCCTGCCCCTCGGCCTCGCGCGCGAGCTTCTGGAACAGATCCGCTCGCGGCGAGCCGCGCTCGACCTCCGCGATCACTCGGTAGAGATACGCGGAGCGCGTCTCGTCGAGCCAGCCTTCCCCTGATTTCGCCATGCCTGTTCCGTTCCCCAGCCGGGATTCTAGGCGAATTCGCGAAAAATAGCGTATTTCTTCTTACGTTCAGGAGCTTAACGATCTGAGACTTCTAATATCTTACCCGACATAGCGTCTCGGAGAGCCGCTTGGACGCTGTATGTATACGGGAATTTTAGAAGTTGACCGGACGCTCTCCGCCCGAGCTCGCACCCGGTTTCGCTGCTCGGCACGAGGCCAGGATCCGCATGGCCCGGAAGCTAAAGCCGGGTCACTTAAAGAGGTCTCGAAGCGTCTGGAGCGAGCGGAGAAGCTGCCCGCAAAGATGCTCGACGTGACCACGCGGCGATTTGTGCTCTCGGAGTAGCGTGGCGCGTAGCGTCTTGGCTTCGTCGCCCCCACTGTGCGCGCCACTCAGCTTCATGCGCTGCGCTTGCAAGTCGAGCAGCGGCTGGATCACCTCAGCAATCACCGAATCGTCTGTTCCGCTTACCTTCAATGCCTCTTTCGCCCAGAGGATAGAACCCCATTTCGGATCGCCCTCGCTTCCCGCATCCTTTGCGCGCGTCTCGAAGAATTTCTTCTCTAAGCCTTCGACGACAACCTTCGCCAACGTGCCGATAACATCGCCCCACGCTTTTGCGGAACTGGTGAGCGGATAGTGAAGCTGGCTGACCAAGTCCGGCTCGCGAAGCGTGAACCACTTGGCGTCCGCCATGTGCAGTTGGTCGATCAAGTACTGAAGGTCCCGGAGGCTGTCTGGCTCTAGGTCAAAGTTCCCCTCGAAATCCGTGGTGTAGGCGCGCTTCGATATCCCGGCCTTGGGCTTCTCGTTGAAAGCCTTCCAGTAGACCTGCTCCGGATACGGGAGGTCGCCGAGATACTTGATGTAGGTGTGCACCTGTCCGGCGGCGTTCAAGTCGTAGGTCTGGAGACTCCACGCATTCCGACACGTAATAGAGCGATGCTCAAGCGAATACTTTTCTGGATCAGCCTTGTACTTGTCGAGTACCGCCGCATTGAAGAACACCGGGGAGGTTTCATATGGGAGCGGCGAGTCCTTCTGAAAATATGACGCCATTGCTTCCGGCGAGCAGCTCACGAGCGCGATGCGATTGTTCTTCCAGTCTTGAGAGACGAACGACTCGTACTTCTTGGGCTGACGCTGAAGCTGATCTAGGTACTCCCCATATTCCTGGGCGGTGCGTTGCGGCTTGATGATCTGAACGCCGCGATAGTAGCTACTCGGCCCCTCGACGTGCGCGCGAAAATACAGCCCGCGCTCCTTGTCGCTTACCGCTCGCACGCCGCTGTCGTTCTCCCAGCCGTGGAAATTCTCGGGAACAACGGTGGAGTCGAACATCTGCACGAGCACGGTATCGGTTGCCGACATGTGCATTTCGAGAACGTCGCGCTTGATAACAATGCAGGTGCCCGTGCCGTAACCGCCCCGTCCTTTCTCCTCGGTCAGCACGATCAGGTCCTCGATATCGCCGTTATCGTCGAATCGCGACCATGCACGCCGTTCAGGCGTCCAGTGTAGCCCGTGCGCGTGAACGAGGAACTGCGCGATCTCGAAGTACCGTTTATCTTCTCCACGCCCCTCGAAGTTTCGGCCGAAAACTAGCTGCTGGCCGTTTTCCATTGACGTGGTGCCGATATTTCGAAGCGGCTCGCTGAACTCCACGCGCGGCGGCTCGCCCCCGCCCCACACCAAACCGCAGCCCCACGAGCTGTACGGATTACCGCTCCAGTTCGTCAGGTTCTTGTCCGCTTCCATCTTCGGAACGTCAGACGCCGGCACCAGAATCGAGTGCAAGAAAACGGTGCCGCGATGGAAAGCCGACCCGTACAACATCACCCACGGGCCGGTCTGCTGAGCTTCCAGTAGATGGAAGAGCGAATGCTGCTGCGCCCGTGCAACAGCCTCCTCCTGGTCCTTCAGAGGAGTCACCAGCGCAAGGAGGGCTTCCAGGCTCACCTGAACCTAGAGCGCCGAGAACAACATTCGCATCCACTTCCGATAGTGAATTCCTTTGTCTCGCGTTTGTCTGAGCGTTCCTTGTTGCTACATTCGTGACCGACACCCGCATTGACCTACCTATGCTCGCTGCCCCCTTTACCACCCGCCCGAGCGCACCCTCTCTGCCCTCTTGGCTTCCTCTCTAGCCCTCTTGATTTCGTCGTTAGCCCTATTCGCTTCCTCGATATTCTGCCCAGGTTTCACACAATCGCTCACTATAATGCTAAATGCTTGATGGTATTCCGTACGAAGCTCATTGAGAGAAAAAATATAGACAAACCGGATGAATTCAGGCTGAACTTCAAATCTATCCAGCAAAGGACCAAATCCTAAATTGGGACCGGTCTGCACGTTTATATAACCGCACATCAGTATTTTCCCAAACGAAGCTGTCTCAGTGGAAATGAAGGTGTCACGCATCTGCACACCTTGTAGATGCGACAGCTTATTTCTCACGGCCCATTCGCCAGAGGACACGGTGCGCTCCGAGACAGTGGCACATGCCGTCAGCAATGCCAATGGGAGAACGGCAATCATCAGTTTTTGCGCTGTACTCCACTCGCGGATGTCCATAATCGTTTCCCTTACTTCTTGAAATGGGGTTGCCACCCGATTACTCAGAGTTGCGGTTCAGGGAATTGCAACTTATGCGCCTTAGGCAGAAATGCTGTCATGTATTTGCTGTAGATGGCGTAATATTCGTCCCAGTCCGCGTTTTCGAAATCTTCTGGGCTTGCACGCACGATTTGGCCGACGAGACGCTGGCAAACTGCGTCTGCAACCACTTCGGCGAGAAGGACGCGGAAGTGCGCCAATTCCTGACCTGGGAAGCCCTTCTGGCTGTCGCCCAAGTATCTCCGCAGAGAAGGATGGCGGGCCGCGATTTCTAGGACATTCTGGCGCCAGCGATATCGCTGGTTCCCATGATCAATATCCTCGAGCTTTATCTTCAGTTCTACCCCGGACAGAGGCGGGGCAGTCGCGATCGTTGCGGACGCCTCACTGTTCCCCAAACGAGCTACGAGCGAAGCGGCTGCATCCTTTCCATCGGATTTCACGTAGAAGTCGCAGAGTGCAACGTTTAGTGCTTGGTGCGGTAGCAGGACGCTCTGTCCGGATAACAGGAAATGGGGCGAGCTGACTGCGATAGTCACGGCCGTGGGCACGGGGGCCAGTGCGATCGGCGCCAAGAGCCGAATCTTCTTTTGTTTCTGATCTACGCGAACTCGATACCGTTTGCTCTCGAATTGCAGCGTTCCTACGTCCTTATATCGATCCGCTTCCGACGCAAGTACTTCGACCATGCTTTCCGCCGTTATCGATCCAACGCGCACCCGAACTCCTGAAGCAGCTGTCGCGCTCTGGGCCTTAACCTTCCAAATGGCCCTCAAGACACCCTCTCTCGTCGGATGCTTCTCGAGTCCGCAAAAGCGCTTGTCCGAAACGATGTCTTCCGACAAGCATTCAATTTGCACACCTGACCCGACCTCAAGTTCGGGGAAGGTTTCCTGTCTCACGCTAAGCCAGAACTGCTGCGAGTGGCCCACGATCATCTGCGTAAAAGGCGGTGAGAGCGCATACCCCCGCTCCACGAACCGACTCTCCGGGTGCGTTCCTTCCGGATCGCGCGCGGTCTCTTCATCCTGGTAGTCGCGCATGAAGTCCTGCACCGCTCTCTCGAGCGCATTCAAACGTTTTCTGGTTGCTTCGCTCTCAATCTGCGCCTTCTGATGCTCCTCCCGCTTTCTTTCCTCCTCGACCAACGGCCTGAGTCTCTTGAGCGCCTCTCCGAACAGAGCCTGAACAAATGGGTGCTCCCGGTTGAGGCCAGACCGTCTGGATGGATCCAGAGGATAGGTTGGATTGAGCTTTGAATGGGTTTCGTGCGCTTCAAATCGGTCGTCGTATTCGTTGCACAAGTCGTCAATGTACGGACACACGAGCCGTCCAAAAAACCACAGCGCGCTGGCGTCTGACTCGAGTCCGGGATCGAATAGCGTTGCCTCATGTATCGCCCGCTTCGATTCGATCTGGATTCCCCCCAGCCGAAAGCGATCCCGCTCACGCTCAAATCTCTCTTTGGCCCTATAGATAAAGAGCTTTGCGGTGGCATTGGGATAGCCGGGGATCTCAAGCTGTTCTTTTATTCGTTCAGTCCTATCAACCCACGGTGCCTTCAGCGGGTCCTCCCTGTGCCGACCGAGATCTATGAGCTTTACACTGCGCCTTGGGTCGCGCAGCACACCTTGAAGCGGAACGAGGCGTTGGATTTGGTCCTTCAGGTTCTCATGCTGTGGAACGCGCTGATTGGCGTCGAGCTCGATTGAAACAAGTGTCCCGGAGCCGCTCGGAATTCCAAGGCTCTGTCGCACCTTCGATGACGCCGGTTGAGGATCGTGTTCAATGAACTCGAAATGCGGCGTTATCTCGCACTTGTGGTACATGCCGTCTGTTGCGGCAATGGACTCAAACGTGACATGCCCCAAAGCAGCAATGTCCTTGGCTCCTCTCGAATGTGTCCCTCGTACATCTTGGCCTTCGGCCAGTCCGCTTTCACGCCGCCCAACGTGGCTGAGCTTACGCTCCATTGTCTTTGAATCCATTCCGTCGGCGTTATCTCGAACCCTTAAAACGCTGGAAGCGACTCCACGGCGGCGCTCTATCACAACCTCTATGGTGCCGTCGCAGTTTAGCCTTTGGTACCGATCGTCAGCGTTCGTGACGAGCTCGACGATAGCGTCATAGATGTCCCGGACGGCTAGTTTCGCGGCCTGCATCAGATAGCGGGTGTGCGCTCTTAGCTCACGCGGTTTGGAGGCAGACACGGTCATTCCCTCGCTACCGTTGTTCCTCGTAAGACCGACGACACACTGAGACAAAGCCGACAACATCATCTTGCCCAGCGGCCGTCGCTTGCTTCTCCAAGGCATCAAAACGTTTCTGCCAAACGTCGGATTCGGCATCAACCCTGCAACGCAGTAGATCGGCAATCTGACCCAGGGCCGCCGAAAATCTGGTCGGATTCTCCGAATAGCGCAGAAACAGTGGATGCTCGCGAGTTCGGTTTAGTTGCTTCAAAAGCCGCTGCCGATGGACCTTGGCATCGCCACCGCCCGCCACTCTCTCCAGGGCGACCAAGTTCTCTCTGATCCAGCTTGCGCCCATCGGCGTAAGCATCCATCCGTCTTCTACAGGAAGGCGACGTGTCTTCGCCGCAAGCCCTCGCCTTTCGCCAGCGCGCCCCTCCACCATTGCGCCGTGTGGTGCTTTGCGCGCGTCAGTGAGGGCTACGCGAACGATATCTTTGTCTGGAAGGTGAGGGTGTTTAACCCATGAGAACGAGGTCGGAAAGAGTTCGAAGCACTTGAGCGTGATGTCTTCCGTATGCACGGGCTTGGACTCACCGCCGAGCAAATAAAGGCCGTAGACAACAAGCTGCCGATTGGGCAAAGCGCGTTTATCCATGGCTCTAGCCGGGGCCGGCAATTCGTACGCGGCTTATACCGAAGGTCATGTCAGCTCCACTGAAATCTTCACAGCGTCGAGCGGTACACCGGCGGCTTCTGCAATCTGCCTCTTCGCCGCGGCAATCACGTCGCCGAGCTTGTTGCTTGTACGCCCCCCTTCGCGCACTGCGGGGTCCGGCAGTCCCTCATTTCGAGTTGAAACAGAGCCAGACAACCGATACTGAGCCCATTTCTTGGCAAATCCTCCAGACTTCGCGGCATCGTCGCTAAACCAGATATTCCAAGTTCGGTTGTTGCCCTTAGTGGCTGGGCCAGATGCGAGCCATTCGGCATGCGCGCGGCGAACTGCTTCTACTGCAACCTTTGTCGGAACCAAGTACGCGATCACGGCACCAGGGGTGCGAGGGACCTCAGGCATGACTATCAGCACGAAGTCCGTGCCCTGGATGTTCAGCTTCGCATTCGGACTAGCGCTCTCTGCGAGTACAACGAGGATGTGGTCATTGCACGTGCGCACGCGCACGGATTGGCCATTTGATAGTGAATACTTCATTGCTCGGCTATTCGTGGGTAGCCGCTCCAGCGGCTTGCTAGCCTGCTTCATCAACTGCAGCCCCGCCTCAAGCAGGGCTTGATTATCAACGCGCTCATCCATCTTTGTTTCCGGGTAAGGGTTGCTATATACACCCTTATACACCCTTATTACAGTGAATGCAAGACTATAAGGGATACTATATCCTGCCAACTGGCAAGTGCAAGGGAGCTATAGGGGGGATGGGCAACCCGCAGCGGGGCAACATGACGCGCGAAAGTGGAGACGGCAACGATAGCAGCTATGGCATAAACCGCAGTTGCCTACCTCCGCAAATCCTAACGAGAGGTCCTACTACAATTGGTTGACTTCCTAGATGACAAGACTTTTTAGTTGCCGCCAACACTTTGAGCGTCCGCTTTTGGCCGAAAGCTGACGGTCGCCAATGGACCGCTTTCGACCCGACGCGGGCGTTCGCGCCTCGCAATTCAAGCGACTTTCCGGATCTCGCTAATGCCGTTGCAGGTCCTGACCTTGTGTTAGGGCAAACACAATAACCGATCGGTCTGTTGGTTCGGCCGAATGGAATTCCCGTGGAAGGTCGACTCCCTCGATAAACTCTACCCCGGGCAATACGTCACTGTTATCCAGCCAACGCCTAACGCAATTTGCCCGCATTCGCGCGAGCCCCGCATTGTTGCCGACGAATTCGCGGGCCAACGGGGTAAGGGGTGTCGTGTCGGCAGTTCCAAGCACTCGGACTTTCGACGGGTGCAACGCTTGCAGGGAAGCAACGATTGCCGGCATTTGATCCTTGATCGCTGGCGCCGCGCCGCAAGGTCTCCCAAGATCAAAGTTTTGCACGATACCGGCTCGCACCCACCGTTCCGCAGCCGATGTCGGTTCGGCTGGCTCCGCTTTGACCCTAGACAAAACGAAGTAAGAAGCGCCAACCAGCACAATCACCGCGAAAACGGTTCTGATCGTCGTTTGGCAGTCGGTGAATTTATCTTTCCGCTCCACACCGAAATGTTTGGGCCAAATGATGTAGCAGCCAAGGAGGACAATTAGGGCAACGAGGAAAAGCCAGTCAAAAAAACACGGAGTAAATGGTTTATGAGGATCGTGTTGCCAAGCAGATAGTATTCCACCTAGACCTGCCACGAGTAGGGCAATCGACCTCAGGAACCACGACGCATTGACAAGTTTCGGTCCTCGTATGGTGGCCGCGGTAATGAGCGCCCCGGCCGGAATAAGGCCAGCGACGACGAACGTGCCGACGGGATCCACCAGCTGTAGGTTGCCGCCCGGAAAGCGAAGGCACATAAAAGCGAGTCCGAGTGCGACGCAATCGATTAGGTCCTTCGCGAACTCGGAAGAGGTATAGGTCAGTGGACTGGAGGAATGCGGAGAATGCGCGTTTCTAAGGGTGACGAAAGACCGGCTGTGATAGACGATAAAGAAGGCCCCGAAAAAAAGCGACCATCCCGCTGCGGCAGGTGGGATAGAGTGAGACTTCCAATGGAGGAAGGCCTCCACCCCCCATGCGATCCCCGCGCCAAGCGCCGCTGGATACAGGAGATCAGCAGTAATGGCGAAACGCTGTTCTGGAGTGATGTTCATCATAACCTAAACCCCGCGGCCCACTCGGACGCGATCGGATTGCGAACCCCTCGCCTCGCCGCCTCAATGCGCGACTCGCCTTTACTTTCGCTGCCGCCTCGAGCTGCGCCCGGCCGCCTCGAAATCTCGAAGCGCCGTCCGAAATCGTCCCATCAAACTTTCTGGCACTGTCCCTTCGAAAACCGATCCGAGCTTGACGAATTTCTCGTGCTGTACTACAAATGGTCGGCGGGTGAATGTCTCGGTCGGATGACCTGCCTGCAGCATGCGCGTCATGTCCATCATATTCGATGTCTTATCCGCACAGGAAATCGCCTTGGCAGGCACAGGTGCCCGTCTGATTCTCTCCAGATAGCCGGCGTTTCGTCGCTCCCAGTTTTCCGGATCAGTTTCGTCCTTCTCAATCTCCGACACCCAAGCAACAAGTCGCGCGATTCTCTCGCTACCAATACGCTTGATAAGCTCGTGTTCCTACCAGCCTAGATCTTCGATCGTGTCGTGCAGGAGACCGGCGGCAACTGTGGCGGGTGCACAACGCGCCTCTTGCAGCATCCCTAGGTCCGTCGGCGAACGACCGGAGAACGCGTAGACTTAGACATTGCCTGCGGCTCAGAAGCAACCCTTGCCGCCCACCAGCGAGCGCAGGTGGGTGCCCGTGCGCCGTAGGTACGCATCGTCCACCGGAGCTGGAATCCCGGTAAGCGCCTTTACGTGTACGTGCAGCTGGCGCATGCCGATCCCAGTAGGCGGAGTGATTGATATCGTGCAGGACCCTTCGTCGGCGCTTGGTCGCCCGGCGGCGACAAGGAGCGCGTCGCAGGTGGCGGCTGCCACGCGGCTCAAATACGCGAGCTGGTTATCGGCCAAGTCAATGGGAAAATTTGCCTCGACTTTTGGTATGACGAGCAGCTTCGTACCGCGGTCACCGAAATCGACCAGCGCCATCAGATTTGAGTCCTCCCATACCACACGCTCTTTCTCTGGGAGACTAAGGCGTTCGGGGCACGTCATGCCAGCGAGTGGCGTGAAGTAATCCGGAAGGTCCCTCTTGACTCTGGGACGCTGCTCCTCGGCAATCTTGCTCGCATCCGCGAGCGTGGCGTTGGCTCCCGCCGTGGCTGCTTTCCAGTCAGCGAGTAGCGCGGGTGTAGGTGTCCTGATTGTGGCAGCCCGAGCGCTTGTGTTCTGAGCGATCGAAGACGACGCACACGCGGCTAGGAGTATGGCCGCGATACCTGGCGACAATACCTGAGACATGATTCTCATAGCCACCATTCCTCGTTATTGTGAGCGCGCCTCGATCTTCGTGATCCGGAAGGCGTTACCGTCCTTATGGAAGGCGCTCTCCGCGGTCGACAATTCCTCCGCCTTTCAGATTGCGCCAGTCCTTGGGGCGTATCACGCGGACCATGCCTGTCCCATGGTCAACCTGAGCCGTGGCGACTTCGCGCTCAGAGCCTCGTACCGACTGCATCTCGAGATCGTATTTGAGCGCTGCCTTCGGCGATGCGATCCGGACTGCTCTTGCTCTATCCACCAGTGCGACCTCGACTGGCGCGCCCGCGGGCGGTTTGAGATGCGACGAGGTGAAGACTTTGCTGGAGCGCCGATCCTCGACTCGCGCAAGCTGTACGTCGTACTCCTGTGTCCCGCGAGCGTTGCTAAGGACAACCCCCGGCTCCCTGCTTGCGGGATAGCGCAGCGTGATGGTTTCGGTCCCATTGCCGCCTCTCGCAGTCACGGCCACGAACGTCTTGCCGGAGGCGGATCTCAACGTATAACCCGTGTTATCCGCCTTTATGGTGACCTTGAGCCCCCCGGCACTAGGTCCGAAGTGGGCTAGGTACGTCGCATGTTTCTTCCTGCTCGGCGCGGAAGAAACAATGAGCGGAACAATGCTGCGCATCCCGGTCGCCAGCGCCGTATCGACTTCGTAGGTACCCGGCCTGTAGAGGCGTCTCCCGCGACCGTCCGTTACTTGCTCGACCGAAGCACCCGCCCCCGACAACACGAGCGTGGACGAGATCATGCCGAGCACCTCAAGCCCCAATGATGCGGGTGTTCGGCCTACCGGAGCAACAAGTGAAATGGGAACGACGTTGATATAGCCCCCGCTGGATGGGCTTCCGGACCATGTATCGTCGGTAGCGAAAGGGAAAGACCAGCTGTGGCCGTCGATCGAGATGTAATTGCTGTTAGTGTCGTACCACGTTTGTTTGTCGCGGATGTATGGGCGATTGGGGTTGTAGACATAGATTCGCTTCTTGCCGGACCCCAGATCCTCGGCTTTATACGCAACCATGGTATGCGCGTCCTCGGTGGGATCGAGAGACCTCGAGATATTGACCAAAACATAGTCTCCGGCAGCCTTTAATTGATTGAACCTTTGGTATGCGAAATTTGCGTCTCTCGCATTTCCGGTCGCGATCAGGTCAAGCTGGTACTCCGCGCTTGCTGCATTGAGCTGGTGACCGTGCATCATGTTTATCGCGACGAGCAGCGCCGGGTTGGTTGGCCCCGTATTGTCCGAAACCGAGCCGGAGTACTGCCCGACCGGCAAGCAGAACCCGAGATGCTCTCCGTCCCGGTTCATCAAGAGGCTCATGAGGGCCATGCCATAGCAATTCCCAGGGGCAGCCAGGGCCTTGTAGAGAACGTCGTAGAAGACGATATCGGGCGTAGCCCGGGAATCGCCGGGCGCCGGTTCTTCGGGAATGTTGAGATAGGTCCCGCGGTATGTGCTCCACGGTAAGATGTCGGGCTTGGTTGGATTGTCGAAGCTCCAGCTGCTGTGCTGAGGTGCATCGCTCTGAGACGTGGCAACGGCAGACCATCCGAGAGCCGTCACGAAGATGATCGAGAGGAGAACTATTCTCTTCATGGTATGCCCTTCCTGGGAGCCGATGTTGCTGAGATCTGTCCACGCAAGCCCACCGCGGCGACCTTGTACCAATACGTGACGCCTTTCGCCACGGCAACATCGACATAACGGCTTGCGGATACGACCGACCCGATTTGCCGGTATTGCCCTGCCTCGCTATCGCTGCGAAACACCGCATAACCCACCACCTTTGCCGGGTCGAACGGAGGCGACCAATCAATTGCGAGTCCCACCTCGAGAGCTGTGGTCGCAGCCACCGACGTGATAAGCGGTACCGCGGGCGTTGCTGACGAATAGGTGAACGTGCTGATGGGGACGGCCGCGTTCAACGATGCCTCGTTGCCGCTTTGGTCGATTCCGACGACCTTGTACCAATAGGTTCTCTTCGCCACGACGCTGGTGTCGACAAACGCACCCACGCTGAGCGTCTCGAACAGCGTGAGGGGGATTCCATCACACCCGACGGTGGCCGGTGGCGTGTAGCGCGAAGTCAGAACCGCGGGCAGTGCAGGCGGTATGGCGACCGTCATTCCGCCAACGAATGCATAACCGGAGTCCTTTTGGTTGCTGCGGTATACGTGATACGCGGCTATGTCCTGGACCGGCGCACCGATCCATTGGACTTGCACCGAGTCGCTTCGCGCGGGCAGTCCGGTGATGATCGCCGCTTCGGGGGGCGTCTTATCGACCAGCCGAGCGCAGACCGTCTTGTCGGCGGGCCCTGGCACATTGACGGCATTGGGCAGACCGCCGCCCACGTTCTGCGCTCGGTCGAACGCGCGAATCCAATACGAATAGCAGACCGGCGACCGACTCGGGATCGTCCGATCTTCGAACGTGACATCAGTCGAGGTGGCGGCCGGGACACCTATCGTTGCGATCAGTGCGTATGGCCCTGTGCACGGATTCGTCGGCTTGCTCTTGTCGACCGCTGGATCGCATGGATTGCAGATCCCATTGTGGCAAAGGCTTCGATAGACGCCGTATCCCTCGAGATCGGCCTCGCCATTCGGCGTCCACGTGAGCTTGATGTAGTTGTCGAACCCGAGTGCCGCCAATCCAGCCACTGCCGCAGGCGGAGTGAAGTCCTTCAGGTGCGCTTCAGCAGCAGCCGAGAAGGCGCTGGCATTTCCTGCGCCATCGATGGCCTGGACTCGATACCAGAACGACTTCTCGCCGAACGGTTGGATAAGAACGGGAGAATTGTCTGCCGCTTGTACTATGAGAGTCGGACTGGCCGGCGCGGGAATGGGTCCTCCGACTGGAGTTCCGGTGTCCGGCGGTGCATTCACATCGTTGTAGCGATACAGGCGGTAACTCGTCACACTGGAACTGTCGACATGTCCGTCCACATCGAGTTGCACGATGGACCAACGCATCTCGATCGTGTGCGCCACGTCGTTTGCCGTTGCCACCACATCCATGGGTGTGACCGGAGGCGTTGAATCCCGCGGCACGGCTTGAACAGGATTCGACGTTGGGCCTTTCCGTCCCAACAAATCCACACTCGCGACACGGTAGTAGTACCGGTTGCCATTCACCGGCCCGCTCGAGGGCAGTCCCTCCGGCGTCCACTGCACTGCATCGAGAAATCCCGGTGACGGTGCGATCGAGGTGCCGTCGAGCGTCTGCCTGACTTCCCCCGATGTACCGTCGCTGACCAGCTGAAATGGGCCGGCAGCCGATGCGCTGCGGTATACGGCGTAGCCCGCTGCACGCGGCTGCGCGGTCCAGTACAACAGCACGCGGCTGTCCCCGATCGAAGCGGTCACACCCGTCGGCGCTGGAACCGACACCGGAGCGCCGGCGACGATGCTGACGGGCGGATAGATTCTCCCGGTGTCGCCACCTCCGAGGTTTATGCCATGGACGGAATAGCTTTGCGGGCCCACCGGCACACCCGAATCGACGTAACCCTGACCAAGAACGACGGCTACTTGCCACTGCGCTTGTGCGAGAGCCTGCAGTGTGCGCCACGCGGCGGAGCCGGACGTGACGGTGGCAATCGCGCAGGGGTCAAACGCAACGTCACCCCTTTTTAAGCCTTCGGCAACGCTATTCCAGGCAGCCGAGCCCTCAGGCATTACCCCGCGAATCGCGCTGCACGAGGTATACACCGAGAGCGGAGCCGCGTTGATCGGACTCGACGGGTACGCCGCATCCGTCGAGCGCTTGCGATAGACGTTGTAACGCTTAGTCGGAGGCGATGCAGGCCATGTAAGGATGACTTTGACCGGCGCCGTGGACGTCGTTGCGATCTGTACGCCTTGTGCGAAGACTTCTCCGACGCATGCCAGGCATGTGAGCCACAGTCCTGCCAGGATGCGCGGCCTCACCATGACACATCCAATCCGTCGTCGCTGATCTCGATGCCGAGTTCGACCGTTCCGCATACGAGCCACGCGCCGCAAGCCGTTAGTCGAAGGTCCCCGGCGAACGACACTGGCGAGGGTGGAACGCCGACCAGCCGCAGATCCGCCCACCCCGAGGCGTATCCCAGCCCGCCCAGGATCTTGCCCCACGCGTGCGCGGAGGCTTGCTCGATCGTCGTCGGTAGCCCTGCGGTCCCTACGAATACACCGAGCCCCGTATACGACTCGACGCCTCCCGAGATCACCCAATTACCGAGACTCTCCCCGAGTTTCCCGTACACGTAACTGCCCGTGAGTTTGCTCGGCAGCGCAGAGATGCTCGGTCGCAATCGCGTGCTCGCCGTAGTGATGATCCATGCCTTGTCCCTGGGTGCGTTCAAGCCAACGTAGAACCCTCCCTCCACCTTGGCGGCGTCCATCGGCCCTATGATTCGGACGCTCGCGCGCCCTTGCAGGGATTGGTATCGATCCGTGGCCGTCGGTACTGCCAGATGCCAATCGAGTCGCCCCGAGGCGCCTAGTCGGCTTGAGCCGAGCATCGCCGACGAGTCGAAGGTACCGTCGACCACTCCACTCACCGCGCTTTGATCGCGCTCGACCGCAAAGACCGCCGACCCGGAAACCTCCACATTTCCGACGATCACAATAGTCAACAGCATGTCGCCCTGCACTATTACCTTGGAGATAGTGGGTTTGTAGTCGAACTGGACCGCTGCAGACGCGGCGTTCCTCGCGATGAGACTCGTCGCGGGATCGATCTCGAGGCGCGCTCCGAGGCCGAAACGCTGAAGGTGCCCGTTTGCGATACAACCGCACCCGTAGAGCTCCGCCACCGACAGGAAACTCGTAAACGGACCCAGAGCGACACCGTGCCGGCTGGAGTCGCTTGCCGTGATGCAGATTTGCGAACTCTTCAGTGCGATTGAAGCCGGCAGGTTCCCGGATATCCATTTGAAGTCCGCTGTGCCGTTGCCGATGAATCCGTCCTGCAGATTGGCGTCGTAGTTGTACGTGAACGCGAACTGGGCAAGATCTCCGCTCCAGGGAGCGTTGAGCGCGTGATCGCTGGCCCTGTACGCGCCATTCGGATCGACGTCGTCCTCGAGCGTCGCCAGGCGCGAATCGTTCGGTGGGCCGGGCAGCTCGGTGTGATACTCATCTTTCACGTTCACGTATCTCGCGCCGAACAAGTCGAATGAGACGTTGCCCGCCGCTCTGAGATTCGGATACGGGGGTCCTGTGGGCGATGACCGCGCGATGTAATCCGACAGCTTCACGTACGATGGCGTGAACAGAAAACCGTCGAAGCGCTGGCCAGCCGCGTTATAGTCATAGAGCAAGCGGCCAAGCTCGCCATCTGCGAGGATCTCGCCCCAAGTAAGGAAGAATGGCCGGACAAAATGGCGTGGCTCAGCAATCCCGCCCGCGGTGACGAATATCTGACCGGTGCGCACGCTCATGACTCCACCGGTTGTGGCGCCCGCATTACGAACAAGAGTTACGCCCCAGTAACTCAGCGGCAGCGGACTGTCGAGCGGAACCTGCGCGCCCGATATTTGCGCGGTGGAGGTGAATTGCATTTGATTGAAGCTGACCGTGCCGTCGATGGGCTGCGCCAGTTTCACCATGCCGCTCATGTTTGCGCCGTGTACGGCGCTGCTCACGAACTTGATATCAAGAGAATACTGGGGTGAGGCATGCCCGGTCGACGTTGCCGTGAACGCCTTCTTCCCGACGTAATAGGACTCGCGGGTCGGTCCGAGATCAAGGCTCGTGGAGGTGTCCGATACGAAGCTGGAGATGTTCGCGTGCACGCCATCGGTAACGATGTTCACCCAATTGGGAAGGACCTCTTTTCCAGGAACGAAACGCAAGGCCACGGCTCCCGGAGTGTCCGGTGTGTCGATTTCGAAATTGCCGGGTGTGCAAAAGGTCAGCCCCTGCATTCCCAGCGTGGACGCCCGTTCGCAGGGTGGTTGCGCTGGCGCCAAGAAACGATCCGACGAATCGAGCGGCGCGAAATTCGGCCTGTGCGCGCTCGACAGGTAGAAGGTCCCCGTCTTGAAACCCCAGGCACGGAAGTAGCGCGCCCCATTCGGCGCCGGTTGGGACACGAAGTCCCCCCAACTCAAACCGGCGGGCAGCTGTGTCGTCCCCACCAGTTCAAGCTTGTCGTTGAGATCCAGGCGATCGACTTTCGACGTTAGCGGCTGCCCGTTCTGATCTCCCACGGCGAATCGCGGTGCCGAGATAGTCGAGTTCCTGAACTCGCCGGAGCGTATCGCGCTGTCCACGAGCTTGATCGACCCCTGCGTGAGCTCTATCGCATAGCCGCTGGGCTCGAGCGCTTGGAAGCGAAAGGGAGCAGTCAAGCCTAGATTCGCGCTCACGCCCGCAGCCACGACATGAGCTGTGGGATACGAATAGGCGGCCCTGACGTATCCGGAATTGGACACTACAAGCGCATTCGTCTCGGGCAACGTTGTACCAGAACCCAGGACGACACCTTTCCATGCGGCAGTAGGCGGCTGGCCGTTTATGATCGTCGAGGGCGACCAAAGGTGATCGAAGTCAGCCACGACACCGGTTCCCTTGATCTCCATGCCCGTATTGCCGACGGACCAAGGGCCATAGGCCAGGGTCGGCAGCTCTCTCTGGAACTCGCATGCGCGGGTCACGGGAATCGCCCCGAGGGCAGCACGACCTGGGTGGCCTGTCCCCGCGTCGACGATGGAGGCGGGCATCTCCAACGTCACGTCAGCACTGACGGCCTGAGGCGTGATCGTCAGCGTATTGATCAATCCAGAAAAGCCGCTCAGCGGGAATGCGGCAGATTCGGCGTTGCCCGCCGCGGTGTAGAGCGCCCTGCCCGAAACCACGTCTGCGACGCCGGGCAATGCGGTCATTGCGATCGTCAGGTCGACGAATCTCACCGGCATGCCGCCCGACAGGCTCAGTCTCCATTGGATGTAAGTCCGCACGGCATTCGCCCGCTGGCTGTCCGTCACCAAGCCTGCCGGTATCTGGACGATCATCGTCGAGGCGACCGCTGCTTGTGAATCAAGTCGCTGCGCCTCGGCCAACGCAATTTCGCGCGACGGATGCTGCACCACGGTGACCACCGTCAAGGAATGATCCACCAGGTTGGTGGATGCGAAGGGCAAGCGAATCGCGGCCTGACATTGGAACGCCAGACGCCCTGTGCCGCTTGCTTGACGAAACCTATGCTGGGTAGCGTCCCAAACTTTCGATTGCCACGTCTGGACGAACAA
>Ga0137394_10001667_pt1 | contig 16308 bp, 13 predicted proteins | sample czobulk116metaG_FD_108278 | JGI IMG/M metagenome (GOLD analysis project Ga0137394, IMG submission 108278) | Vadose zone soil microbial communities from Angelo Coast Range Reserve, California, USA - czobulk1.16 metaG | ecosystem: Environmental > Terrestrial > Soil > Vadose zone | place: USA...
TCTCCTGCAAATGGCTTCTCCACGCCGCCGTTGAAAAAATAAGTCACGTGCGCGTATTTTTCCGTCTCCGCGGTCCGCAAATTCTTGTATTGCAGCTCCGCGAACACCTGCGCGAGAATGTGCTCGAGTTTTTCCGGAGCAATCACGAACTTCAGCCATGGCCAGTTCTTGTCGTATTGTGTCATTCCCACGTAAAACAAATTCTTCGGGCGTTTCGCGTCCACAAATTTGTCGAAGTCCGGCGCCGCCAGCGCGTACGTCATTTGCCGCGCGCGGTCCGCACGAAAATTGAAAAAGATCACCGCATCATCGTCGTGAATCAGCCCTGCCGGTGCTGCAGAAGCCCCGCTTCCTTTTGTCACCACGATCGGTTTAATAAATTCGTCGGTCACGTCCGCTTCGTAACTTCTCTGGAGCGCTGCAACCGGATCCTCGGTGCGCGTTTCCGCTTCGCCGTGAACCAGCGCGCGGTAAGCCAGTTCAACGCGTTCCCAGCGGTTGTCGCGGTCCATGGCGTAGTAACGCCCAACCAGAGTTGCAATCTCGCCGATTCCGAGTTCGCGCATCTTTCGCTGCAACTGCCGCACGTAATCGCGTCCGCTGTTCGGAGGCGTGTCGCGCCCGTCCATAAAACAGTGCACAAAAACCTTCTCCACTCTTTGCTGCTTGGCCATCTCCAACAGCGCAAACAGATGCTGGATGTGCGAATGCACGCCGCCATCGCTCAGCAATCCGACAAAATGAAGTTGCCGTGATCTTCCACGCTCCATGGCTTGCTGGAACAGCGACACGTTCTGCAATTGCTTGTTAGCGATAAGCAGGTCGATTCGCGTAATGTCCATGTGCACGATGCGACCCGCGCCCATGTTCATGTGACCGACTTCGCTGTTACCCATCTGTCCTTCGGGCAATCCGACGAAAGGCCCCGACGTGTGAATCAAAGTATTGGGAAATTTCTGGATCAGATCGTTGTACGCCGGCTTGCGGGCCAGCGCAATCGCATTCCCCTTCGTTTCCGCGCGGTATCCCCATCCATCCAGCACGGTCAACACAATTGGTTTTGGTCGCTCGGTCATCGCTCTTCATTCATGAATTTGAATTGGCTCTCCAGGCGAACGGTTCAGGCCGCGCATTACCTCGAAGCAAATTCGTTCAGCGCTCCAAGCAGGCGGTCGACTTCTTCGGCGGTGTTGTAATGGACGAGGCCGACGCGGAGGACGCCGCCGTGTTGTTCGACGCCGAGGCGTTCGGAGAGATTCAGCGCGTAGAAATTCCCGTCCCAGGTGAAGATTCCGCGCTCGCCAAGGAAAGTGGCGATTTCTGTCGGGTTGTGATCGCCGAGGCGGAACGAGAGCGTAGAGCAGCGTTCGTCAAAACGTTTGGGGTCGGTTATGCCGAAGATACGAATCCCCGGAATCGTTTGCAGTCCCGAGATCAATCTGTTGAGCAATCCGGTTTCGTACTGGTGCGTCGCGCGGTAGGCTGCTTCTAACGCTTCGCGGCGGCCCTTGACGCTTGCGTCCGAGTGTCGTCCCAACTCGGCAATGTAATCCACGGCTGCGCCGATGCCGGCGATCAACTCCTGCACTTGCGTTCCGGTTTCCCAGCATTCCGGGGAAGTATTTGCCGCGGGGCGCACTTTATAAGGCTTGAATCTTTCCAGGTGTTCGCGCTTGCCGTACAGCGTTCCCATGTGCGGGCCGAAGAATTTGTAGGGCGAACAAACCAGAAAATCGCAATCGAGAGCCTTCACGTCAAGCAAGCCGTGCGGAGCGTAATGGACGGCGTCAATAAACATCAGAGCGCCTACTGCATGCGCAAGCCGGGTGATTTCAGCCACGGGATTGATGGTGCCCACCATGTTCGAGGCGTAGCCGACGGCGACGAGCTTTGTCTTCGCGGAAATCTTTCGCTTCAAATCCTCCAGGTCCAGCGTGCAATCGCTTTCGCGGATGTCCACCTGCCGGATGAGCACTCCTTTTTCTTCGAGCGCGCGCCACGGCGCGACGTTTGCGTCGTGGTCCAGGGTGGTCACCACAATTTCGTCGCCGGCCTTCAGTTCGCGGCCGATCGCGCGTGCCAGCGCAAAGGTAATGGTCGTCATGTTCTGTCCAAAGACGACTTCATTCGAATCGCAATTAAAAAAATCCGCCATCGCGGAGCGAGCCGAGACGATCATTTCGTTGGTTCGCCAGCTGGTGAGAAACGCGCCGTAAGTATTCGCATTGGCACCAAAAAAATAATATTGCACCGCGTCCATCACCTGCTTGGGGACTTGCGTGCCCGCAGGGCCATCGAGAAAAGCAGAGCCGTGGTGGCTATACTGCAAACTCAGCGAAGGAAATTGTTCCCTGACCCAGGTGATGTCGAATGGCTTCGTTTCTGCGCTGCGCATAACTGGTGTGCTCATCGTCTCTTTCCCGGCCACAAGTGATCGTGAATTCTGAGCCGTTAGTTTCTCACACGTTGCGCCTGGGTTGTAGGGTCGCAGCTTGCCGGGAGCATGCTGCGCCCCTACAAGCGTGATTCAAACGGCAGCTAACTTCTTTTTTGGAAGCAGCTTGCTGCGACCAAATTGGGAGCACATTTTGTTTTGCTCGCAGGCCGGACAAGATTTTGCGCAATTCAGCCGTGGTACGATACTTGTGGTTGTTCCTCACTCATGCCGCTTTGGCGCCGGCTATAAATCAAATGGGCGGCCGCACGGCGGCCAGCCCCGCGCCATGTTTCTCATGAGGTGCTTCGTGCCCGACACTATCCCGCCAACCGAGCGCACGCGCGTAATCCGCGAGTCGCATCGCGGCGCCTACGATCGCGAAACCATCGACAAGATTCTCGACGAAGGCTACGTGTGCCACGTGGGATTTTCCATCGATGGCCAACCTTACGTCATTCCCACGCTGTATGCGCGCATCGGCGACGCCCTTTGTTTTCACGGCTCCGCTGCCAGCCGCATGCTGCGCAACGCGAGCGCCGGAATTTCCGTCTGCATCACAGTGACTTTGACCGATGGTTTCGTTCTCGCGCGCTCTGTTTTCAACCATTCGATGAATTACCGTTCCGTGGTCGCACTCGGCAAAGCGACTCTTGTCGACGCACCGGAAGAAAAACTGGAAGCGCTGCACGCCTTCACGGAAAAAATAATCGCCGGCCGCTGGAACGATGCGCGCCAGCCCAATGAAAAGGAATTGAAAGCCACGAGCATTCTGCGCCTGCCGCTCACGGAAGTTTCCGCGAAAATTCGGAGCGGCCCAGTCGAGGACGATGCCCCGGATTACGCGCTTCCTGTATGGGCCGGCATCATTCCACTTTCCTTGACGCCGGGCGCGCCGATTCGCGATGCGAAGTGTGATCCTGGCATTCCAGCGCCCGCTTACGCAACGCACTACAAACGGTGAGACATGAGCGACTTCATTCCTGCACCCATCAAACCTGTCGTCGCGATCGCCGCACTGGAGGCGCTGGATATTCGTGCCGGAACCATCGAGCGCGTGGAAGAAGTGCCGCGTTCGGACAAGCTCGTGAAGCTCACCGTAAATTTCGGCGATCATTCGCGAACGATTCTCTCCGGAATGAAAAAAGAGCGCGAGAATCCGCGGGAGATCGAGGGGCGGCAGGCACTCTTTGTCGTGAATCTCGAGCCGCGAAAAATGGCTGGTGAAGTTTCCGAAGGCATGCTCTTCGATATCGGCTACACGGATGGCGTCACGCCGGCTCTCTCGGTTCCGGAACGGCCCGTTCCGAACGGCACTCGCGCCGGCTAGACCCCGCGCCGTGGTTTATTTAAGAGAAATTCATTTCACTCCTGAAAGTTTTGCGGCGGCGGAAGAGATCAGCGCGGATTCCTCCTGCAGAATCTTCGCGACGACTACGATGGCTTCGTCGGCTTCTTTCCATTTTTTCAGCTCAATGGCTTCGCGGACGGCGGGTACCGTTTTGACGGCGTAGCCGGTGTAGAAGCCCGGGGCATAGAGCTGGTGTTTGAACCACGGGCGATTGGGCAGGCCATCGGCGTTCGTAAGTTTGCGCTCGCTCTCGATGAGCATTTTGTTGACTTCGGCAAGCGAGGTTGAGGCCAGCGATACTCCACCGTTGGCATTGGCGTGTTCGAAGGCCTTGCGATAGTCCGCCGCGCTGTGATTGAGCGCGTCCACGGCATTTTCCATGGGTGCGAAATTCAAATGCGGCGGAACAGATTCCGCAGGGGGCGGGACCAGCGGATGCTTCGGATCGTTGGTGGCAGTGAAAACGCCTTCTTCGATTTCCTTGTTGCGTTCACGGATTTCATCCTGCATTTTCTGCGAAAGAGCTTTCAGTTCCTTCAGGTAGGTCTCGACGGTGTCCGCGAAATCTCCGAACTCGAAAGGGAGCAAATCCGCATCCGCCAAGCGCATCATGGCCGTGCCGCCGGTTTGCGCGAGCGCGCGGCCGTAGACAAAATCCGTGTCGCTGAAATGGGTATACCAGTAGAAATCGTCGTAGATGGAATGGTAGATGCCGCCGCCATCTTCACCGCCAAAACCGATATTCAAAGAGGCGACGCCGTCGTGCTGGAGAAAACCGGTGAAGTCCGAGCCGGAACCGAGAGCGGGGATTCGCAGATCAGCGCGCTTGCGAATTTCCTGGCGCTGTTCGGGGCCCTTGGCATTGGCGATTTCGCGAAGCTGCTGGCGCTTCCACGCAGTCAATTTGGTTTCGGGATCAATGATTTCACGGGAAACGTCATTGCTAAATTTTTCGAGCGTGTGGGAGCCTTCGATGCCCAGATAGCCGCGGCCATTGCCATCGGAGTTGATGTAGGCAACAGCGTGGGCGCGTAGTTCGTCATAATGTTGCTCGGCCCATTCAGTAGAGCCGAGGAGTCCCGGCTCTTCACCGTCCCAAGCGCAATAAATAATGGTGCGCTTGGGCTTCCAGCCGGCCTTGACAAGCTCGCCGAGTGCCCGCGCTTCTTCCAGGATGGCACCTTGCCCTGAGATGGGATCTTCCGCGCCATTCACCCAGCCATCATGATGGTTGCCGCGGATTACCCATTCATCGGGAAAGGTGGCACCCGGGATTTTTGCGATGACGTCGTAAAGGGGCTTAATGTCCCAGTTCGATTTCACTTTGAGGTGGACTTTTGCCGGGCCGGGGCCCATGTGATAGGTAATGCCGAGGCCGCCGCGCCAGCCTTCCGGAGCGACGCGGCCGGTTAGCGCCGCAAGCAGCGGCTGCGCGTCAGCATAAGAAATCGGGAGCACCGGAATTTTCGTAATTGTTGCGGCGTCCTCGATCTTCAGGCGCTTGGCGTCTTTGGTGGCGCCCACGCCGGGCGTGAGCGGGTCGCCCGGATAAAACGGCATGTCCGCAACGCTACCGCGCTGCACGCCATCGGGCGGACGATAGGCGCCTGCGGGGAAAGTTTCTCCCTGGACAAATCCATCCTCATGCGGGTCAGAGAAAATGAGGCAGCCGACGGCGCCGTGCTCGGCGGCGACCTTGGGCTTGATGCCGCGCCAGGAGTGGTAGTAGCGCGCGATGACGATTTTGCCTTTGACGGAAACGCCCATGCGATCGAGCTGCTCGTAGTCCTCGGGAATGCCGTAGTTGACGTAGACAAGAGGTGCGGTCACGTCGCCATCAATCGAGTAAGCGTTGTAGGTTGGGAGCTGCTCGGCTTGCTGATTTGAGGTGGGGTCCTGCGCGAGCGCTGGCTCCTGGAGCTTGGCGACAAATTTGGGACCGCCCTCGACGAGCTCGACAGCGCGTTCTTTGGGCGTCGGAAAGAGAACGTCGAACTGTTCGATATGCGTGTCCAGACCGAACTCCTTGAATTTTGCAGCGATCCATTCAGCGTTGTCCTTGTCGTAGGGGGAACCGACGTGGTGAGGGCGCGCGGAGAGACGCTTCATGTAATCGCGAAGATTATCCGGGCTGGGAATGGCACGGAGCTTTTCCTCCCACTGGCGCTCGGTGCGGGAGGATTCGGCGGAGTAGCCGAACAGAGGCGGCTCATCCGCGATGACGTGATTGCCGACCGGAGCAAGCGAGAGGCCTGCAAAGAGAATGGATGCGACTCTGACGGTGCGATTCATTGTTCCCCCTGAACGAGGGGGTATTCTGCCTGAAGACGAAAGAAATGAAAATGAGGGAATCCATGCCAAGCGCAACGCCGCCGCTGCTTACCTCTCTACGGTTACGACAAATAACGTGGACGAGAGCCCAGATGGAGGTTCCCTTTCCGGGCGTTACACCGACCTAGCTGAGGGTCTTGGACATAAGGATGTAGTGACAGGGAACCTTGGCAGGCACGTCTGGCGCGAAAGGGGCGGTGCCGGTTTCGATGTAGCCGAGGTGGCGATAGAACCGAGGGAGCGGAGTGCGTGCGCTGATGACACGGAGGTCGACCACGAGGCATCCGGCCTCACGGAGAAAATCCTCTGCGGCGTCCATGAGCTTGCGGCCGAGGCCTGTACCTTGCCGGGCAGGATCCACGCCGAGTAAGCCCAAGTAGCCGCGATTGGCACGGAGTTCGACATAAACGCAACCTGCGAGTCCGGCCACGTTCTCGGCAAGAAGGAATTTCCCTTTTTCCATGTAAGTCCGGACACCGTCAGGGCTAGTGCGATCGCCTTCAATGAACGGCTGCTCGACGCGGAAAGCGGCGTTGATCAAGCGGGCGAGGGCTTCCGCGTCCGCGGAAGACGCCAGGCGAAAACGCAAGGTATCCTCGCGAGAGGCCGCTATTGCTGTGTCATTCATAAGCGCATGAGCATTCTAACCTGTAGATGATGATTCCAGCCTGAGCGGTGTCTAATAGCGTTGATGAATGGATTCGATACGCAGACGACGAGCGGAGGTGTTGGCGGTGACACTCAGGGGCGGAGTGGCTCGATGAAGCAAAAGCTGTTATGGACGGTGTGCGCTGGGCTTTCAGGAATGCTGGTTGTCGTTTGCGCCGTAACAACGGCCGAGTCCAAACCAGCGGAGAGTGCCACGCAGCAGGAATTCCTGAAGAAGTTGGCCGCGGCGGCGGTAGAGCGAACGCAGCACGTGGTGCGTTACGAGCCGGGATATGTGGGGATACCTTACCCGGGAGGAGATGTTCCAGCAGACACTGGAGTCTCGACGGATGAAGTGATTCGAGCGTACCGGACGGTGGGAGTCGATCTCCAAAAAGAAGTGCATGAGGACATGAAGAAGAATTTCTCGGAGTATCCGCCGATCGGAGCAAGGCCTGCGAAAAGGCCGGATACGAATATTGATCATCGGCGTGTGCCAAACCTGATGGTGTTCTTTAGCCGCAAGGGAGAAGCATTGGCGACGACGGAACGCGCGGAGGACTATGCGCCGGGCGACCTGGTCACCTGGGATCTCGGTGGAGACGTACCCCACATTGGGATAGTGGTGGATCGGAGGTCGCCAACCAGCGGGCGCTACTTGATCGTGCACAACGTCGGGCGAGGGCCGAAGATGGAAGACGTTCTGTTCGATTGGAAGATTACCGGGCATTACCGGTATTTCGGCCCGCCGGCACCACCGCAAACTTCAAGGCAACGGAACTAGAGATCGGGTGCTCCTCGGGCGCGCATCGTGCGCGGCAGGAATTCAGCGCGAACCGTAATCGCGTTCTCGCGGCCGAGACGGGCAGTCTTTGCGGAAGCTTTACAGTGAAAAATGAGGCGCTCGGAATCCGGATCTAGCGAAGGTTCGCCGTTAGTCTGCCTGGGGAAATGGAATTCCGTGCGGGCGTCCTCGTCTGCTGTGCCTGGGAAGAAAACTATGCTTTTGAGATCGAGCGTGAGGCCACCCTCCAGTTCGAGGAAGGCTGTGTCATGCAGGTCTTCGCGCGCATCCTGAAAAATGCGGAGCGGTTCGCTTCCTTCCACCACCAAAACGAAATCCGGCAGGTCTTCGACACCAAGCGCCGCGGCAGCTCCGGCGGAATGACGCAGTTGACGCTGGCGCTGGAGAGCCAGACGCACGGTCTTGGACGACCACCACAAAACCGAAAACGCCGGCAGCGGCTTGACCCGGCTGACCTCGACGCCGCGAACCAGATTCGTGTTTTCCGGGTTGACCGAAGAACTGGAGACCATACCGGACTGCGGATCGGTATGGCGCTGGGTCCAGGCAGCGACGAGTTTGGTTCCGGCCGGACTCCAAGGAGAGTCGCGAAGGACTCGGAAGGTCTCCGCCAAATCCCATTGCTCGGGAGGCTTGTCCCAGGGGACCGTGGCAGGCGGGCCCGGTGGAAAGCAAAGGCATGAAACCAGGGCAAAGCGAGCGATTGTGGCTGGAGAGGTCATGCGTTTAGCTGGTGCGATGCAAGGGGGCGGGCGAGAGTTGCACAGTCGGTTGAATTCATTCGATCGACTGGGCGAGGAAGGAGAATACCTGGGGCGCCCAGAGTTCGCCGCCGTGGACGCAGAATTCGTGGGCGTCCTGGTTGGATTTGCCAAAGGGAGGAAAGATTTGAGTGGCGTGAGGCTTGGCTGACTTCTCCATTTCGGCGGCGAGATCGCGGCTGGGAGAAATGTCGTAGTCATTCTTGGCCTGGATGAAGAAGATGGGCATCTGCGAGCGCTGGACGGCTCGGATCATGCGTGCCCGCAATTCGGGAGAACGCTCCCAGTTTTGCGCGGCGCCGGCAAAATCAACGGCGGCGCGCACGCTGAGGCCTTTTTCCGCCATCAACACCGTTTGAATTCCGCCGAAGGAACAGCCGGCTACGGTGATGCGCCGTGGGTCCACTTCCGGCAGGCCCTTCAGATAGTCGAGTGCAGCTGTTTGGTCTTCCAGATGCACCTCCATGAGTTCGACGAGCTTCCTGTTGCGTGCCTGCGGGCCTCCCGATTGATTGGCGCGATCGAGAAGGTCCATGACGTAATCGCCGGGTGAACGGCCGTGACCGCGGCGATGCGGGATGAAAAAAATGTAGCCCTTGTTGAGAAAGATCGGAGCTAACTCAGGAAGCCAACCGGGGCGCCGCTCGCTGCCGTGATTCCAAAGGACGGCGGGAAACGGACCCTTGCCCTCCGGCTTGTAGAGGAAGCCATGAAGCACGAAGCTGCCGCTCGGAAAAGTGACCTCAACCGGAGTGGGGGGAGCTTGTGCGAACGACAACGCAGGGAGAAAAACCGCGAGAACGAGAAACCTCGAAATAATGAGCAACGCCCGCTCGTGGGAAGCGAGAAACATGGCTGAGTTTTGCACCTGCATAAAGGGCACAGCTAGGAGAGGGCGGCCTTGCCGTGGAAGCGGGCGGCGGAGCCTAGTTCCTCTTCGATACGGAGGAGCTGGTTGTATTTGGCGATGCGGTCGGTGCGGCTGGCGGAGCCGGTTTTAATCTGGCCGGCGGCGGTGGCCACGGCCAGGTCGGCGATGAAGGTGTCTTCGGTTTCGCCGGAACGATGGGAAATGATGGAGTTATAACCGGCTTTGCGGGCGAGTTCGATGGCGTCAATGGTTTCGGTGACGGTGCCGATCTGATTGAGCTTGATAAGGATGGCGTTGGCGATGCCTTCGTTGATGCCGCGGGAGAGGCGCTCGGTGTTGGTGACAAAGAGGTCATCGCCGACCAATTGAACGCGCTTTGAGGATGGAGTAGACGAGGCAGTCTTTCCGCTGGGAATCACGTAGGCGTTCGGATAGCCGCTCACCTGATAGGTTTCCCTAGAACCGGAAGCGGCGGCGGTTCCCGACGCGGCGCGGCCGCCGATAGACTGCGTAAGAGCTATCCAGCCAGCCCAGTCGTCTTCGGCCATGCCGTCTTCGATGGAGATGATGGGATATTTTGCGGCCCAGTTGGTCCAGTAGGCGGCCATTTGGAAGGAAGCGTAAGCGGATTTGTCGGACTTCTTGAAAATGTAGTTGCCGCTTGCTTTGTCGTAGAACTCGCTGGAGGCAGGGTCGAGCGCGATGCTGACCTGCTCGCCGGGCTTATATCCAGCGGCGGCGATGGCTTCGAGAACGATCTGGATAGCTTCTTCGTTGGATTTGCAACTGGGGGCAAAGCCGCCTTCGTCGCCGACCGCGGTGGAGTAGCCGTGCTTCTTTAGCGCGGCTTTGAGAGCGTGAAAAATTTCAACGCCCCAGCGGAGGCCTTCGGAGAAATTGGAAGCGCCGACGGGCATGACCATGAATTCCTGGAAGTCCACGGAGCTGTCGGCGTGAGCGCCGCCGTTGAGAATGTTCATCATCGGACAAGGCAGAAGATTCGCGGAAGTATCGGTGGAGTAGCGCGAAAGATATTTGTAGAGCGGCTGCTTGAGCGCCACGGCAGCGGCGCGGGCGGAGGCCATGGAGACGGCCAGAATGGCGTTGGCGCCGAGACGGGACTTAGTGGGCGTGCCATCGAGAGAAATCATCTTGTGATCGAGGGCGCGCTGGTCGGCAGCGTCGAGACCTGCGATGGATTTGGCGATTTCGGTGTTGGCGTTGCCGACGGCCTTGAGGACGCCTTTGCCCAAATATTTTGCTTTGTCGCCGTCGCGGAGCTCGAGGGCTTCGTGTTCGCCGGTGGAAGCACCCGAAGGGACGGCAGCGCGGCCAAGTGCTCCGCCTTCAAGGATGACGTCGGCTTCGACAGTGGGATTGCCGCGGGAATCGATGACCTGGCGGGCGTGTACTTTCCTGATCTTGGTGGACATCGCTACGAGTTCTCCTCAAGGAATTAACGCACAATTGTAGCAGAGGCGCCGGAAGGTGCCGAAAGGCAGGAGGAATCTCTCGGTTGTAGACCGTTCACTCTGTGCTCGGCGCGCCGACCAATCCTCATACCAAAGCAGGAGTTTTTGAAACTCGACGGGAATGTCCTCCGGGTCAGGGGTGACTTTCGAGCCTGCTCGTGCCGGGTGAAAGGGATGCGACTTTCGATAGAGCCTCCTGCGGCCCTCCGCAGTTTCAAAGAGTATCCGAGATTTTCCAGGACTTGGAGGGCGGTTCGCGACGCCGTGCTGAATCACATGGACGTATGCACCTGGCCGAATCGCGGCCGGATCTTCAAATTTTCCGAGCGCCGCATGGGCTAGGCGGATTCGGGTTCTTCGATCAGGGATTCCTGGCGGACGACGACGACGATGCCGGAATCGGTGACGTGGAAGCGGCGGCGGTCGGCTTCGAGGTCATAGCCGATTTCGGTGCGCTCGGGAAGGCTGACGTGGCGGTCAATGATGGCGCGGCGAATGCGTGAGTGGCGGCCGATATTCACGTGGTTGTAAATGATGGAGTCGGCGACTTCGCAATAGCTGTTGACGCGGACATTGTTGCCGATGACGGATTTCTGGACGCGTCCCCCGGAAATCACTGAACCGCCGGCGACGATGGAATCGAGGGCCGAGCCCATGCGCTCCGGGTCGGCGAAAACAAACTTTGCGGGCGGATATTGGTGCTGCCAGGTGCGCAGCGGCCAGGCGCTGTCGTACAGATTGAAGACCGGTGAGACGCTGACCAGGTCCATGTTGGCTTCGTAATAGGCGTCGATCGTCCCGACGTCGCGCCAGTACAACGCATCTTTGCTGTTTTCATCCACGAAATTGTAGGCAAAGACGCGGTGCTTCGAAATGATGCGCGGAAGAATGTCCTTCCCGAAATCGTGATGGGACTTGGGATCCTCGGAATCGGCGAGGAGGATGGGAATCATCAGCTGGGTGTTGAAGATGTAGATGCCCATGGAGGCGTTGCAGTGCCCGGCACGGTGTGGCGACTGTTTGGGCACGGCGGGCTTTTCCTCGAACCCGGCGATGCGCCAGTCCTTATCCACCTCGATTACACCGAACTGCTTGGCGGCGTGCTCCACAGGAATCTGGATGGTGGCGACGGTGACATCTGCGCCGGAGTCCAGATGCTGCTGGAGCATCTTGGCGTAATTCATCTTGTAAATGTGATCGCCGGAGAGGATGAAGACGAATTTGGAGCGCTCGCTGCCGATGGAGTAGATGTTCTGGTAGACGGCGTCGGCAGTGCCTTGGTACCACTGCTGGGAAACGCGCATCTGCGGCGGGAGGACTTCGATGTAGTCGCCGAGGCCAGCAAGAGGCGACCAGCCAGCGCGAATGTGGCGGTTCAGACTGAGAGCTTTGTACTGCGTGAGAATGAAAACGCGGCGGAGATTCGAATTGATGCAGTTCGAAAGGGTGATGTCAATGATGCGGTAGAGAGCTCCGAAAGGAACAGCGGGTTTGGCGCGGTCGCGAGTGAGGGGCCAGAGGCGTTCGCCCTGGCCTCCTGCAAGGAGTACAACGATGGCATCCCGCATATCGGACATGGAGCGCCCCCGGGGAGCGAATGGAGAAGCGGCTCATTCTAGCAAGATAAGGAGGTAAAAAGACAAGCGCTGCTTGGGAGGCGGTAATCCGCGCCCGCTGGCGAAAGAACGCTCGCTTAGCAGTCTTGCGGCCCAATTCGGAGGAAAGCTCGTAGTTTATTCGCGCGTTAATGGGTGCACGGATGGTTATGGGGTGGGTTCAGTACTGCAGTGGTTGGTAAGAAATCCGAAAGACTCCTTGACTTGTATGGCGGGAATTGATTAGAAGAGGCCAGCGACCTTTCAGGGTGCACCCGCGAAGCGGACAATACATGCGATAATCATTACAGGGGCGGTGCCCGCAGATGGACACAGTCGGCTGTAACTTGGCCGGCCAGAGGCGCCGCAAGATACCAATCCGAACCGGATTGGGGGTGAATTAACACAGTGGCTGAAGTCATTATCCAAGAGAGTGAATCCCTGGAGAATGCCCTGCGGCGTTTCAAGCGCAAGGTGCAACAGGAAGACATCATCAAGGAAATCAAGAAGCACAGCTTCTATATGAAACCCGGTGAGAAACGCCGGGCAAAAGAAGCGCTTTCGCGGAAGCGACTGCGCAAGAAGCAGCGGCGGGAAGCGGATTAGTTAGAACGGGCGGTCCCGGTTGCACCGGGGTCGCCCTTCCGTTTTCGTCGCGGCTCGGCGCCGCACTTTCGAGAATCAGGCCCCCGTAAGGCAGGGAAGTTTTGGGTTCGTGTTTCAGCTTCGTGCCCGCAAGGCCAAGGGATCCGCGCCCGGCGTCCCCGGATACAGGTTTCCTCAAGCAACTCGGCTCTCAGGTACAAAGTCCGCCCATTCCCTCGCCCGCCACGGGACCAGGGGAGAGCGGCTCATGGAATACCACGATCGAGTACTGAAGTGTTCCGAATGCAGCGCTGAATTCGTTTTTACCGCCGGCGAACAGATGTTTTTCGCCGACAAAGGCTTCAAGAACGAACCTAAGCGCTGCAAGTCTTGCAAGGCCAAGCGGGCCGAGGGCGGCGGTGGCGGCGGGGGGCATGCTTCATCGATGCGCTCGGAGACCAAGACCAACTGCTCGCAGTGCGGGAAGGAAACCACGGTTCCCTTCCGTCCCACGCAAGGGCGGCCGGTGTTTTGCAGAGAGTGCTTCCAGCAACGCAGGGCGATGGGTGCGGCGTAGCGCAAAAGAATCAGTCTGAGAAGTAAAGCAAGGAAAGGCCAGCCCAACACGTCTCCGGTGGGACAGACATTCCTGTCTGTCCTTTTTTCTTGTTTGCAACAAACTGCATGCCGGCGTGTGCGCGTGTGCGCCGCGCGAGTGTACTTTTGTCCCCGGCAGGGTATGATACGTAGTTCGAAGTCCCCAACAAGACCAAGCGAACCAGAGGGCCGTTCCCATGGCTCACCGCTTCACCATCGGCGTCGAAGAAGAATTCCAGATCATTGATCCTGCGACGTGCGAATTGCGTTCGCACGTCAGCCAGCTGGTTTCGGCGGCTTCGCCGGACATCGCCGAACAGGTGAAACACGAACTGCACCAGTCCATCGTTGAAACCGGCACGCGCATCTGCGAGAACGTCAGCGAACTACGCATCGAAATGCATCGCACGCGCGGCGAGCTGGTCGCCGCCGCCGAACGTGCGGGACTTCAAGTAGCCGCGGCGGGCACGCACCCCTTTTCAAGCTGGATCGATCAGGTCATTTCTCCAGGCGAACGCTATCAACACATCGTGGAAGAGATGGGCCAGTTGGCGCGGTCGCTGCTCATCTTCGGCATGCACGTTCACATAGCCATGCCGGACAAACAGACGACCATTGATATGATGAACGGCGTACGCTACTTCCTGCCACATCTGCTCGCGCTATCGACGAGTTCGCCGTTCTGGATGGGGAGAAATACAGGATTGAAGTCGTTCCGCACAACGGTGTTCCGGCGTTTTCCCCGGACCGGGGTGCCGGAGCAATTCGAATCGTGGAGTGCGTACGAAAACTTCGTGAATCTTCTCGTGAAGTTGAACTGCATCGACAACGGAAAGAAAATCTGGTGGGACGTGCGCCCGCATCCGGCGTTTGGAACGCTGGAATTCAGAATGTTCGACGTCTCGACGCGCGTCGAGGAAGCGGTGGCCATCGCGGCGCTCACCCAGGCCATCATCGTGAAGCTCCACCGCCTCTCTCAAAGCAACATGAGCTGGCGGCTGTACCGGCGCGCGCTCATCGAAGAGAACAAATGGCGCGCCGCACGTTACGGCATTGAAGGGAAAATGATCGACTTCGGCAAGGAAACCGAAGTGCCCATGCGGCAGCTGATTCCCGAACTGCTGGAATTGGTCGATGACGTCGTGGATGACCTAGGCAGCCGCGGCGCGGTCGAATACGTGCACACGATCATGAATGAAGGCACGAGCGCGGACCGGCAATTGCGCGTATACCAGGAGACGGGCGACTTGAAGGCGGTGGTGAGGCACCTGGTTGCCGAAACGCGCGGCGGCGTCAACGAACCACGAACTTCTTCAGCACACGCCGTGAATTGACGGCGAACTCAAACGAGGCAGTTCCACAGGTTCCAGATAGGAGCACGAATATGAAAAAGGTCGGCCTTCTTTGCGGGCGCGAATACAGCTTTCCTCCGGCGTTTATTGTGCGTGTGAACGAACTTGGGAAAAAGGATGGCGTGACCGCGGAATTTGCGAAGCTGGGCGGCACGCGGATGGGCGAGCCGGCGAAATATAGCGTCATCGTCGACCGCATCTCGCATGAAGTCGAGTATTATCGCGGCTACCTGAAGCATGCCGTTCTCGAGGGAACCTATGTCATCAATAATCCGTTCTGGTGGACCGCCGACGACAAGTATTTCAACTACTCGGTAGCGGCGAAGCTCGGAATTGCGATCCCCAAGACTGTGCTTCTCCCACAGAAGGGCTACCCGAGCGATGTGGACATCACCGGCGAGTCGCTCCACAACCTGGAGTATCCAATGGACTGGAATGGGCTGCTCGATTACGTGGGGCGGCCCGCCATCTTAAAGCCTTTTTCCGGTGGCGGCTGGAAGCACGTCTATAAGGTAAACAACAAAGAGGAACTGCTCGCCGCATACGACAAGACTTCGCCTTACTGCATGACGCTGCAGGAATTCATTGATTTCAACCAGTACGTGCGGTGCTTCACATTCGGCAAGACCGACATTCTCCCTGTTCATTACGATCCCAAGGAGCGTAAGTATCTCGTCGACCACGAATATCTGACGCCAGAGCTCGGTGCGCGTGTCGTGAAAGATGCTCAGACCATTAACCATGCGCTCGGCTACGAAATGAACACGATCGAATTTGCCGTCAAAGACGGCGTGCCCTACGCGATCGACTTCCTGAATCCGGCGCCCGATTTCGAACGCGACCGCATCACGGAATTCTATTTTGCCTACGTCGTGGAAAAAATGGCGCAGCTGGTGATTGACCGCGCGCTCGGCGGCAAAGCCTCGAATCCGTGGCCTCGATGGGAAGAGATGCTCGGCATCGGTGCGGCCGCCGGATTCACGGGAGCGCCAAAGAGCGCCGCCGCTGGACAAAAGAGTGCTGCCGCTCCGGTTGCCGGGTCCGCACAACGGTCGTGATGAAATGACCAGTGCTCCAACGCCTTCGGCATCGCCCCGGTCCCCGGTGGAAGAGTGGAATGCCATATTGAAGCCGACACTTCTTCGTGTGCCGGCGCTTCCCGAAGACTTGTTCAAGCGCATGCGCAGGGCGAAGTTGACCTTTGGCGACCGCGTCCACTGCCCTTTTCTGCGCCCGTTTTTTCTTTCTCCAGAAGACGAAGCGCGCGTCCGAACGGTAGCGGAAACGATCGCCGATCTTGGCGAACGGGTTGCCACTGCCGCGCTCGACGACAAACACCTTTTTGCACAATTGCATCTGCGCGAGGAGGAGGAGCGCCTCGCACGCATCCCCACAGGATACGGCCGCGCGAGCACGGCATCTCGCCTGGACGCCTTTTTGCTCCCGGACTCGCTTAAATTTGCCGAATACAACGGCGAATCGCCGGCGGGCGCGGGCTACGCTGAA
>Ga0137394_10001670_pt1 | contig 16287 bp, 10 predicted proteins | sample czobulk116metaG_FD_108278 | JGI IMG/M metagenome (GOLD analysis project Ga0137394, IMG submission 108278) | Vadose zone soil microbial communities from Angelo Coast Range Reserve, California, USA - czobulk1.16 metaG | ecosystem: Environmental > Terrestrial > Soil > Vadose zone | place: USA...
CGCCGAAGGCGCGGAAGAACGCGGTTTGCCAGTTCAAGTGCTCGTGCAGGCGCTGAATCAACTCGAGCAGGCAGGCCCGACCGTTGTGCAGGCGAAGCAATTCATGGACGAACAGATGGGCCGATTGCGAATAGACGATGTCTCCTTCATCAGCTCGCTCGCCCGGCCAATCGAGTTCATCCAACGTCAGTGGTTTGTTGGCCCGCAAACAAAGGCGCACAGCGGCGAGCGGATCTGAACTGCGGAGCTTGCGCACGATGCTCGTCTTCGGTTCGAGAGTGAGGCCGCCGAGACTGGTGGCCTGGAGACGTTGCGCGAGGCCCTCGGCCAGCCATGGGGGAAGTTCGGCCTGGCGCGAGCCAGACGCCCGGTTCGCCATCTCGACCAATAGCACCTGGACAATCGACTTTACGAACCGGTTGCGGTCGACTTCCTCGGGACTGTTAAGGACGTAGGTCCAGCCATTTTTGTGGTGCACCGAGGTGATGACAATCGGCTCGTCATCCTGAGTCACCGGGTGCAAGACCACAGTAATTGAGCCTTTCCAACGGTCGACCGCGCCCAGTTCCTGAAGCAAGGCCTGCTTGACGCCTTCGCAAGAAACCGCCACCAGCGAAGGGTCCAATCGCACGAAACTTACGGCCGCGCCGGACCCAGTAATCGCTGGGCTCGCCATCGGGATTCCCTGGACGGTGAATTGGCCGCTGCGGCTGAAAAGTGTGATCCGGTCCGGAACTGCCGCTTGACCGAGGGCGGCCGCGCCGGCCAGCCAAACGGCAATGAGCAAAGGCTGCGAGCGCACGGTTGAACGCGCGAGGGCGCAACCGGGGCCAGTTGAAAACATGGAGGAATGAACACGCACTGCCGTAATTAATGGAAGCGATTACTCCTTCTTTGGCGTCGATTTTCCTTCGCCGGTTTTGGCTTCAGCCTTCGCTTTGGCGGGCTTCGTCTCTTTTGATCCCGAGTCGCCGGCCTTGGTTTCTGCCGGTTTGCTCGGCTTGTCGCCACCAGATTCTTTTTTGGCGCCCTCTTTATAGTTGTCGCTGCGATAATCGGTAATATAGAAGCCGCTTCCCTTGAAGATAAGGCCGGCGCCGGCGCTGATCTTCTTTTTGACTTTGCCTTTGCCCCAGGGTTTGACGCGGCAGAGCTCTTTCGGGCAGGTGGTCAAGGACTTGTCGGTAATGGGCTGAGAAAGTTCGAACTCATGGTCGCATTTGGTGCAGTGATACTCGTAAGTGGGCATACTTTGTTCAATTTGCTCAGCGTATTGATAAGGCCTAACGCAAAAATCCGCAACGCTGAGTTCGGCGCGACGATGATTATTTACGGTGAACGGCTTTGGCAGAAACCAACACCTGTTGGGCTTGCGGGAGAAACTTGCCATAATGATCCGCTATGCGCGAGGAAGCTGGCTGCGGCCGCCCTCGCCGGTCGAAACTCGCTTCCGTTTGCGGCAAGAGGTGACTACCCTCGCGGCAATGCATTTTGTTACCTGGACCAGGACGCGACTGATCCGAGAAGCTGTCTTGGCTGCGATTTTCGCCGTGGCGACGATTTGCGCTCGGTCGCAAGAGACAAATACGTTTCCCGGAAAGCGCTCTACCTGGTTCGGGTTTGAGCGCTGCGATTTTGAGGTGGACGGCAAGGCGGTGCTTGTAGTCGCTCCGAAGGTGGTCGCGCCGGGGCGGCCGTGGGTTTGGCACGGGGAGTTTTTCGGGCACAAACCAAATCCAGATATCGCGCTGCTCGGCCGCGGGTTTCACGTGGCCTATATGAGCGTACCCGATATGCTCGGCAGTCCGCGTATGGTAAAGCATTGGAATGCTTTTTACGAGCAGCTCACACAACGGCACGGATTTGCAAAAAAGGCGGCATTAGTCGGGCTGAGTCGCGGAGGTCTGTATTGCTACAATTGGGCAACAGAAAACGCGGAGAAGGTCGCTTGCATTTATGGCGACGCTCCGGTCTGCGATTTTAAGAGTTGGCCGGGCGCGTTCGGCAAAGGGAAGCGGAGCGACCGCGACTGGCAGCTCGTTCTGAAAGAATATGGCTTCAAGTCGGACGACGATGCCCGGGCTTACAGCAAAAACCCGGTAGACAATCTGGCGCCATTGGCCGCCGCCAAAGTTCCGCTCCTCCACGTTTTCGGCGACGCGGATGAGGTGGTCCCGTGGGAGGAAAATACCGGGGTCGTTGCCAGGCGGTACCAGGAGCTCGGCGGATCAATTACAATGATTCGCAAGCCCGGCGTGCAGCATCATCCACACGGGTTGGATGATTCGACTCCGATCATGAACTTCATTTGGGAGCATGCGGCGAATCCCGAAGCAACAGAATGGTTGTCCGCGCACGGAGGTGGACCGCTCGATCAAGGCAATCGTCCCTTGATTCGGAAGCTTGGCACAGTTGACCTCGATATGGTCGAGACGACACCGGTCGTTTTCGGGGGCAAGCTTCAGCGCTTTGAATGGGTCCGCCAGGGGATCGGACAGCAGTATGGGAGCAATCAGCGCCGGACGAATTATTTCCGATTTCGAGATCCGGCTACTCAGGCGGTGACGCCTCCTTTTGCCGACGGCCACGAATTTGGCAGTGCGTTCGTCGATGAGGGAACGATGTATGTCACCGGGACTGAGGGACGAAGCAAAGTGAACCTGTTCATTTCTCGCGATCTGGAGCACTGGGAAAAAGTCGTCCTCATCAACGATCGGCGTTATGGCATTTTCAATACCTCTGTATGCAAAGCAGGAGGTGAATTTGTGCTGGCGTTTGAGATCGATAAACCTCCCGACGAAACTGGGACACCATTCACGATCCGATTCGCGAACTCGGCTGACTTGCGCACGTGGACTGTCACTCCGCCGAAATGCAATTTCACCAAAGAACGCTACTCGGCTGCGCCGTGCCTCCGTTGGAGCGACGGATGGTATTATCTATTCTACCTCGAAGCGTTCCGCGGCTATGAAACACGCGTGGTCCGCTCGCGCGACTTAATCGCTTGGGAAGCGAGTCCGTTGAATCCGGTGTTGCGGGCTTCGGCAGAGGACAAACAGATTGCAAACGACCGGCTGACTCCGGAGCAGCGCGCTCGAATTGCGGGAGCAAAGAACATCAACAACTCGGACATCGATTTCTGCGAGTGGCAAGGGCGGTTAGTGATCAATTATTCCTGGGGCAACCAGGAAGGAATCGAGTTCCTGGCCGAGGCTGTCTATGACGGGACCCAGGAGCAGTTTTTGCGCGGATGGTTTCCGGGGAAGAATGCGGCCCGCGAATAACGCGAATTTACGCGAATGGGAGTACCAACGCGACCTGAAGGTTGAGCCGGATTCAGCGTCAAAATGGGCATTAACCTTTGCGGACAAATGAACTTGTGAGCGAGCCTCGATCCGTGAATACCACAAAGCAGTTCCGATTTGGCGGGTTCCTCCCGCTCGCCGTGCTGATTCTGCTCGCGGCTGGAATCGGTTTGGCAGCCGATAAGCCTGCGCGGAAGGAACGTCAGAGCAAAACGCCAGAAGTTTTGTGGGGAGACTTTGTGGAGACGAATTTCCCGTTTGTTTCCTCAGTGCTTGATGCCCGACGCGCGGATGCTGGATCGCCGACGGATAACCTGACTCCGCGCGGGATTATATTGAATCTCGGGAATGATTGCTGGGCTTGTTTCGATACCGACCTCCTCCGGATGTCGGCCATTTGGACGGGCAAAGGAGTCTCACCAGTGTCGATGGCTCAAGGTTCCTATCATTCACCCGGGGAAAAAGCGCCCGAAGGGCAAGAGAAGCTCCCGCAGATTCTCGGGACAACCTGGTTGTCCAACGGCATCTATCCCGGTTGGCAGGTGGGCGAACAGTTATCGCTTGTTGACCCGCGCGAGCCCGGGCCAGATCCAAAAGAGGTTGGGCGCGGACCGATTTTTGCCGGTTCGGGCCAGTTTAAAGCAATTCGTCTGACTGCGAAGGGTGCATGCCTGGAATACGAGGTCGGCGGCGTTGGAGTGAAGGAATGTGTTACATCACGGCTGGAACAAGGCGAGTGGGTAATTCAACGGTGGTTTCGGTTGCAGCGCGTGCCGCAAGCGCTTTGGCTCGCCTTAGGCGGAAAGGGGCCAAGCGTAGCCGCTAATCTTAACGTCATCGTGAACGACCGGCGCAATAGTCAGGGAGCCGTTCAGCGCGTGGACAGCCAAGGCTTGCTCGCGGTCCGCGTGGGTCCTTCAGCGGAGCCTGTCGAATTCCAGGTGGCTATGGGATTGAGCGCTTCGGTGAGGACCTGGGATCTCGCGGAGCAGGAGGTCGCGAAACCTTCATCGCCGCGGTGGCCGCAATCGGTTGGAACTCACGGAACGGTTTCAAGCGCTAAAGATGCGTACGTGATTGATGATATCGCGCTGCCTGTGAATAACCCCTGGAAGCGCAATGTTCGGCTGGCGGACCTCGCCTTCTTTCCAGATGGCCGCGCGGCTGGGATCACATTCGATGGCGACGTCTGGATGATCACGGGCTTGCGCGGGGACTTAACGAACGTCGAATGGCGACGGTTTGCCTCAGGTTTGCACGAACCGCTCAGCCTTGGCATTCGCGGCGGTGACCTGTTTGTCTTCGATCGCAACGGGATCTGGCGACTACGCGATGCCGATGGCAACGGAGAAGCTGATGTGCATGAGCTGGTATCAAATGCTTTCGCGCAAACATCCGAAACACGCGAGTACGCGAATGGGATGAAGATCGCGCCCGACGGCGCGTTCATCATTGCGAAGGGGGGCCAGCAAGGTTCGACCCTTGGCAAACAGAACGGAACCGTTCTGCGTATTTCGGCGGACGGGAAAAGCACGACAGTCCTTGGCCGCGGTTTGCGGCAGCCGTTTATTGGGGTGCATCCACGGACCGGACTGGTAACGGCCAGCGATCAGCAAGGGCATTACGTTCCGGCGACGCCGTTGCATATCGTCCGCGACGGCCAATTCTACGGATTTCTCAGCAACCTCGAGCCGAAGGAGAAATACCCAGCGCCAATCGCCGATCCTCTGACCTGGATTCCGCACGCGATCAATGCGTCTGGCGCCGACCAGGTCTGGTTGACTGACGCAAAGATGGGTCCGCTGAATAATGCTTTGATTCACCTCGGATATTATCGGCCGGAAATCTTTCTGGTGTTGCTTAGCGAGCGAGCTTCGCGCTTGCAGGCGGCGGTTGTCAGTCTGACACGCGATCTCGAGTTCGCGCCGTTGAGCGGGGCTGTGAATCCAGTTGATGGCCAGCTTTACGTTACGGGCTTTCAAATTTGGGGCAGCACGGCGAACCGGATCAGTGGCTTGGCGCGGGTCCGTTATACAGGAGCGCCAGGCACATTCCCCCGCGAGCTCGTGCCGATGGATAAAGGCATCCTGCTCCGCTTCGATGTGCCGCTCGATGGGAAGAAGGCGATTGATCCTGGAAATTTTTCCGCCGAACGATGGAACTATGTCCGCACAGCCAATTATGGCTCGCCTCATTTCAAGCTGGACGGCAGCAAGGGCCAGGAAGCAATGACTCCGAGCAGCGCCTATCTCTCGCAGGATGGGAAGAGTTTGTTTATCGGGATTCCCGACATGAAACGAGTGATGCAAATGCGAATCGGTTGGTCCCTCGCGACCCGCGACGGAACGTCGTTTCAACAGAACGCCTATTTTACGCCCTACGAGCTGGCGCGCTTTGATCCGGTCGCGGAAGGTTTTCAGACGCTTACTGTCGATCTCACTCCACGAGCCGCCAAGACGCAGCTCGCGACGCCGGTCACGGTCGAGGAAGGCCGGCGCGTCGCCGAGTTGATGGGGTGCGTGGCTTGTCACTCGGTCGATGGGAGCACAGTGGGAAAGGTTGGGCCGACCTGGAAGGGACTCTTTGCCAGCCGGCGCGTGTTCCAGGATGGGACGAAAACGATCGCAAACGAGGATTACCTGCGCGAGTCGATCCGTGAGCCCGCGAAGAGAGTGATCACTGGTTTTGAGAAATCGGACACAGGCATGCCGAGCTACGAAGGGGTGATTTCGGACGCCCAGATTGAGGCGTTGGTTTTGTACATCAAGACACTCAAATGATCTCGAGAATTATCAAGCGAATTGCGCTCGTGGCTTTCTTTTCGGCGGCCGTTTCCGCTCAGGCGGTCACGCTTTACGTTTCGCCCAGTGGCAATGACCAATGGTCTGGTCGGGTCGCCGAGCCGTCTCCAGACAAAAAGGACGGGCCTTTAGCCTCCATCCCGGCTGCATTGGAGGTTTCGCGAAAGCTGCCACAACGTGAGGCAACGACGATTTTATTGCGAGGTGGCACCTATGAGTTAGCGGGGCCAATCACGTTGTCGCCGGAGGATTCGGGCCAGGACAAACAGCATCCGCTGGTCATCTCGGCCTATGGAAATGAGAAGCCAGTGCTGAGCGGAGGTCGGCGCATCGCCGGCTGGAAAAAAGCTCTTGCTAATCAAAATCTCTGGGAAGCGAAGGTTCCAGCCGTTCTGGAAGGCAAATGGTATTTCTACCAGTTGTTCGTCAACGGAGAACGGAGGCAACGAGCGCGCAGCCCAAATAATGGGTTCTTCCGCATTCAGGGAGCCAGTCCGGAGGCGAAATTCAAGTTCAAGCCTGGTGACATTAAAAGGGAATGGGCGAAGAACGGTGACGTTGAGGTAATAGCGCTTCTGGCCTGGTCACATATCCGCATGCAACTCCAGGGCGTGGATGAAACCAACGACGTGGCGACGCTGTCGGGCGCCCCGCAAAAGTGGAACAAGGAAGACAACGCCCAATACTATGTCGAGAACGCAGCAGGTGCGTTGGATCAACCTGGCGAATGGTACTTGGACAGAAAGGGGGGCGTCGTGACCTATTGGCCACTGCCCGGGGAAGACATGACCAGTGCCGAAGTGATCGCTCCACGGTTGCAGGAGTTGCTGCTCCTCAAGGGCGATTTGGCCGCAAAGAAACCCGTTCACGATATCGTCTTTCGCGGGCTCACGTTCAGTTACACCGATTGGTCGCTGGGAGCTACGGGATACGCGGATACGCAGGCCGCAATTGGCATTCGAGGCGATCTGCTTGCCGAAGCGGCTGTTGAGTGTTCGATCGAGGATTGCACATTGAGCCACCTGGGTGGGTACGCCATCGAATTGGGACGCGGTTGTCAGAACATCAGAATCACTGGCAATGAAATATCTGATCTTGGCGCCGGCGGCATTCGCATTGGCGAGACGACGATTCGCCCTTCCGACACGTCGGGATTGGACCAGACTCACGGAGCGGTAATCACAGATAATCATCTGCATCATCTCGGCGAAGTTTACCCGTCAGCGGTGGGAGTGCTGATCCTGCAAAGTGGCACCAACCATATTGCCCATAATGAAATTCACCACCTTTATTACACGGCAGTGTCGGTCGGGTGGACCTGGGCTTACCGCCAGTCGCCATGCCGCGAGAATGTAGTCGAGTTTAACCACCTGCATGACATTGGACAATTCAGGTTGAGCGATATGGGCGCCGTTTACACCTTGGGTCCGCAACCGGGCACAGTCATCCGTAACAATCTGATTCATGACGTGAATGCTTTCACTTACGGCGGATGGGGCCTCTACACCGACGAAGGCAGCAGCGACATCGTGCTCGAGAATAACGTGGTCTACCGCTGCAAGAGCGCGGGGTTTCATCAGCATTACGGGCGAGAAAATATCCTGCGAAACAATATCTTTGCTTTCGGCAAAGAAAACCAACTGATGCGAACACGACCGGAGCCGCATGTCTCGTTCATTTTCACGAATAACATCGTCTACTTCGATTCAGGCAACTTGCTGGGGAGCGATTGGTCGAACGATCACTACGAGATGGATCGAAACATCTATTTCGATATCCGGCGACACGATTCGCCAGCGTCGCTCAAGTTTGCCCCAGGTTCGTTTGAAAGCTGGCAGAATCGCGGGCATGATCGGAATTCGCTTATTACTGATCCGCTCTTTGTTGCGCCGGAGAAGTACGACTTCCAATTAAAGGCGGACAGCCCTGCGCTGAAACTCGGTTTCAAGCCGATCGACGTGAGTCAGGTCGGAGTCCGCGACAAAGCAAAACGCAAGCCGTAGCAATCGGGTAACGAGATTCTAATATCGTCGTGCTCGTCCTTCGTCCCTCCAATTTCCCATTTGCACCCTAGCAACGGGAACCTCGAAATCAGGCTTGTTCGCAGAAAAATTCCGGACGATTCTCCCGCCATTGCACAGTCAGCCAAAAAGTAGCTAACCATCATCGTGCCTATGAATTCGTCCATGAACCGCCGCCGCTTCGTTAAACAAACCAGCACTCTCAGCGCTGGGATTGCCGCGTTCGCCAGTCCGGCGATTCTCCGATCGGCCGAATCACCCGGCGACAAATTGTTGGTGGGTGTCATGGGCCTCGGACGAGGGCTCGATCATTGCAATGCCCTGGCGCAAATTTCAAACGTGGAGATCGTTTATCTCTGCGACATCGACGACGCCCGCATCGAGCGCGCCGCAAAGGTCGTGTCGGCCAAGCAGGAGCGCCCGCCCAAAGGCGTAAAGGATTTCCGCAAGGTGCTCGATGATAAATCGATCGATGCGCTCTTCATTGCAGCGCCCAATCATTGGCACGCACCGGCGGCGATCATGGCCTGTTCGGCAGGCAAGCATGTCTATGTCGAGAAGCCGTGCAGCCACAATCCGCGCGAGGGCGAGTTGTTGATCGCGGCCGCCCGCAAGTACAAACGAGTTGTTCAAATGGGAAATCAGCGCCGAAGTTGGCCCGCTGTGATCGAAGGAATGGAAAAGCTGCGCTCCGGTGTGATCGGGAAAGTACTGTATGCCCGCACCTGGTATAACAACGCGCGGGCCTCCATTGGTCACGGCAAACAAGTTCCCGTTCCACCAAGTCTCGATTACTCGCTCTGGCAGGGACCCGCGCCCGAACGCCCTTACGTCGATAACCTCGTGCATTACCACTGGCATTGGCGCTGGCATTGGGGCAATGGCGAACTCGGAAACAATGGCGTGCACTCCCTCGACCTGGCGCGCTGGGGCCTGGGCGTCGATTATCCCACGCGCGTGACCTTTGGCGGCGGCCGCTACCATTTCGAAGATGACCAGGAGACTCCCGACACTGGCATTGCCACGTTCCATTTCGGCGACAAAGGAGCGATGTGGGATGGCAGCAGTTGCCATCCACGGCCCGCAGAAAAGCTAAGCTCTGTTATCTTCTATGGTGAGCACGGATCCATGACCGATTCGGGCAGTGGCTACAAAATCTTGGATTCCAAAGGAAAGGAAATCGATCAGGGAACTGGTCCGGGTGGTGACAAGGTCCATTTCCAAAATTTCCTCGATTGTATTCGCGACGGAAAGCGCCCGAACTCAGAAATCGAAGAAGGCCACAAGAGCACCTTGCTCTGCCATTTGGGCAACATCGCCTACCGCACGGGCCATACGCTAAACATCGATCCAAAGACTGGCAGGATTATCGGCGACTCAGCGGCGAACCGGCTTTGGACTCGCGAATACCGCCGCGGCTGGGAGCCGCACATTTAGGCGAGCCGATCGGCGATATATTTCTGCAGCTTCACGGCATCCGCGGCAAAAAGGCGGATTCCTTCGGCGGTCTTTTCGGTGGCCATTGCGTTTTCGTTCAGCAGAAAGCGGAATTTGGGCTCATCCAACTCCAGTCGTTGAATATCGCTCCCCTTTGTCTGCTCAGGACTGAGCTTTCGCTCGACCGGCGCGTAACTCTTCTTCAGCTCAGCGAGCAGGTTCGGACTAATGGTCAGCAAGTCGCATCCGGCCAATTCGAGGATCTCGCCGACATTGCGGAAGCTTGCGCCCATCACTTCGGTACTGTAGCTAAACTTTTTGTAGTAGTTGTAAATCTCCTTCACGGAAAGAACGCCGGGGTCTTCGCTTGGAGCATAGTCTCTCCCCGTGCTTTTTTTGTACCAGTCGAGAATGCGGCCAACGAAGGGGGAAATTAGCCTTGCCTTTGCCTCGGCGCACGCGACTGCCTGGACGAGCGAAAACAGCAGCGTCATGTTGCAATTGATTCCTTCTTTCTGAACGACCTCCGCGGCCAGAATTCCTTCCCAGGTCGAGGCAATCTTGATCAGAATGCGCTCACGCCCGATTCCATGTTTCTGGTAAAGCGCGATGAAGTTGCGCGCTTCCGCGATGATACCTTGGACATCGAAGGATTTCTGTGGGGCCGTCTCCGTGGAAACACGGCCGGGAACGATTTTCAGAATCTCCAATCCAAACGCCACCAGCAGTCGGTTGAAGATATCCTCGACCAACGCTTTTCCGGAGAGCCCTGATTTTTTTCCTTCGGCAATAGCTTTGTCTACGAGATACGCGTATTCCGGCATCTGCGCGGCTTTCAGAATGAGGCTCGGGTTGGTGGTAGCGTCTTCAGGTGCAAATTCCTTTATCGTCCCAAAGTCGCCGGTGTCAGCTACGATGCGTGTCCACTTTTTCAGTTGATCGAGTTGGCTGAGCTTCGTTTCGGTGGTCTTCCTCTCCAGTTCGGCAGTTTCGTTCATAAAGCAATATAGTCCCTGCAGAAAGCATGCGCCTCCCGAGATCATTTCGCAAACGATTCTGTCCGTGAGACTGCCAAATCTGACTCTGAGCAACTCATTACATGTTGGGGGAATGGCATTTAAATCGCTTAAGTCGCAGGCGTACAAGCCGCATTCAGCAGGCTTGTGCCTTCGGTCGGGACGACAAATCAGTCCCTTGTCTATGCGTTTTGGTAGCGACTTTGTAACGGTCCGTGTTGCGGGTAAGCGATCCGCTTTCGGTTTTGCGACCGGTGGCAGGAGACGCGGGGCTTGTTGTAAGCGACTTGCAAATAGGGGTTTGCAAAATTCGCTGCACAGCACCGTCAGGCGGTTGGCCGGCCTCGAAGACCTTGGCCGAATGACAGCCCCGGCCGCTCAGGAGCAGCTATACAAGGGGTACTCCGGCTGAGGCTATGGACCTGCACGCCCGTCTCTATCTAATTCTTGCCGCCTTGGCCCTTTTGGCCATGGCCTGCGGCAGTTTTGCCCTGACTCTTAGCCGTAAAAAGAAGGCGCATTTAGTTCGTTTAGCATCCGTCCCAGAAAAAACCGGCATCGCCATTCTTACGCTCGATCATGATGGCGTCATCGAGTGGGTCAACGAAGGCTTCACCGGGATCACCGGCTTCAAGGCTTCCGACGCCCTCGGCAAATCTCCATCAGCGCTGCTCTTTGCGTCACTGCAAAATTCGCGGCTGGTCCAGCGCTTCCGCGAAGGGCTGAGCTCGGGCAAGAATTTTTCACTGGAAACGTTGTGCAGTCACAAGGCTGGGCACCGCTTCTGGTTGTCTCTGGATGTCACGCCTGTTTTCAATAAGACCCACCAATTGGTTCGTTACGTTGTCGTCGGCTCGGATGCCACCCCGCGCAAACAAGCCGAGGAAGAGTTGAACCGGTTGAGCCGCCGCAACGAGCTCTTTCTCTGCGCCGTCGGTGAAGGAATTTTCGGCTTGGACGTCCAGGGCTACATCACCTTCGCCAATCCGGCCGCCGGACGATTCACTGGCTGGGAACCTTCCGCACTCATCGGCAAGCCGGTCAGCACCATCATCCAACAGCTTCGGGTCGACAAGCTTCCTGAAGCGAAGGAAAATCCGTTCGCGGTCCTGGCCTTTGTCGACGGTCACGTCGCAATGGGAGAGTTTGACACTTTTCGCAAACGTGACGGCACGCTTTTCCCGGTCGAGTACAACAGCACCTCGATTGTGGAGGGTAACGACGTGGTGGGAGCGGTAGTGGTTTTCCGTGATATTACCGAACGCAATCAGGCCGAATCGCTGCGCTTGCGCCAGGATCGTCAGCATTCGCTGCGGGCGGACATTGGATTGGCGCTGGCGGGTAGCGACACCTTGAAAGCCATTCTCTTTCGGTGCGCCCACGCAACCGTGAAACACCTCGAAGGGGCCTTTGCCAAAATTTGGACCTTGTACGCCGATGAGCAAACGCTCGAATTGCAGGTGACGGCTGGCGCTTGTCACTCCGACGCGCACGATCAGCAAATCCCATTGGGGACTGGCAAAATGGGCTTGCTGGCGCGCGGCCGCATGCCGCAGGTCGTCAACGATGTCGGCGATCATCCGTTTTTTACCGACCGGGAATGGCTCAAGCAGGAGCGGATTGTTTCGTTTGTCGGATTCCCTTTGTTCGTCGAGAGCCGATTGATCGGGGTGCTGGCGCTCTTTTCCCGAAGCCAATTGCCCGAAGACACCATCGAATTGCTCAGTTCGATCGCCGACTCCATTGCGCAGGGGATCGTTCGCAAGCTGAGCGAGGAAAAAGTGGCTGAACAAGCCGCGCTCCTGGATAAAGCGCAGGACGCCATTCTCGTAACCGACCTTTCCAACCGCTGCATCTATTGGAACAAGAGCGCTGAGCGGCTCTACGGTTGGACGGCCAAGGACGCCCATGGCAGATTCGTTCACCAACTCCTCTTTCGCGATCCATCCTACTTCGACCGAAGCAAGGCAGAGGTCCTCGAAAAGGGAGAATGGAAAGGGGAATCATGCCACGTCACCCAGAGCGATGAATCGCTCGTGGTCGAAAGTCAATGGACGCTGATTTCCGACCAGGCCGGCAAACCAAAATCGATTCTGATCGTCAATACCGACCTCACCGAGCGGAAAAAGATCGAAGCGCAGTTCCTGCGCACCCAGCGCATGGAGAGCATCGGTACTTTGGCCGGCGGCATCGCTCACGATTTAAACAACGTGCTCGCTCCGATCATGATGTCGGTCGAGATGTTCAAACAGAAGTTCAAAGACCCGCAAAGCCAGCGGATGCTGGCTGTCCTGGAGTCGAGCGCCAAGCGCGGTTCCGATATGGTTCGCCAGGTTTTGACCTTCGCCCGAGGCGTGGAAGGAGAGCGCGTGCTGCTCCAGCCACGCCATCTGATCAAGGAGGTCGCGAAAATTCTTGGCGAGACCCTGCCAAAAACCATCCAGCTTCGGGTTCGTTTGACAGAAAATCTCTGGCCTTTGATGGGTGACGCCACCCAGTTGCATCAGGTGATGGTCAATCTCGGCGTCAATGCGCGCGATGCCATGCCCGACGGTGGTGTGATTACTTTTGCCGCCGAGAATTCGATCATCGATGCTGCCACTCAGAAGCAGGTCTCCACCGAAGCCAAGCCGGGCTTCTACGTCGTGATCAAGGTGACCGATACCGGCACCGGCATCCCACGCGACATTTTGGACAAGATTTTCGAGCCATTTTTTACGACCAAGGAGACGGGGAAGGGGACAGGACTGGGGTTGGCCACTGTGCTGGGCATCGTGAAGAGCCACGGCGGCTTTGTTCAGGTCCAGACCGAACTAAATAAGGGCACGACGTTCCTGATTTACCTGCCGGCCATGCAGAATGCGGAAAACCAGGTCGCCGAGGGCGACCAGCGCCAGTTGCCCGCCGGCAAAGGCGAGTTGATCCTCGCGGTCGACGACGAAGCCTCTGTGCTGACGATGGCCAAGGAAACCCTCGAGACGTTCGGTTACAAGGTGATCACCGCGCGCGACGGCACCGAGGCCATCGCCGAATTCACCACGCATCAACACGAGATCAAAGGCGTGCTCACGGATATGCTCATGCCTTTTATGGACGGCCCCGCCACGATTCGCGTCCTGCGCAAGATCGATCCCAACGTAAAGATCATCGCCACCAGCGGCTTGATGGACAGCGACAAAGTAAAAGACACCACAGGCATGGACAACATCGCTTTCCTCATGAAACCGTACACCGCCGAAAAGCTCCTCACGACTCTCCACAAAGTCCTCCTCGCCGCCTGAGCCGTCGGAGCGCGGGTGTCCTCACCCGCAGCAAGCCACGACTTCAAGAGCCGTCTCGACATTTCAAGCGCACCCGCTCGCCCCGAAGGCTTTCGCGGTTGGCTGGCACTGATTACATCCGCCCTGATTACTTGCCGTTTCTAATGTGACTCTGAGTTCTCTGGTGGTGGATCATTTTCTGATTACTGATTACTTCCCCTTTGTGATCTATGGGCTCTTTGTGGTTAAATCCCCTAATCCGCTCACTCAACCCTCAACTTTTCCTTGCTCGACGCAACGCCGGTATGGAGTAAAGTGCTCTAAATGTCAGCGATTCTTGACATACCGGAAGTTCGCCAGCGCATCTCGCCCCTGTCCGTTGAAGAGTATCACCGGCTTGACGAGTTCAACGAGAATGGCCGCCGTACTGAGCTGATTCGCGGCATCGTCATCGAGAAAATATCCAAGTCGCCCTTGCATCGAATTGTCGCCTCACGGCTTTACAACCTCTTCCTGGCCTGTTTGCCGGCCGGTTTTCAGTATGGAAGGAAGAGCCGCTTATGCTGGCCGATTCAGAACCGGAGCCTGAAATCTCAGTCGTGAGGGGAACCGAAGCGGATTTCGTTACGGGCCAGCCGACGACCGCGGAGTTAGTCGTTGAGGTGGCCGTCTCCAGCCCGGCGCTCGATCGCGCAAACGCTTCACTCTACGCTGAAGCCGGAGTAAACGAGTATTGGATTGTGCTCGGCTCCGAGCAGAAGGTGGAGGTTTATCGGCGTCCTGAAAACGGCCGCTACGTTGAAGCCTGCCTTTTTGGGTTGAACGACACATTGGAGTGCAGTGCCATTCCCGCGGTTCGAATTCGGGTCGCAGATCTCTTTGGTTAAGCCGTCAACGTTCGGCAGGATGTTCTTATGCGCAATCTCTCTTTCTTAACTGTCGTAGCCTTTAGCTGTTTCTCGGCCATCGCTGAAAACTCCGCGACAATCCCACTTTGGCCGAATGGCGCGCCTGGGTCTGAAGGCAAAACCGACAAGGAACTTGTCGAGCAATGGAATAACGGCGAATCGATCGACCCGACATTTCCGAAGGTCTGGCCACCGTCTATCTCAATTTCAAAAAAGCGAACGTCCCCGCCGAACTCCACATCTACTCGACCGGCGGTCACGGTTTCGGCTTCCGACCCACCAACAACAAGCCGGTCGGTAACTGGCTGCCCCGGTTTGAGGAATGGCTTGGGGATAGTGGCTTCGTTGGTGTTAAGGGGTTCTGATTCGGTAAAACCGGGTGCTTACATCTCCTGGATTAAGGTCGGTATATTGTAGCAGGTTGTTGAATGTGGCAGTATTCGTTCCGACCGTCGTCCATTGAACGAGGTCAGGAGATGTCTCGATTCGAAAACTTGCACCCGCCGTGGCAAAGAACTGAATAGTGAATTCGCCATCAGGTCCTCGCCGTATGGAAGAGCCCTTCGTAACAGGGGCATTGGATTGAAGTCGCTGCGGCCCATTGGCTATTCTTCCATTTGCTCCCTGACTGCTACTGTCAATTAAGAGGGGTCCTGCTTGTTCGTCGCAATGGTAATACGAAATTAAACCGGGTTCATCCCCGCGAAGCTTGAGAAAGCGGTAGAGACCGATCTCATTAGTCGTTCGACTCGTGTTCCAGATGCGAATCTCGTCGATTTGTCCTCGGAAAAATGATCCTATTCCTACGTTGGCACTATCTCCCAAGCCGAATGCATAAAACGTGTTCAAGCCACTTTCCACCGGCGCAGCGCGATCACCATTGACCTTGACGGAAGGTGTCCCATCCAGAAAACCTTGAGCGCTTGCCGTGTTGCGGTCGTAGACTAGTGCCAAATGATGCCATACGCCGCCTGGAGCAACGCCGACACCGAAGGCAGGCAAGTTCCAGAACCGAGCCCGGACCACGCCGGAGGCGGACACCTCGGCCACCGTTGCTTGCCATCCTTGATTCGGCGGGGGTTGCCCCCGTTCGTCGATCAACACTCCGCCGCCGACGTTCTTGAACCATAATTCAATCGTTAGGGTATCGCTTCTGAGCAGGGGACTGAGATTGGCCGTATAGGCAAAATCATCTACTCCATCCAGAGTGAGGGCTGTTACTCCTTCCCCGGAGGAGAGAAACTGTTTGATATTCCCAAAATTTGTCATACCTGCTGTCACCACTACGAATCGATAGTTGTAAACGGTTGCCGGAAGCAGGTTATTCAGCTGGGCAGTTACGTCCATCGAACGATTGGTCGGACTGATGACCTGCGAGGAAGTGCTGCTGCGCAATTGCTCTGATGTGCCCCATTGAAAAAATGCCGTTACGCTTTGGCTCGACAAGATAGCGACTCCTGTAAGCGTGACGGAACCAGAACTGCCAATCACCGCGTCGCCCGTAATTGCCGGAACCCCGTCGAGAGGCGCCGTCGAGGC
>Ga0137394_10001671_pt1 | contig 16287 bp, 13 predicted proteins | sample czobulk116metaG_FD_108278 | JGI IMG/M metagenome (GOLD analysis project Ga0137394, IMG submission 108278) | Vadose zone soil microbial communities from Angelo Coast Range Reserve, California, USA - czobulk1.16 metaG | ecosystem: Environmental > Terrestrial > Soil > Vadose zone | place: USA...
CACGAGCATATGGCGCGGGCCGGGGAGGTCCTGGGGCGTGAGCGAACGCTGGTTCCTGGGGATGCACGAGCCAGTGCATTGGGGAAAACCGGCAAGCAGTACTGGCGCACGCTCGAGGAGCTCGCCGGGGATCCCCAATTCGAGGAATTGCTGCATCGCGAATTCCCGCGCCAGGCGCCTTCTGAATGGGACGATTCCGTCGACCGGCGCGATTTTTTGAAGTTGATGGCGGCATCGCTGGCCTTTGCGGGCCTTTCCGGCTGCGGGCGCACGCCCGAGCAATACGTTGTTCCCTACGTCAAGCAGCCCGATGGAATGACCCTCGGCAAACCGCAGTTTTATGCCACGGCGATGCCGTTTGGCGCGGATGCGATCGGCCTGCTGGTGGAAAGCCACGAAGGGCGGCCGACGAAGATCGAAGGCAACCCCGACCATCCGTCCAGCCTTGGCGCGACCAACGTCTTCGCGCAGGCTTCGGTTCTGAATCTTTACGACCCGGATCGCGCGCAGACGGTCACGAAGTTCGGGGAAATTCAGACGTGGGCGGCGTTTCTGGACAGCGCGCAGGCCATCGCCGCTGCGACCAGAGCCGCCGGCGCGGGTTTCCGCATCCTGACCGGAATTGTCACTTCGCCGACGCTTGCCGCACAGATTCAGTCGCTCTTGACGCTTTTTCCGCAGGCCAAATGGCACCAGTGGGAGCCGGCTGTCGGCGACGGCGCACGCGAGGGCGCAAGGCTTGCCTTTGGCAGCTACGTCAACACGGTCTATCGCCCGGAGAAGGCTGATGTCATCCTCTCGCTCGATTCTGATTTTTTGGGCAGCGGCCCGGGACACATCCGCTACGCGAGAGAATTCTCTCGGCGTCGCAAGCTGAATGGCCCGAGTGACACGATGAACCGGCTCTATGTGATTGAGCCGACGCCCAGCGTCACCGGAGCGACCGCGGATCATCGCTTGCCGTTGCGAGCTTCTGAAGTGGAGCTCTTCGCGCGTGCGCTGGCAGCAGGGGTTAGGCCCGTCACCAAGCTTGACGGTTTGGCGGTTGCTCTTAACGCTGCTGTCCCGCCACCTGGTAGCGAAAAATGGATCGATGTGGTAGCGAAGGATCTTAGGGAGCATCGAGGCAAGTGTCTTGTCGTTGTCGGAGATCATCAGCCCGCTTCGCTCCATGCACTGGCGCATGAAATCAACTCGGCGCTCGACAATGTTGGGACAACGCTGTACTACACGGAGCCAGTGGAAGCGCACCCGGTGAACAATCTCGAATCACTGCGCGAATTGTGCAACGACATCCACGATGGGAAGGTCGAGACGCTTCTCATTTTTGGCGTTAATCCGGTATACACCGCGCCGCATGACTTTGATTTTGCTTCCAAGATTAGATTTGACGAAGAGAAGAAACGTAAGCCCATCAAAAACACCATTTATGTGGGCCCGCATTTTGATGAAACTGCCGAACTCTGTGACTGGCACGTTGCCGAATCGCACTACCTGGAAACTTGGGGCGACGCTCGCGCGTTCGACGGCACTCTCAGTGTGATTCAGCCGCTAATCGCACCGCTCTATCACACGCACTCCGCGCGTGAAGTCCTCGCTGCTTTTGGCGATAAACCGGGCCTCTCGGATTATGATGCGCTGCGCGATCGGCTGAAGGCCGCGAATCCTTCCGCCGATTTCGAAAAGTTTTGGCGAAAGACACTAAACGACGGCCTCGTGTCAGGTTCGGCGTTCGCACCCGTCAGCGCCAAACCCGGCGGTGTAGATCTTCCCGCCATCAAAACCCCCTCCGCGGGAGACATCGAATTCCTTTTTCGCCCTGATCCGTGTGTCTACGACGGGCGCTTCGCCAATAACGGCTGGCTGCAGGAATTGCCGAAACCGGTTACCAAGCTCACTTGGGACAATGCCGCGCTGATCAGTCCCAAAACAGCGGAGAGTCTGCAATTGGCGCACAATGTCGCCTGGCGTGGCGGCGAGCACGGCAAGATTTATTCGAACGTCATCGACATTTCACTCTCGAACAGCAAAGTCACCGCGGCCGCGTGGAGACTGCCCGGCCAGGCGGATGGTGTCGTGGTCCTTCCGCTTGGATACGGCCGCAAGAGAGCGGGCTACACTGGTACGAACAAAGGCTTCAACGCCTACGCCGTGCGCACGTCCGACGCCCTCTGGACTGCCTCCGCCCCCAGCAGCACAATCAAAAAGACCGGCGACGACTATCCGCTCGCCTGCACGCAGTATCACTTCAGCATGGAAGGCCGGCAGATCCTGGCGACCGGCACGCTCGAGGAGTATCGCAAGAATCCGAATTTTGCCAACGAGCTCGGGGAACTGCCACCAAAGGAACTCTCACTCTACAAGGGCGCAGCGGAATTTCCCTACGACCGCGACAAGTGGGCGATGGCCATCGACTTGAACAAATGCAACGGCTGCAACGCTTGCGTGGTCGCCTGCCAGTCGGAGAACAACATCCCCGTGGTCGGCAAGGATCAGGTAATGCGCGGGCGCGAAATGCACTGGATGCGCATCGACCGCTATTACGAGAAGGCCAAGTCGGCGACAGACGATCCATCCAGCTACGATGAGTCGCTCTTCAATCCGCCGACGTTTTTCCAGCCGGTGCCCTGCCAGCAGTGCGAAAACGCCCCCTGCGAACAGGTCTGTCCCGTCGGCGCTACGGCGCACAGCGCCGAAGGCCTGAACGACATGACCTACAATCGGTGCATCGGGACGCGCTATTGCTCGAACAACTGCCCCTACAAGGTGCGCCGCTTCAACTTCTTGCGCTTCCAGGATTGGGAGACGCCGCAACTCAAACTATTGCGCAATCCGGAAGTCACCGTGCGCAGCCGCGGGGTCATGGAAAAGTGCACCTATTGCGTGCAGCGCATCAACAACGCGCGCATCGAATCGGAAAAGGCCAATGTCCCGATCGAGGACGGTGCCATCGTCACAGCGTGCGAACAGGCTTGCCCGACCGAAGCCATCGTGTTCGGCAACGCCAATGACAAAAACAGCCGCGTCGCGAAGTTGAAGGCACAGCAGCGCAATTACACGCTCCTCGGTGAATTGAATGCGCGGCCGCGCACCACCTACCTCGCGGCGGTGCGCAACCCGAACCCTGAATTGGAGTCGGCATGAGCGCCGAGCAACCTCCATTCGATTCTCCGGAAATCCGCCGCCTGACCCCGGTGATTGGGCCCGGGCATACCTACGGTTCCGTCACGGACAAGATCAGTTCGATCGTTCTGACCCGTCCGACCTCCCTCGGCTGGTTCATCGGCTTTGCGATTGCCTTCAGCCTTATGGGCTTGATGACGGTGGCCATCGGCTGGCTGATCATTAAGGGCACCGGCATCTGGGGTATCAACATCCCGGTTGGTTGGGGTTTTGCGATTGTCAACTTCGTCTGGTGGATCGGTATTGGTCACGCCGGCACGCTGATCTCCGCGATATTATTTTTGTTGAATCAGAAGTGGCGCACCTCCATCAACCGCTTCGCGGAAGCGATGACGCTATTCGCCGTGGCTTGTGCTGGCATTTTCCCGCTGATCCACACCGGCCGGCCGTGGATGGCGTTTTACATGTTCCCGTACCCCAGCACCATGGGAATCTGGCCGCAGTTCCGCAGCCCGCTGATCTGGGATGTGTTTGCGGTTTCGACGTACGGCACAGTCTCGCTGCTTTTCTGGTTCGTCGGTCTGATTCCGGACTTGGCGACGCTCCGCGACCGCTCCATCCAGAAGCCCATGAAGATTGTTTACGGCATGCTGTCGTTGGGCTGGCGCGGTTCAGCGCGTCACTGGCATCGCTACCAGTCCGCCTATTTGCTTCTTGCCGGTCTCGCCACGCCGCTCGTGCTCAGCGTGCATTCGGTGATCAGCTTCGACTTTTCCATCGCCATCGTTCCCGGCTGGCATACTACGATCTTTCCCCCGTATTTCGTGGCTGGCGCCATCTATTCGGGCTTTGCCATGGTTTTGACCATCGCGATTCCGCTGCGCAAAGTTTATGGTCTAGAAGATTTCATCACCATGCGCCACTTGGACAACATGGCCAAGGTCATGCTGGCAACTGGGCTGATCGTCGCTTATGGCTACTTCATTGAATTCTTCATGGCATCCTACAGCGGCAACAAGTTTGACGTTTTCCTGGTCCAGCAGCGCCTCCACGGCCCTTACGCGCCGTTTTACTACGCGTTGATTCTGTGCAATATCCTGCTGCCCCAACTGCTCTGGTCCTTCAAGATGCGCCACAACGTTGCGATTCTCTTCATCATGTCGATCGTCGTGAATATCGGCATGTGGCTGGAGCGCTTCGTCATTGTGGTTATCAGCCTGACCCGCGACTTCGTGCCTTCCGCCTGGGGCCGTTATAGCCCCACGTTTTGGGATTGGGCCACGTTCATCGGTACCATGGGTATGTTCGTCACTCTGATCTTCCTGTTCGTCCGCGTCCTTCCGGCGATTTCCATCGCGGAGATGCGCGAACTGGTGGCCGAAACTTCCGAGGAAGAGAAATAATGCATCTCCACCGCTCCCATATCTACGGCGTGATGGGTGAGTTTGAAACACCCGAGCAGCTCATTCATGCCGTGGAGAAAGTCCGCGAGGCGGGCTACCGCCGTCTTGATGCCTACGCTCCCTTTCCGGTCGAAGGTCTTTCGGAAGCGCTGGGCCTGAAGCGCAACCTCGTTCCAACGATCACTCTGCTTGGCGGGCTCGGCGGGGGTTTGACGGGTTTCCTCTTCCAGGTTTGGGCCAATGTGAGCAGCTACCCCATGAACATCGGCGGCCGCCCGCAGAATAGCTGGCCGGCCTTTATTCCCGTCACCTTTGAGCTTACCGTTCTCGGCGCGGCGCTCTTCGCGGTTTTCGGAATGCTGGCCTTGAACAGGCTGCCCCAGCCGCACCATCCGGTTTTCAACGTGCATCGCTTCACCCATGCATCCTCGGACCGTTTTTTTGTTTGCATCGAGGCCCGCGACCCGAAATTTCATCTGGCGGACACCGCACGCTTCCTCGGGAGCCTCCATGCGCATCATGTTTCCGAGGTGTCGGATGACTAGCACCTCGCGCTACCTCGTCGCCGCTTGCGCCGCCGCTGGCCTGGTGTTCGGCGGCGGTTGCGAGTATCTCCGCCAGGACATGGCCAACCAGCCGAAGAACCGGCCGCTTTCCCCTTCACCATTTTTTGAAGATGGCCGTTCGGAGCGCCCGCTCGTCGAAAATACCGTAGCGCGCGGTTCGCTTGCTAACGACGAGCTCTTCGTACCGAAGGAATCGAACAATTTCCCGCTGCCTGTGAACCTCGAGCTGCTCGAGCGTGGTGAAGAGCGTTACAAGATTTTCTGCACTCCCTGCCACGGCTTGCAGGGCGACGGAAACGGCATGGTGGCCATGCGCGGCATGAAGCGGCCACCCAGCTATCATCAAGAGCGTCTTCGCCAGGCGCCCAACGGTTATCTCTACGACGTCGTGACCAATGGTTTTGGACAGATGCTGGGTTACTCGGCGCAGATTCCTCCGCGCGATCGCTGGGCCATCATCGCTTACATTCGCGCGCTGCAGCTCAGCCGCAACGCCAAGGCCGACGATCTGCCCGCGGAGCTTCGCGAGAAGCTGAATCAAGGCGGCGCATCGGGCGCAAAACCGCGTGGCGCGCGGAAACCCGAAACGGGCAGCACCAAGGATTCCTTAGGAGGCAGCTACTGATGGCCGCGCAGGAATATCAGGCGCCGGAAAGCGTCGGGCGCCTTCAACAGCGGTCGCTAATCATCGGTGGCGTGGCCCTGCTCATGTCCATTTTCGGCGTCGTGCGCACCCCCGGCCCTTTCTATCAGTCTTACTTGATGAGTTTCCTGCTGCTTCTCGGCTTGACCGTGGGCTCGCTGGGCCTCGTGATGTTGCAGCATCTCACCAGCGGCCACTGGGGCATCATCATCCGCCGTCCGCTGGAATCGGCCTCTCGCACGCTTCCACTGATGGCCATCGCTTTTTTGCCCATCGCGATCTTCGGAATGCAGTATCTGTATTCAGGTCACGGGGAAGAGAAGGGTTGGCTCAACGCACCGCCAGCGGGCGAAGGCGCGCTCTCGGACTTTCAGAAGAGCTACCTAACTCCGAATGGTTTCTACGCACGTGCGGTCGTTTATTTTGTTGTCTGGCTGGCTCTGATGTTGATCTTCAATCGTTTGTCGAAGCAGCAGGACGTGAACCCCGACGATCGCGCCTTGCGCCTACGCTTCAAAATGCTAGCCGGCCCCGGCATCATTCTTTATGTTTTTGTAATGACCTTCGCGGCCATCGACTGGGCCATGTCCCTTTCGCCCCACTGGGCCTCCACGATCTACGGGTTTCTGTTCGTGGCGGGGCAGTTGATCTCCTCGATGTCGCTCATGATCGCGGTTGTTGTGTTGCTGGCGCGTACCGAGCCTTTTGCCAGCGTCCTGCAGAAGCGCCATCTGCATGATTTGGGGAAATTGCTCCTGGCCTTCGTGATGCTCTGGGCGTACTTCGATTTCTCGCAGCTCCTGATCATCTGGTCGGGGAACCAGCCGGAAGAAATCAGCTTCTATCGCACGCGGCTGTACGGCGGCTGGGGCGTCGTCGCGGTGATCGTACTGGTGTTCCATTTCTTCGTGCCCTTTTTCCTGCTGCTCTCGCAGGATGTGAAGCGCAACGCGAAAGTGCTCCCGAAGATCGCCATGTGGCTCATCTTCATGCGTCTCGTCGATCTATTCTGGATGACGCGCCCCGAATTCACTTCCGAGGCCATGCCCACGTGGCTCGACGTGGTTTTGCCGATTGCCTTCGGCGGTTTGTGGCTCGGCTTCTTTGCATTCAACTTGAAGCAGTGCCCGCTTCTCCCGCTCGGCGACCCGAAACTGGCGGAGGCCATTGAGCACCATGAGCACTGAATCTCACAACACGGGCCAGGAGCCTCGCCATACGGACGTTTCGTTCGAAGAACGCGACATCAAGGCAAGCACCATCTATGGCTATCTTTTTGTCCTGGGCGTGGCGGTCGTTGCTTCCTTGCTGATTTGCATTTACATCTTCCGCTTCACTTTGCGTCTCGCGGCGTCGTCCGATACGCCGCCACCGCCGTCTCGCGAGGCTCTTGGCAAGGATTTTCGCCCGCTGCCTCCGGAGCCGCGGCTGCAGGGTGTCCCCGGCCATGAAAGCGATCCGCAGGCCGATCTGCGCAGGAAGAATCAAGAAGACACCGAAGCCAATGAAAGGCTGGAATGGATCGACAAGCCCGGCGGGATCGCGCAGATCCCCGTCAAGGACGCGATGAAGATCGTCGCCGAAAAAGGATTGCCCGCGGCTGCTGCGCCGGCCGCGGAGAAAAAGAATTGACGAAATGAATAAAGTCCGCCATATCGTGGGGATTACGGCGCTCTTGCTGGCGGCAGGTACGCTCGACGCGCAAACCATCCCCGGCAATGTCGGACCGACGGCTGCGACCATGCCGTCGGCTTTGCAAAACGTGGGGTTCGAACCGCCACTCAACGGGCAAATGCCGCTGGACCTCCCGTTCCGTGACGAAACCGGCCGCGGCGTTCAGCTCCGCGAGTACTTCGGGCAAAAACCGGTCGTTCTCGCGTTCGTCTATTACGGCTGCCCGATGCTTTGTGATCAGGTCGAACAGGGCGTCGTCGGCGTGCTGCGCATGCTCTCGTTCAATCCCGGGCGCGACTACGAAGTTGTTTTCGTCAGCTTCGATTCCCGCGAAACGCCGGAGATGGCGGCTGAAAAGAAAAAGAAGGCCCTGGTTCATTTCCGCCGCCCGGAAACGAATTCCGCGTGGCATTTCCTTACCGGCTCGAAGGAATCCATTGAAGCTGCGACCAAGGCCGCGAACTTTCGTTTCTCCTTCGATAGGAAGTCCAATCTATTCGCTCACGCCAGCGGCGTGCTGGTTCTTACGCCGGACGGCCACATCTCGCGCTACTTCTACGGTGTCGAATATCCCGGCCGTGACATGCGCCTCGGACTCGTGGATGCCTCTGCGGGAAAGATCGGCACGCCCATCGATCACGTTTTGCTGTATTGCTACCACTATGACCCCACGGCGGCCACTTACAGCGCCTCAATTCTCAAGATTATCCGCCTGGGCGGGGTCCTGACCATTCTCTCGATCATTGGAGGGGTTCTGATTTCGCGCCGCCGGGAAGCTTTGGCGGCCCGGAATTTGCGCCAGCCGCTTCCGAGCGGCGTGGAACGAGGAGCTCACTAAGCCGTGCAGTCGCAATTGTATCCGGAGCAAGCGTCTAACTTCGCGCCGCACGTGGATGCGCTGATGCTTTTTATCACCGCCATCTGCCTGTTCTTTGCGGTCGCGATCACCGCGGCGATCGTGATTTTCTTCTTCAAATTCCATCGCAAACAACCGAATGCCGTCGGTATTGCCATCCATGGAGATTCGCGTCTCGAGGCCGCATGGATGATTATTCCGCTGATTCTAGCGATGGCCATGTTCGGCTGGGGTGCGGTCGTCTATGTTGATTATCGCCACACGCCGGCGGACACCCTGGATGTTTACGTGATCGCCAAGCAGTGGATGTGGAAGGCTCAGCAGCCCAACGGAATGAAGGAAATCAATGAATTGCACGTTCCCGTGGGCCGCAATGTCCGGCTGGTCCTGGCCAGCGAGGACGTCATCCACGATTTTTTCGTTCCCGCGTTCCGGGTGAAAATGGACGTTGTTCCCGGGCACTACAACACCATGTGGTTCCGCCCCACGAAGCCCGGCCGTTACCACTTCTTTTGTTCGCAGTACTGCGGCACGAACCACGCGCTGATGGGCGGCTGGGTAACCGTCATGGAGCCGTCCGACTACGCTGCGTGGCTTTCCGGCTCATCTGGGAACGCCAATCTTGTCGTCGCCGGCGAAAAGCTCTTTGCCGAAATGGCTTGCATCACTTGTCATGCCGCCAATGGCACGGGCCGCGCTCCCTCGCTCAATGGCCTTTATGGCGCGCAGGTTCTTTTGGCGGATGGTTCCACCGTCGCCGCGAATGAAGCCTACATCCGCGAATCGATTCTGCAACCGAACGCGAAAATTGTGGCCAGATATCAACCTTTAATGCCCACCTTCCAGGGACAGCTGACGGAGGAGCAGATTCTCGCTCTCATCGCTTACATCAAGTCTTTGCAGTCGCAGCCGGCTCCCGCGAAGGGCGCCGGAATTGCGCCGCCCACGGGGAAGAACTAAGTCATGAGCGACATACCTCCAAATCCGTTGCCGGGCCACAAACTGCCGCACGAGGATTATCTGAACGCCACCTATGGCATGCGCTCGTGGCTGCTCACCACAGATCACAAGCGTATCGCGTTGCTGTATCTCGGCTCGGTGACGTTCTTCTTTTTCATCGGCGGTCTATTCGCCACGATGATCCGCATCCATCTTCTGACGCCAACCGGCGCCCTGGTTACGCCGGAAACCTACAACAAGCTTTTCACCATGCATGGCGTGGCGATGGTCTTCTTTTTCCTCATTCCTTCGATCCCCGCCGTTCTCGGGAATTTCCTGATTCCCATGATGATCGGCGCGAAGGATCTGGCCTTTCCAAAGATCAATCTTCTCAGCTGGTACATCTACATAATCGGCGGCTGCTTCGTTCTGTATTCTTTCGGCACCGGCGGGCTGGACACGGGCTGGACCTTTTACACTCCGCTCAGCAGCGTTTATTCGAATTCCGCAGTCACGCCCGCGGTCATCGGCATCTTTATTAACGGGTTCTCCTCGATTTTGACGGGTCTAAACTTCATCGTCACGATCCACACCATGCGTGCGCCGGGAATGACCTGGTTCCGGCTGCCGCTGTTCGCCTGGGCGCACTACGCCACCAGCCTGGTCATGATTCTGGGCACGCCGGTTATCGCCATCACGCTCTTGCTCGCCGGCCTCGAGCGCATGTTTCATCTCGGTTTCTTCAATCCCGCTCTCGGCGGCGATCCCATTCTCTTCCAACATCTCTTCTGGTTCTATTCGCACCCCGCCGTGTACATCATGGTTCTTCCCGCGATGGGCGTAGTCAGCGAGATCATTCCGACGTTTGCGCGCAAACCCATCTTCGGCTATTCCTTCATCGCTGGATCGAGCATCGCCATCGCGGTCATCGGGTTCCTGGTCTGGGCGCACCACATGTTTGTCACTGGCGAATCCACCTACGCGGCGCTCACGTTTTCGTTTCTCAGCTACCTGGTGGCGATCCCTTCGGCGGTCAAGGTCTTTAATTGGACCTCCACGCTCTATAAAGGTTCCATCTCCTGGGACACGCCGATGCTCTACGCCCTCGGTTTCATCGGCCTCTTTGTGATCGGCGGCCTTACCGGCCTCTTCCTCGCTTGCCTCGGCCTAGACATCCACATTCACGACACCTACTTTGTGGTCGCCCATTTCCACTACATCATGGTCGGTGGAGCGGTCATGGGTTACGTCGGCGGCCTGCACTTCTGGTGGCCGAAGATTACCGGCAGGCTCTATCCTGAAACTCTGTCGCGGGTTGCCGCTGTCACCTTGTTCGTCGGCTTCAATCTGACGTTCTTTCCGCAATTCATTCTTGGCTACCTCGGCATGCCGCGGCGCTATCATACCTATCCGCCGGAATTTCAAGTGCTCAACGTGTTGTCCACCGCGGGCGCATCGATTCTTGCGCTGGGCTATCTGCTGCCGATGCTGTACCTGACCTGGTCCATGCGCTATGGCCAGGTGGCCGGGCAGAATCCCTGGCCGGCCACGGGCCTTGAGTGGAAAACGGACTCGCCGCCACCGACCGAGAATTTCCACGTCACGCCGGAAGTGACTTGGGAGCCATACGATTATCAGAACCGGCCGGATCTTGGACTTGTGGCGGGGGCAAAGCCGCTCCGACCGGCTCATGGAGATGATTAGTTCGTTGTGTTGATTTGCAGGGGTGGGGCTTGCCCCACCCGCGCTTCGTGAAGGTAGACGCCATCCGCTGGATGGCAAAGAGGAGCACCGAGTGCATCGCACCGGAGAGCTGTACGGACATTTTGAAACGCTCGAGCAGCAGAAGGAATCCGCCGCGCTTGGCATGTGGATTTTCCTGGTCACCGAAGTCCTGTTCTTCGGCGGCCTCTTTCTTACCTACACCATTAACCGACATGCCTTCGGCGCGGCCTTCGGCGCCGGAAGCAACACGCTCGATATCAAGCTCGGCGGCTTCAACACCGTCGTGTTGATCATGAGCAGCTTGACCATGGCCATGGCTGTGTGGTCCGCGCAAGTCGGGAAAAAGCAATTGGTCAGCATTTTCTTGGTCGCCACGCTGGGTCTCGGCACCGTCTTTCTCGGCGTCAAGGTGATCGAGTACAAACAAAAATTCGACCACCATCTCATTCCCGGCCACGACTTCGACATGAGGTACCGCTCTGAACATCCCACGGCTGCGGATGACCCCAAGGAAATTGCCATAGAGAAAGAAGAACTAGAAAAGACCTTCGCCGTTGATCCGGATACCAACGCCCATGCCCAGCTCTATTTCTCTCTCTATTTCGGCATGACCGGCCTGCACGCGCTCCACATGATCGTCGGCGCCGGCCTCCTCGTTTGGCTCATCAAGGGATCATTTGCGGGCCGTTTCACCCCGCGGTACAACACGCCCGTGGAAATCGTGGGACTTTACTGGCACTTCGTCGATATTGTGTGGATCTATTTGTTCCCGTTGTTATATCTGATTGACAGGCACCGGTAGGAGAGATTCCGGAGAATCGCGCGTGTCCGAACATATTGTTTCGCCGAAAGTTTATTTCGCCATCTTTGCGGCGCTGATGGCCGGCACAGCCATCACCGTTTGGGCGGCATTTCAGAACTTTGGCAAATTCAATATTGTCATCGCGCTCGGCATCGCCACGATCAAGGCCACGCTCGTTGTTCTGTACTTCATGCACGCCCGCTACAGTCCGAAACGCACTCAGCTCGTCATCGTCTGTTCGGTTTTTTGGCTCGCCATCATGCTCGCCCTCACGCTGGCTGACTACGACACGCGTCCGCCAGAAGCCCGTTTGGCGTCCGCCGATACCTGCTATCACGTCTAATCCTTTAGCGGTTACTGCTCCGGATAGCTCACACTGACCGAAACGCCCTTGGCATTGCGCCAGCATTCCTGGCGGCATTCCACCTTCAACAGAACGGTGACGCTGCCAGCGACTGTTTTGCCAGAGTTGTCTTCGCCACTAAACGTGCCGGACATGCCCGTGCCACTCCCCGCGCACCTCAATGGCAGCGCCAGCGATTCAACCGAGCCATCCATCAGCAAGTAGCTTAGTTCAATCATGGATCCGTTGATGCACGTGACGCCTTCCGACCATTGATTGGCGGGCTTGTCGTACAGCGCGGTCACGTCGATCTGCGTGCCGTCGATGGCATTGCCGTTCTCGTCCAGCGCGGTGACCTTCTCGCGCAGCGAGTGATCGCTGCTGATGTCGGGGCCTGTTCCATTCCAGTTGAGCGGGAACGTGTCGCCGGGGGCCTGCGCCTTGGCTGGAACGAGTGCCAGAGCGATCAGGGCAAGTGCCGTAACCAGGGAGAACTTTTTCATGCCTTCTCCTTTTCGGGGCAATCTAGCCCATGATGCCACCAAAAGCGGATCGCCAGGTGTCTCTATTCATCAAAACCGTGTCGAATCCCGCCAATAAGTTCATAATGGATTCGGCACCTTGTACGGCCGACTCCTATCATTTTGCCCTCTAAGTTCAATTCCCTGACTTCGGACGAGCGCACTTTCGTAATTGTTTCGGCGATAGTTGGGGGAAATGCGGCGACATTACGGCAGGGAAAGCCAGTCACCTGTCGGCGAGAAAAGAAAAAGGGGGGAGTAGCGAACCGGCCCAGCCCTCAATCCCCTAAAGGGATCCTCGGTTCGCCTCCCCCACCGGCTTTGGAAGTGCAAGCCCCAGGCCAATCCTATCATCTTTGTTTTCAATGAACTGTCGAACGAATTCCAAGTAAAAAAGCTCTACCTCCCCCGAAAATTTACCTGCCCGCCCCGAGGGAGCCTGGGGGCCAAAGGCCCAGAATCGAAGGAACTGTTTGCAGAACGAATCCGACGTATCCCTTTTATTTTGCTTGACTTACCAGTCATTTGTTGGGCCTCGGCTGCTCCTTTTAGGGCGTTTCGTCTCCCCGGCGCTATGGCCAGAGCCTGACGGTATGCCACCAGCGCTTCTTTCGGCTGGTGCATTTCCATGAGCAGATCGCCGAGCAATTCCCGTGCGGGCCGGACCGCGCCGGGCGTCACCGGATGTTTTTCAGCAGCCTCTTCATGGTCCGCTGCCATTCGCAGCAGGCGCAGCGCATCGTAGGTTCGATGTTCTGTAAACGCGAGCCATCCCCCGGCTTCCTCGCCCTGGATAGCCACCTGTTCCGCCCAGTACGCTTCGCCTTTTTCCCTCAATTCTCCGGAAAGCCTGCGCACCTGTTCTGTGTGTTGCCTGGCGGCCTGGAGATTTCCCGTGTGCGCGGCCCCCAGCGCGGCCGCCCAATACGAAATCGCCGCCACTTGCGGCTCGACACCCGGGTCTCGAGCCAAGTTTTCGGCTTCCCTCCAATGTTGCTGTTCCAGCGCGCAGCGAGCGCGAATCGCGGCCCTTGCATAGTTGATCTTGAACAGTGATGACGGCTCTACGTTGCCGAGGGGGGGGAGATTCTCTCTGATTTTCTCGGCCTCATCATTCTTCCCAAGTTGCAGGTAAGCGTAGACGAGATAATCCAGCGCATGAAACTCCTCTCCCCGGTCGCCATGCTTTCCGGCCGCCGCCGCGGCGGCGATATTTGAAGAAACAGAATCCTCCCATAGCCCCAGCCGCGTAAAAATGTGCGACGGCATGTGCAGCGCGTGCGGCAAAGCGGGAGCAATCTTAGAATAAGCTCGTGCCGCCGCCACCCCCTCGGGCGCGAGCACCGGATTGTCATAGGCATGGATCAGGTAGTGCGCTGCTCCGGGATGATCGGGATGCGCCGCAAATAGCGGTTCGAGGATAGCGGCCGCTTTTCGTTGGTTGCCATATGTCTTATCCTCCGGCGCGGCCGTCGCCACCAGCGCCAGCGCATAGATGATCGCCGCCTCCTGATCCTTGGGATTTCGCCCATGTACGCTTTCCATTGCATCTCGATACGCCTTGGCGCGGACGGCGTGGCCGCGCTGCTCCCAACCGTCGTAGTAAACACCCAATGCCTCCACGTAGTCCTTTTCGCGCGGTGTTCCCGGCTTCAATTCACGCGCTTTCCGGATCGCGGCGGAGCCACGTTGCAATTCTGCCGGCCCGGGATAGGGTTCCCAAAGCTGATGGTATTCCGTCATCGCCAAGCCCCAATGCGCCATGGCGCAACGGGGATCCTTCGCCGCGGCATCGCGGAACGCTCCTGCGGATTCCGCGTAGGTGAACGAATGCAAGAGGGCCACACCACGTGTGAACGATTCCTGTGCTTCGGCCGTGCACGACACCCGAAACTCGACGGTTCCGAGCGATCCCTTCGCTCCGTGGGTCCCATGCTCTTGCTCGCTCGCAAGTCTGCCATTCGGCAGCAACAGCAAACAGAAGCCCCACAGCACCGCGGTTGTCAATTTTCCCATTTTCCCCACGTCCAGACTCCTGCCGGAAAATCGTTTCCCGTCGATGGTAGTTCCGAGAGTCCGGAGCGTCAATCCCCGAGGGGTTCGTTCATTCATTCCATCCGTTTGTTGACGGCAACGAAATGGCACATTCGGCTGCCAAAACCTTGTCGCACAAACGCGCACAGAGTAGACTTTTCGCCTGCCTTTGCTCGGGAGGTGTGACATGGCCCGTATCGTTCGCTGTGGCCTCGTGCAGGCTCAATGTGAGTGGTCTCCGGAAAAGTTCTCGCTCGCTGAGATCAAAAAGAAAATGATCGCCAAGCACGAGCGCCTGATTGCCGACGCCGCCAAGCAAAAGGTGCAAATCCTCGGGCTGCAAGAGCTTTTCTACGGCCCCTACTTTTGTGCTGAGCAGCAAACGCGCTGGTACGAACTGACCGAGAAGGTCCCCAACGGCCCCACCATCACGCAGATGCAGAAGCTGGCAAAGAAACATCAGATGGCGCTCGTCGTGCCCGTTTACGAAGTCGAAATGACCGGCGTCTACTTCAACACCGCTGCGGTGATCGATGCCGACGGCCGCTATCTCGGGAAATACCGCAAGCACCATATTCCCCACTGTCACCCCGGCTTTTGGGAAAAGTTTTATTTCACACCGGGAAACGCCGGCTATCCCGTCTTCCAAACTCGTTATGCTCGCGTCGGTGTGTACATCTGCTACGACCGCCATTTCCCGGAAGGCGCGCGCATTCTCGGACTCAACGGCGCGGAAATTGTTTACAACCCGTCCGCCACCGTCGCGGGCCTGTCGGAATATCTTTGGGAACTGGAGCAGCCCGCCCATGCCGTTGCCAACGCCTATTTTGTCGCCGCCATCAACCGCGTCGGCACCGAGCATCCCTGGAAGATCGGCGAGTTTTACGGCAAGAGCTATTTCTGCGATCCGCGCGGGAAAATCGTGAAGCAGGCTAGCCGCGACAAGGATGAATTGTTGGTCGCAGAACTCAATCTCGATGAAATTCAAAAAGTCCGCGATACCTGGCAGTTCTACCGCGACCGCCGGCCGGAATCGTATGCCGAGATTACGCGCACACAGGCCGCCAATACCGCGGCAGCGGGATGAGAGAATCTCAGGAGAAGCATGCTTCGCGCGGAAACCGTTGAGAGCAGTTCGCTCTACAACAAGGACCTTGCCCCGGTCCCCGGCGAGCGCCGCACCTGGCGCACCTACAACTACGCCGCTCTGTGGATTTCCATGAGCGTGAATATCCCCACATACATGCTCGCCAGCGGCATGATCGCCGGGGGCATGAACTGGAAGCAGGCGCTCTTCACCGTGTTTCTCGGCAATGTGCTCGTGCTGATTCCCATGCTCCTGAACGCGCATGCCGGAGCGGAATACGGCATTCCTTTCCCTGTTTTTGCGCGCGCTTCGTTCGGTGTTCTCGGCGCCAACGTCCCCGCCATTCTGCGCGCGCTCGTCGCCTGCGGCTGGTTTGGCATTCAGACCTGGATCGGCGGCGAAGCCATCAATGCCATGATCGTGGCCCTCGCGCCCGGTTGGGCCAATTTTCATTCGGGCGCGGCAATCTGCTTTGCCTTCTTCTGGCTTCTGAGTGTGCTGGTAATTCTGCGCGGCATTGGAACCATTCGCTTGCTGCAGGGCTTCTCGGCTCCGTTCTTGCTGCTCATCG
>Ga0137394_10001672_pt1 | contig 16269 bp, 4 predicted proteins | sample czobulk116metaG_FD_108278 | JGI IMG/M metagenome (GOLD analysis project Ga0137394, IMG submission 108278) | Vadose zone soil microbial communities from Angelo Coast Range Reserve, California, USA - czobulk1.16 metaG | ecosystem: Environmental > Terrestrial > Soil > Vadose zone | place: USA...
ATGACGCGGAGCTGATCCGGCCCGACCTTTCCTTCATGCCGGTGGTGTCGGTGGCGAGCGGCCTGCTCGGCCTGATCGTGGCGTTCTCCGTCGCGCAGGTCGGGTCGCTGTTCTCGGCGGACGCCTGGAACAACATCACGTTCACGGCCGGAGAAGTGAAGGACCCGCGGCGGAACATCCCCCTGTCCCTGGCGCTCGGCACCGGTCTCGTGATGACGCTGTACATCCTGGCGAGCGTCGCCTACTGCAGCGTCCTGCCGCTCGCGGGCATCCAGCACGCGCCCGACGACCGGGTGGCGACCGCAGCCCTGCAGGCGATCTTCGGAGGGGTCGGGGCCGCCATCATGGCGGTCGCGATCGTCATCTCGACCTTCGGCTGCAACAACGGTCTGATCCTGTCCGGTGCCCGCGTGGTCTACGCCATGGCGCGCGACGGACTGTTCTTCCGGAAGACCGGAACCCTGAACGAACGGCACGTCCCGGGGAAGGCGCTGGTCATCCAGGGGATCTGGACCGCCCTCCTGGTCCTGCCACGCACACGCCTGCGCGACGCCGCCGGGGAGCCGATCCTTGATCCTGTGACCGGTCTCGGGACGTACGGAAATCTGTACAGCAACCTGCTCGACTATGTGATCTTCGCGGCGCTGGCCTTCTACGTCCTCACCATCGCCGGAATCTTCGTCCTGCGCAGGAAACGCCCCGACGCAGAGCGTCCCTACCGCGCCTGGGGATACCCGATCGTGCCGGTCCTCTATATGGCGACGGCGACCCTCATCCTCCTTGTCCTTATTACTTACAGGACCCAGACCACCTGGCCGGGGCTCGTCATCATGCTCACCGGAGTGCCGGTCTATCTCGCCTGGCGCGCCTTGAGACCCGCAGGGAAGGGGACCCCGGCCCCGTAGCGCCCCTCGCTTCTCGGTGGAATACCCTAATTGACAGCGCCGGTACTTGGGGGTATGTAAAAGGTCGTTCTCGCCGCCGAACTGCCTCTAACTTGAGGGTTTCACCATGCGCAGAGCACCCCGTGCGGGGACGCTGCTCGGAGGCATGGCTCTCCTCCTGGCGGAATGCGTCTCGGTTGTGTTCCTCTGTCTGCTGGCAGGCAGCATCCTTCTACGGCCCTCGATCGGACCGATGTGGGCCGCGAATCCGCGCGGCGGGACGTCGACGGACTCCGGCGAAGACGAGACCGGCCGCATGCTCGAACGGCTGGACGCGATGGAATCGGCCCGCCTCGTCGTGCCGGCCGCGTTTCCTCGTCCCGAAGGGTTCTCTCCGTTCGGAAAGGCGTTCAAGGACGGACCGGTCCGCGTCCCTGGTGACGCCCGCGGACACTTGCGGCTCAACCTCGGCGACCTGGATCCGAGGAATCCGGAGGCTTTCCTCGCGATCCTGCCCGCGGAGCTCCGTCTGGGAGAGAAGGAGAGGATCGGCCTGGGTCCGAAGGGGACCCTGGCCCACGGTCTGAACTACGCGATGCTTTCTCCGCAGGCGGCGTCCTCGAAGCCGCTGGACTCGATCCTCGAGGGGATCCGCGAATCGGCGCGTATCATCGGGTACCTGCCCAACGCCACGCTCCTGGTCTACGCGGATTCGAACGGGCTCGGGCGCCTGCGTCAGGACCCGGACGTCGCCTTCTTCCTGGCGATGCCTCCGGGAGACAAGATAGCGATCGACACCGCCAGGCGGCCGCTCATCGAGAAGGCCCGCGCCCTCGACCCGAATCTGCTGCTCGAGGTGGCCCTGGTGCCGGGAAGCGACGCCGCATCGGTCCGTGATGCGCTGACACGTATCCCCGGTGTCGTGGACGTGGCCGACTACGGACCGGACGGGTCATCGTTCCTGGTGCGGGCCGACTACCGATCCCTCGGCAGGCTCGCCCGGATCCCCGAGATCCTGCACATCCAGGAAAGCCTGGAAATGATGACCCTCAATGCCAAGAACGTCCCCGCGGTCCAGGCGGGGTCGGCCCAGGAGACGAACCAGGCGAGGCCGTTCGACGATATCGGCGTCGACGGTGGCGGGATCGACACCAACAACGACGGCCAGCGGATCAACGACGGCTCGGACACCGTGCCGCCGCAGATCGTCGGAGTCCTGGACAACGGGATCAGCGCCGATACCCCGAGCTTCTCCCAGACGGCCACGCAGGTGAACGTGCCCGGTCACATCATCGGCCCGGCGCACCGGAAGATCCACTCGATCATCAACGTGCGAGACACCGGCAACGACTGCGACGGGACCTTGGACGGAGCCGGCAGCCACGGAAACGTCGTGGCCTCGGTCATCGCCGCCTGGCCGACCGGCGTCGGCGTGTTCGCCAGCCGATCCGGTATCGACGGCGCGGGCCGGGCGCGCAACGTCGACCTGGACGGCGTTGCACGCGGCGCGCGCATCATCGTCTCGGACATCGCCGACAGGAGCCGCTGCAACATCAACTCCCTGGTGGAGCGGGGCGGCAACGTCGATCCCGGCAGCCTGGCTGACCGCATGGCCGAGCTCATTTGTCCCAGGAGCGGCGGCACGGGGGCCTGTCTCGGTATCACCGGCGGCGGCACCGAGGTGCACCTGGCGGTGGCGCCGTTCGGAGCCCCCGACAACTTTTCGACGATGCAGTTTCAGGGAAGCGACGGCACCTATCCACAGCAGTCGGCCGACCTCGACACCTTCCTGTACAACAACCGCGACTTCCTGGTCGTCTCGCCGGCCGGCAACAGCGGGACGCTGATCAGCTCCAGCCGTGTCGACTCCTGGACTCCGCGGGTGATCCCCGATCTGTTCGACGGGACCGACACAGACGACTGCATACCGGCTCCGGCCGGCTCATGCGACCCCGCCGCCTTTACTCGCAGGAACGTTCAGATCCCTCCCCCCGCGACCGCCAAGAACGTCGTCGTCGTGGGAGCCACACGCTCCGACGAGTCCAGCTTCTTCAAGGATTTCGACAATCTGGCCAACATGGCGACCTATTCGTCGCGCGGCCCGGCGTCGCGCGAGTCGTTGAGGATGGCCCCGATCGTCGATGCGCCCTGCTGCGACCTGGGTCCCGGAGTCATGGATTTTTCGTCGGTGGCCGTCTTCCGCAGCCGCGACGACGACAACCTGGCCCCGGTCGACGCCCAGGTCGACGAGGGGAACTTCGGCTCGTCCTACTCGGCCGCCGCCGTCACGGGGGCCGCGGCCATCGTGCGCGACTACTTCGCCCAGGGAATGTATCCGGGCGAAGACCGGGCCCCGGCGAACCGGGTCCCGAACATCTCCGGCGCCCTGGTGAAGGCCGCGCTCGTCGCCTCGGCCCGGTTCACGACCAACATCCGGACCCCGGGCGAAGGCAACAAGACAACCCCCGACAAAATCTTGCGGCGGACCCGGGCCACCGACCTCGGAACGATCAACGGTTTCTCGATCGGGATCATGGGAAACAGCGAGCAGGGGTACGGCCGCGTCGTCCTGACGAACGTCCTGCCGCTGCCCGACTGGCCGGACGCCTTCCGTCTCGGGGGGGTCGATCCCGACAACGGCATCAGATGGACCGCCGGCAACACGCCGCCGGGACCTTCGCACTGGGAGCACCCGGCGCAGGGTCTCCTGGTCTGGGACGACATCGCCACGGCCGAGCCGGCGATCGACAATACGCACGTCTCGCAGACGCACACTTTCCGTGTGGCCAGCCCAGTGGTCGTTGGAGCCGCCGGCGCCGGGCTGGCCGTCGCCAGGGGACAGCTGCGCGTCGCCCTCGCCTGGACCGATCCCCCATCCCTGCCGGGCGGCGGCGGACCGCTGGTGAACGATCTCGACCTCCTGCTCGAGGGACCGGGGCCCGACAACTGTCTGTTCGACGGCGACGTCCGACCGGACGGGGTCGCCTGCGCCGCCGCGACGTGCGGTGCGGGAGGGTGCGCGTACGACAACCAATTCTACGATGGCAACAGCTACGGCAACACCCGGAATCCGTTCGTGGACCAGTGGTCGAGGGTGCGTCTCCAGGGGCAACCCGAGATCCACGACAAGCGGAATCCTCAGGAAGCGATCCACCTGAGCTTCGACCGCAACAACGACACGAGCCCGGCTGATTCGCAGATTCTCCTCGGCACCTGGAGGGTCACCGTCAAGAGAGGTCTGGGAGGAGCGGTGCCGGGGCAGATCGCGATCGCCGGTCCCAACGAAGACCTCAACGGCAACCGCCGCCTGGACGCAGGCGAGGACACGAACGCCAACGGCCTTCTGGACCTGGGGGGCCAGACGTACGCCCTTCTCGTCGCCGGCCCGGTGTTCCTGGCCGAAGCCGCGCCGTCACGCGGCCCGTCCAGTTTCCCGCAGAGCTCGGTCTCCCTCGACAAGTTCAAGTATTCGTGCGAGGACGCGGCGGTCGCGACGATCTTCGATTCGACGCCCGGAGCGGGCGCCGCCCGGTCGACCGGCTTCGCCACGTTCACCGTGAGGAACGCGGCCGGTGCCGTCGTCGACACCGAGACCGGTGTGGCCTTCACGGGAGGCACGTTCGCCGGCACTACGACGTCGTCTTCGTTGCCGGTGCGCTCCGTACCCTCGCCCGCCCCGAACAACGGCATCCTCGAGGCGGACACCGGAATGCAGCTCGTCGTGACCTACGCCCCGGCCGGCCAGGCCCCGGTCACCGCTTCGAGCAAGGTGGACTGCTCGCCCAATTTCGTCCCGGGTTACTTCACGATGCGGGGCAACCACGCGATCGGTCCGCAGACCGCCGTCGGCGGCGGCTGCGACAACGACGACAATCTCGACGCGGGCGAGGTCGTCACTTATGGCGTCGCCCTGACCAACCGCGGGCGCGACTGGCCCGGGGACAGGTCGGACGATTACCACGACGTCGTCGCCACGCTGACCCCCTCCGGGACCGGCGCCGCGGCGATCACCGTCATCGACTCGCCGAAGAGCCTCGGCCGCATCCCGCCCGGCCAGACGCAGGCGGCGTACTTCCACGTCTCGGTCAATGCCGCGGCCGCCAACTCCCTGGCCATCCCCAACCGCCAGGTGACCATGACCCTGACCCTCGACTCGCTGAACAAGGGGCGTCGCATCAGCCAGCAATCGTACGCGTTCACGAACGTCATCAACGCCGATCGCGAGACGCTGCATTACTCGACCGATTTCCCGGCGGGCGGGCGCCAGGTGCGCGACCTGAACCGCAACCTGGCGATCGATCGTCCCGATGTCATAGATCCCACGAGACTGTTCATCCTGCCGGACGAGGACGTCGTCTTCTCGTCCCTGTTCACGACGATCGGCCCGGGAAGCCCCATCGTCAGCAACAGGTGCGGGGAAGATCTGAATTGCAACGGGATCCTGGATCCGAACGAAGCCGACATCATCCCGGACGGGATTCTGGACCAGGGCATTCTAGCCTCCTCCACCGGGCCGTCGGCCGGCGACAAGGTTCCGTGGAACTTCGACAACAACAATGGCGGGTGGGTCTCCATCCGCCACCCGCAGAGCAACGTGGCCAACATCAGCCCGAATCCGATGTGGGAGTACAGGACCTCCGGTGTGTGCGGCTTCCAGACCTCCGGCGGGCTGAACAAGTACGGCATCTGGCACACTGGCGACGGCGACCCGAACACGCCCCCCGCAGGCGCCTCCTTCTGCGACAACTACGTCATTCCGAACTCCACGACGACCGAGAACAGGGTCGAGATCGCCTTCGATGTGCTGCAGTCTCCCATCATCGCCAAGGTCAACCAGCTCCCCGACGCGCGCGGCTTCCTCTACGGCGTTGAATTCCAGCGCCTGGGGGTGAACGTCAACGACGAGGTCTGGGACGCCGGCTACACCGGGATGGGGATGAACATCGACAACGACCTGGACAACGACACCGGCAACAGCTTCTTCGGCCAGGAGATGGACGACTACTACGCCCGTTACGGCGGCTGGCCGTACGGCACCATTTTCAACCTTGCCGCCGCGAACGGCTTCGGGTACGGCGGGATCGAGCCCCTCAGCTACTTCCCGTACCAGAGGACGTTCGGCCCCTTGATTGATCCGAATGGTGGCAGCCCTTACGATGGCGGGGGGGAGAGCGGCTTCACCGGGTACGTCTCTGCGACGAACGGTGGCGTTACCCGCAGTTCTCCCATCCCGCCGGCCCCTCCCGACTACTTGAAGTTCCCTCTGCCGGGCGCCACCGTCCCTGGAGTCTGCGAAGGCGGCCTGGACCCGGGCGCTCCGTGCCAATCGAACGCGGACTGCTCCGGCGGCAACACCTGCACGCTCGAGGGGATCACGATCGCCGGACCGGTGCGGAATTTCGAGGGGACGCTCAACGGCTTCGAGGGCGGGTTCGCGAGCGAAACACGGGTCGGCACCACGGCGCCCGAATCCGGTAACTCGGGGAAGATCCTCGTTTCAGGTCCGGCCGGTAACCGCTGGGGGATCGCCTTCGGCTTCTGGAGCATCGAATCGCTGTCGCTGGCCAGGGACTACGGGTTCGGCATCGATGACGTGGTCTTCGAGTGGGACGAGTTCCACCCGAAGGACGAGTCGGCCTTCGTCCCGGCCCACACGCCGGCCTGCAGCCGGTTTGGAACGCCGGGGAATCCCGCCGGCGGTCAGTGCGCCACGATCACCGTCGACCGCACCAGCCTGTACGAGTGCGAAGAGTCGGTCGAGGTCACCGTGGACGACCCGAAGCTGCCAGCCGGACAGCCCGGTTGCCCCGGTGGGAATTGCGTCCAGGTCATGATCGTCACGGACAGCGATGCCGACATCTTCTCCACGTCCCGGTTCAGCGTTCTGAAGCCGAATGCCAAGCGGTACACGCTGCCGGCGGTCGAGGGACAGCCCGGTCTGTACAGGGGCAGCGTCACGTTCTCGGGAACGTCCAACTCGCCCAACAACGTCTTCGCCCAGGCGGGCACTGACCAGCAGTTCATCGTCTACTACCTCGACCCGAACTGCGACGGCGACGGTGACGGTCAGGCGGGGGAAGCCCTGTTCGACAACCTGGACGGTGACGGCGTCAACTCCGCGGCAGACAACTGTGCTCTGATCTACAACCCCACGCAGGCGGACGCCGATGGCGACGGCATCGGCGACCTGTGCGACAACTGCGTGAGCATCGCCAACCCCGGCCAGCAGGACGCCGATGCGGATGGCGTGGGGGACGCGTGCGATTTCGACGACCTGGACGGCGACGGTGTCGCGAACAAAGTGGACGACTGTCCCGACGTCTACAATCCCAGCCAGGCCGGTATCTGCTCGGGAGGGTCAACTCCTGGAGCGAACTGCCTGGCGGACGCTGGCTGTGCGGGAGGCGGTACCTGCCGCGGCTTCGCGTGCTCGAGCGGTACGCAGGACCTGGACGGCGACGGGCGGATGGACAACGCCGACAACTGCGTCCTGACGCCTAACTTCAACGGGCTGCCCGCCGCGGAAAGGCAGAGGGACTCGGATGGGGACGGCCTCGGCGACGCCTGCGACGGCGACTGCGCGGGCATCACCGTCGTGCACCTCTGCAGCAACGCCCCGGCCACCTCCTGCGCCAGCAGCGTGGACTGCCCCGCCGGCGGCACGTGCCAGACCGCCGTCCGCCACACGCCGTCGTCGACCGCCTGCTCGCCTGTCGATGACGACGCGGACGTCGACGGGGTGCCCGACACTGTGGACGACTGCCCCGACATCGCCAACCCGGCGATCATTCCGGGCACGTTCCGGCAGCTCGACAGCGACCGCGACGGTCTGGGGGATGCCTGCGACCCGGCCGGGTCCCTGGACGATGATTTCGACGGCATCCCGGACGACCTGGTCACCTTCGCCGGCACCGTCGCCTGCCAGAGTGCACCCTTGGGGAATCTCTCGGTCCTGCACGTGAGCTATCAGGATATCGACGGCGACCACGATCTCTTCCCCGACCCGGGGGAGACCGGGCTGGTGCAGGTCCGCATCCAGAACAACGGGGCCGCCCTCACCGGCGCCTCCTTCGTCCTGTCCTCCTCCGACCCGAACGTCGATTGCATCACCTTCCCGAGAATCACGGTCGGGTCGGTGCCGGCGGGCGGGTCGGTCCTGATCGGGAGCCTGACCCCTCTTCAGGCCGGCTCGAGCTTCACGTTCAGGACGGGGAATGGTCTGCAGAGCGTCCCAGGTGCCTTCGCCAGTCTCCACCTTTGCGTCACGGTGAACTCCAACGAGGTGCTGGGAGGGACCGCCTGCTTCAACATTCTTGGCGACCTGGATCTGCCGCCAGGGGCGACCCAGACCTTCATCGCCGGGCCGGACGGCGTGTTCGGCTCCCCCGACGACGGCACGTTGCACGAGACCTTCGACGTGGATCGCGACGGCGACGGTGTGATGTCGAGCGCCGACACGTTCCGCCTGCTGGATGCAGGCACCGGCCTGGTCGGCCACGGCACTTACATCCATGGCAGCGTAACACCCGGCGACGACGCCCTGACGGGGATCGCCTGCGGCGGATACAAGACGCCGGCAGAGGGGAACGCCGCGTGCATCCTCGACCCGGACTTCCCGATGGACTGGCACTTCCACTGCCCGCCGAGCGCCACCAACTGCCCCAACACCGAACCGGGAGGGTTCGCGGCGAGCGGCCACACGGGATGCGTCGGCGGCTGCTCCTACCGGACTCCCGACGACGGACGGAGGGCCTTCTCACCCCCCAACTCGCTGCACATGGGGGCGCACTTCGACGCCCATTCGTTCGCAGCCGGCGACACGACGCACCTGCGCACCTTGCAGGCGTTCCAGTCGAACCCGATCAACCTGGCGTTCATCCCCCGCGGCGCGTCCGACCTGAAACTTTCGTTCTGGCACATCGTCGACCTGGTCGGGTCGGACTCACTAAGCGCCTTCGGGCGAGTGTGCCACGATTGCAGCCAGCTCCAGGCTCAGATCGACCGCAACCACGACCCGGCCGTGGACGACTGGGGTCCGTGGGAAACGCTCGCGCCGTTCCAGAACACCTATGACAAGAGGGAGCGGGCCTGGAGCCTTTTCGGCCCGCAGTACTGTGACATCACGCCGACCGACACCGGGACGGCCCCGCCCAACCCGCGCGGGGTGCACGAGACGATGTGCTTCCCCGAGGCCGCCTGGTCGCACTGCGGCAGCGCCGGGGGTACGGGATCGAGCCAGGCGTTCAATTGTTCCGGCGGTGTGGTCGATCCCGGCGGCACGGGCGTCTGGGTGCAATCGAAGTTCGATCTGGCGAGTTTCCTCGGTCAGAGGATCCGGATCCGCTGGATCGCCAACACCTGGAGTCTCGACAATCACTCCTCGTCGTATTGGGAGTTCGGCCCCGGATGGAGCGATACCCCCCACGACGACGGCTGGTGGCTGGACGATATCGACATCACCGGCGTCGTCACGATGCAGGTGACGCCCGACCCGGACACGAAGCCGCCGGTGGCGGGCTCCTGCCCCGCCACGGCGGCCGAAAACTGCGACGAGAATGCGTCGGGCACCGACAACGGGACTCTCCCACGGATCGCGATCACCGACCTCGACGGCAACCCGTTCGGAGCGGGGCGAGTGCCGGTCGCGGGCCAGTCGATCCGCGTCTCGGCGGCCGACTCGACCATCCCGGGCGGATGCGCCGACGGCGGCGTGCAGTTCCGCTTCAGCAAGAACGGTGTCGTCGTTCAGGACTGGAGCGGCAACGCATCTTTCCTCGACACCGCCACAGAGTACAGCCCGACCTACTCGGTCCTGGTCCGCTGCAGCTCGGACACGACCTGCACCAGTCTCGCCGGCGCGTCGGTGACGGCGGCGATCTACGACGGAGCGAATGGCGGGTCGGACGGCGACATCGTCTTTGGCTGGCAGCACGGCGCCTTCGATCCCCGTTTCGGCGTGGTCTATGGAGGGACCTGCCCCTCGTCCAGCCCGACGCCGGGGATCTGGTGCGATGCAGCCAACCGGTGCGTCGGCGGGACGAGCCAGGGGGGCGTCTGCACAGCCAACGCCGATTGCGGCGCGGGGGGCGTCTGCGCCGGCGCCTGCGGCGGCGCTTGCGCGGGCGGTCCGACGTCCGGGGCCGCCTGCAGCGTGGACACCCAGTGCGGTGCAGGGGGAGCGTGCTCCGCCCCATGCGGCAATCCCGGGTCGACGCTGACGACGCTCAACCTGGATTCACCGGGGGGAGCCGGACCGGTCGACGTGTACAGGGGAGTCATCGCGACCCAGGCCACCGGGAACGGATTCGTGGGGAACGGTCCCGGCTGGCAGCACACCGGAACCACGTGCTTCAGCAACAATCTCGCCGTCGTGGCGACGAACGCCACGACCGGTCCGCTCGATCAGAGCGTCGATCCGAACCCGGTCCTGGGGAGCGCGACCTTCTACCTCGCCAACGCCTCGCCGGCGAACGTGCTCAACGGCGCCTTCGGCTGCGTCAATCCCGGCCGCTGCTTCGGGGGCGGGACGCCGAACGCCGCCTGCGGCGTGAACGCGCCGTGCGCCGGAGGCGGCATCTGCCTGAGCCTCGATCTGGCGGGGCCGCTGCAGAACAACCCGCTCAGTCCCCGGTTCGGCTGTCCGACCGCGAACCCGTCACCGTACAGGGTGAACAGCTCCGCGGCACCGGCCGCGGCGCTGGTCTGCCAGCCCTGAGAGAGGCCCGCGGCCGCCGGAAGGCGCGCCGCGGGCCCGATTCCTTTTACATCTCTTTACACCGCCGGCCTCGTCCCGCGCGTCGAGCTGTGGTCTGCTGGTGCGCTTCGTTCTTCTCTCCAGGCGGGGTCATCTCAGGTGCGAGCGCGCGGCGGTCCCGGAGTCGGGCTGGTCCTCGGAGCCATGATCCTGCTCCCCTCGTCCGCGCCCGCATCGGCTGCCCAGGCTCCAGGCGCGGCGGCACCGTCCGAGCCGACGCTGGTGTTCACCATCCCGCGCGCCAGCACGCCGTACTCCTGGGTCATGTGACGGCGCACCGGTCCGCGGCCCATGCCATTACTCGGACAGGCTCCTAAGATAGAATGCCTGTGTCATGAAGCGATCCGTGGCGGTCCTGGTCCTCTCCGTGTGGGCCGGCCTGTTGCCGGCGGCGGCCGCGCGCCCCAATCACCTCCTGGGACAGTCGAGCCCCTACCTCCTGCAGCACGTCCAGAACCCGGTCGACTGGTATCCCTGGGGCGAGCAGGCCCTCCGGAAGGCCGGGAAAGAGGACAAGCCGATCTTCCTCTCGATCGGCTACTCCGCCTGCCACTGGTGTCACGTCATGGAGCGGGAGGCGTTCTCCGACACGGGGGTGGCGCGCTTCCTGAACGAGCACTTCGTGTCGATCAAGGTGGACCGCGAGGAGAGACCGGACCTCGACGCCCTCTACATGAGCGCCGTGCTGGCGATGACCGGCCGGGGCGGCTGGCCGATGACCGTCTTCCTGACGCCGGAACGGAAGCCCTTCTTCGGCGGGACGTACTTCCCGACCGGGAGCTTCCAGAAGCTCATCGAGTCGATCGCCGACGGGTGGACGAACCGCCGGCAGGAGCTGCTCTCCTCGGCCGGCGTGATCGCCTCGATGCTCGAGGATCTGCAGAACACCGCACCGCCCGCGTCCGGTGGCGGCGACGCCTCCCCGGATCCCCTGGCGCAGGCCACGGCCGCCTGGAAGACCTCCTTCGACCGGGCCAACGGCGGTTTCGGGTCGGCGCCCAAGTTTCCGCCGCACGGCGCGCTCCTGGTCCTGCTCGAGACCTACCGGACGACAGGCGACGCGCAGGCGCTGGACATGGTGACGCGCACCCTCGACGCCATGGACCGGGGCGGGATCCACGATCAGATCGGAGGCGGCTTCCATCGCTACTCGACCGACGAGAAGTGGCTCCAGCCGCACTTCGAGAAGATGCTCTACGACAACGCGCTCCTCGTGCCGGTCTATCTCGAAGCCTGGAAGGCCGGCGGGCAGGAGGAGCTCAGGCGCGTCGCCGAGGAGACGATCGGCTGGGTGACCCGCGACCTGAGCGATCCGGGGGGCGGCTTCTACGCGACGCTCGACGCCGACACCGAAGGTGAGGAGGGGCGCTATTACATCTGGTCACGGCCGGACATCGAGAAGGTGGTCGGACCGCCCGACGGAGCGCTCGTCGCCGACTATTTCGGCGCCACGGCGACCGGCAATCTCGGCGGTGGCCGCAACATCCTGAACGTGCCGCTTCCGCCCGCGGAGTTCGCCGCGCGGCACGGCCTGGAGCCGGCAGCGCTCGCGGGGAAGGTCGAGCGGGCCCGCGCCCGGCTCCTGCAGGCCCGCGGGCGACGACCTGCGCCGCGCCGCGACGACAAGATCCTCGCGGGCTGGAACGGTCTGATGATCAGCGCCTGCGCGCGCGCCTACTCGATGACCGGAAACGACGCCTACCGGCAGGCGGGGGAACGGGCGGCGCGCTTCGTGCTCGGAAATCTTCTCAAGGACGGTGTCCTCCGGGTGTCGTGGCGCCAGGGGAAGGTCGGACCGCCGGGGTTCCTCGACGACCACGCCTTCCTGGCGCGCGGCCTCCTCGACCTGTACGACGCGACCGGCAGAGTCGTCTACCGGGACGAGGCGGCGCGTCTCGTGCGCTCCGCGGAGCGTTTCAGCGATGGGGACCGCGGCGGGTATTACCTGTCGGCCGCGGAGCAGAAGGATCTGATCGTCCGTCCCAAGAGCATCCTGGACGACGCCCTGCCGTCCGGCAACGCCGTCATGGCGGAGTGTCTCCTGCGTCTGTCGCGCGCGCTCGGGGATGCGGCGCTGGGGGCCCAGGCGCGGCGGACTCTCGACCTGGCCGCTCCGTACGTGGACAAGTATCCGACCTCGTCTCCCTACATGCTGCTCGCCGCGCGTCTCGGCGGGCCCGGGGACCTCCCCGCGGTCGAGCCGGCGACATTGAAGAGCACGGCGAGGGAGGCGCCGGTCCTCGCGAAATCCGCGCTCACCGCCGCGGGCGAGGACAAGGCGCCGTCCGGAGCACCCGGGGACCGGGTCATCACCGGCACCGTCGTTGGCCGCGCCAATCCGCAGCGCGTCGTGACGACCGATCTGACCGCGCCCGACCGCCCCGTGCGTCCGGGGCAGGCGGTGACCGTGTCGATCCGTCTGGACATCCAGCCGGGCTGGCACGTCAACTCGCACACGCCCAATCTCGAGTACCTGATCCCGACCAAGGTCGAGTTTCCCGAACCGTCGGGCGCTCGCATCGACCAGGTGATCTATCCCGAGGCGCACTTGGTGACCTTGAAGTTCGCGGACACGAAACTGTCGGTCTATGAGGGGAAGAACACGATCCGCGCGACTCTCCGCCCGGCGCGCGACGGCGCCCCGGGGAAGCAGGCGGTGCGCGCCCGCCTGACCTACCAGTCGTGCAGCGACACGACCTGCCTGGCGCCCGAGACGGTCGAGTTCGTCGTCCCGATCGTGGTCGAGGGGGAGCCGGTCCCGGCGTCGGAGATCGGCCCGCCCGCGTCGACGGAGCCGACAGGCGCGCCGGAGGGAGCGTCCGGTCTCGCGGCCGTCCGGAAGGAGCGCGGACTTCTCGCCCTTCTCGGCCTGGTGTTCGTCGGCGGACTGGCCTTGAACCTCACCCCGTGCATCTATCCGATGATCCCGGTGACCATCGGCTTCTTCGCATCGCAGTCGAGCGCGGGCTGGCTCCGGCGCGTCGCACTTCCGTCCCTGTATGTCCTCGGGATGGCGCTCACGTACTCCGTCCTCGGCATCGTCGCGGGTCTGTCCGGCGGGCTCCTGGGCTCCACTCTGCAGAATCCCTTCATCGTAGGTGCGCTGGTCGTCCTGTTCGTGATCATGGCGCTCGGCATGTTCGGTCTGTTCGAGCTGCGCCTGCCGGGGGCCGTCACCCGGCTGGGCGGCGGCCGACGCGGGCCGCTGGGCGCCCTGGTGATGGGTCTCACGATGGGACTCGTCGCGGCTCCCTGCATCGGGCCGTTCGTCGTCGGGCTCCTGGCCTTCGTCGGCGCCGCCGCGAGCCCGGTTCTCGGCTTCTGGCTGTTCTTCGTGATGGCCGTCGGCATGGGTCTCCCGAACCTGGTGCTCGGCGTCTTCTCCGGCTCCCTCGCGAGCCTCCCGCGCTCCGGGGAGTGGCTGGTCTACGCCAAGAAGGTGATGGGGATCGGCATGCTCGCGGTGGCGCTCTACTTCCTGCAGCCGTTCCTCAAGGACCGCCTCATGGGTGTCCTCGTCGTGGTGTTCGCCATCGCCGCCGGGGTGTACATCGGATTCCTGGAGAAGACACGCATGGCGTCGCGTCTGTTCCCGGCGCTCAAGGCGCTCGTCGGAGCGGCGCTGATCGCGGGAGGGATCTGGTTCTCGGTGCCGCTCCTCGCCGCGCGCGCGGACGCGGGATGGGTGCCCTATTCCTCCGAGGCCCTGGCGCGCGCCGGGAAGGACGGCCGCCCGGTTCTCATCGACTTCTCGGCGGAATGGTGTCTCGCCTGCAAGGAGCTGGAACGGTTCACCTTCACGGACCCGCGCGTTCTCGATGAGGCGCGACGCTTCACGCTCCTCAAGGCCGACCTGACTCAGTTCGAGTCGCCGGAGGTGCGGCAGACCCGCGACCGTTTCGACGTGGTCGGTCTCCCGACGCTGGTGTTCATCGACGGGCAGGGGAACGAGCGCAAGGACCTGCGCGTCTACGGCTTCGAGGACGCGCCGGCGTTCCTCGCCCGCATGCGCCAGGTCCGGTGACGAACCTCTTCGATCGCCTCGAGTGCCCGCGCTGCTTGACGCGCAAGCCGGACGCGGCGCTCCTGTGCGAGTGCGGCTCGCCGCTCCTGGCGCGCTATCGCGCCGCGGAAGGGCGCGGCAGCCTCCTCAAGGAGCACCTGCAGGGCCGGCCCCCCACGCTGTGGCGCTACGCCGAGATGCTGCCGGACGTCCCGCCGATCTCCCTGGGGGAGGGTCTCACGCCGCTCCTGCACGCGCGCCGCCTGGGAGCCGAGCTGGGGTTGCCCTCTCTGTACATCAAGGACGAGGCGGTCAATCCCACCGGCTCGTTCAAGGCGCGCGGCATGACGGTCGCCGTGTCGGTCGCCGCGGCGCGCGGCGTGCGCGTGGCGGCCGCCCCCTCGGCGGGGAACGCCGGCTCGGCCCTGGCGGCCTACGGGGCGCGGGCCGGGATGCAGGTGCACCTGTTCCTGCCCGAGACGACGCCGCGCCCCTTCGTGCTGGAGGCGCAGCGCTTCGGCGCGCGCGTCCGTCTCGTGCCGGGCTCGATCGCCGACGCGGGCCGGGCGATGCGCGCGACACTCGGGCCTGCGGACAAAGACGGCGGCTGGTTCGATGTCTCCACCCTGCGCGAGCCGTTCCGCGTCGAAGGGAAGAAGACCATGGGGTACGAGATCGCCGAGCAGATGCAGTTCCGCCTCCCGGACGTCATCGTCTACCCGACGGGCGGCGGAACGGGGCTCATCGGGATGTGGAAGGCCTTCGAGGAGATGGAGGCGCTCGGCTGGATCGGGCCGGCGCGCCCGCGCCTGATCTCGGTGCAGGCGGCGGGCTGCGCGCCGATCGTGCGCGCCTTCGAGTCGGGACAGGAGACGGCCGAGGCATGGGCCGATCCGGTCACCGCGGCCTCGGGCCTGCGGGTCCCGTCCTCCCTCGGCGACCGACTTATATTGACGACGCTGCGCGCCAGCGGTGGCGCGGCCGTGGCGGTGGCGGATCGTGAGATGATCGAGGCGGCCTCCCTCCTCGCCTCGCGCGAGGGGATCGATGCCTGCCCGGAGGGGGGCGCCGCGCTCGCCGCCGTGAGGCGACTGGCCGCCGCGAAATCGATCGCGACGGACGACACGATCGTGGTCTTCAACACCGGCTCAGGACTGAAATATTTCAGCTAGGGGGCCCGCGGGTCTCCGGCGTCCGTCGGAGGAGGTCGAGCATGCGCAAGGAGTGGGTCGACAGCGTGTTCCGGATCGGTGCGTTCGCCTGGGCCGTCGCCGTTCTCCTGCTCGTCGCGTCCGCCTCGACCGCCGGCGCGGGCGGGCCCGCCGGAAGGGCTCGGAGCGCGCCGCCGGCGCCGCAGGCCTCTCCGTCCCCTCAGGCCTCGCCCGCTCCCGCCCCCACTCCCGCCGCAGAGGCCTCCCCCTCGCCCGCACCGGCGACCGCGCCGCAGGAGGAGCCGCCGCCGCGCATCATCCGCACCGTCTGCACGGATCACGTGTGCGGCGGCTGCGACGGGAAATGCCGCAAGACCAGCGGTCACGTGGCGATCGACAAGAAGGGACACTGCGCCTGCACGCCGACGGAGGGGAGCGCCCTCGATCGGGCCGTGCGCCAGGCGTACGAGAGGCGTC
>Ga0137394_10001674_pt1 | contig 16262 bp, 13 predicted proteins | sample czobulk116metaG_FD_108278 | JGI IMG/M metagenome (GOLD analysis project Ga0137394, IMG submission 108278) | Vadose zone soil microbial communities from Angelo Coast Range Reserve, California, USA - czobulk1.16 metaG | ecosystem: Environmental > Terrestrial > Soil > Vadose zone | place: USA...
CCAGCGCTTGTGATTCAGCGCTTCGCGGATGGCGATGCGGTAGAGCCACGTTTTCAAAGAGCTGCCCTGGCGGAAATTGCGGATGCCGCGGAAGGCCTTCAAGAAAACTTCCTGGGTGCCGTCAGCGGCGTCCGAAGTGTCGCCAAGCATGCCGAGGATGAGGTTATAGACCGGTGCATGATAGTGAGTGACGAGCCAGTCGAAGGCTGTCTCCGAGCCGGCTTGCAGCTCGTGGACGAGATCGGCTTCATCACGGCCCCAGCTAAGGGCACTAGCCCAATCGGACACTGCCGGCCTTTCCGGCCCGACGTTTACCAGCATCCTTGCCAGATGCCGACGCACTCACCATCCTGGGCGGATGGGTCATTCGGGCCACCCTGCTACGGTCCAACGTTAGAACGGTGGACCCAGGCACGACTTGCGACCCCCACCGAGTCGGGGTGTAACCGGGAACGCCGTCGAACGGTTCCCGATGTCCGCTCTATAGTCTTTAGACACCGGGAGGAGCGGAGTTGTTTCCCCGGATCGTGAAGATTCTCGCGCCTTGCCAATTGTTGCACCAAGGACGTCTGGCTGCAATGGGACGACTGGCTGGTGGTTCGTAACCAATGACCGCAGGGCAAGTGATGGTCGCCACTGGTCGGGTCGAGTGTGGTCCCCGGGTGTTTTTGGCAAAGAGTGTGGAATTGTTTGAAAACAAAAGAGTTGAGTCTTTAGTAAGTGCAAAAGAGTGCGCAAGAATAATGAAGAGAAAGGGGATAGCTCGGAAACAAGCGGAAACTTCCCCAGCAAGTCTGAGGGTCTGAACCTCGAACAAGCCGCGGAACGTCCTTCCCTGTGTGGCTTCTGTAGAAAGTCGATTCGCTGAGGGTCAAGGGGTTGTCGTCGGCTAAAATTGTGAGAAGAGAGGGCTTAGAGGAGGTTGAAGAATAGCGGCTTGAGCTCGCTTTCGTCGGTAGGGAGGCGGAACAACTTTGGCTGGGGAACTCACCCGGGAGTGGCGTTCGTGAGTTTGAAGTTCCGGGACGCCGGGTTCGGCCGGAGGTTCCTGCGCCGGAGAACATGATTGCATTTCACCGACCGTCAGAGCATTTCCGGACACCTTCCTTGACCTTGGGTGCAGAGAGTGCAGCTTCGGAAATGTTTCCCACTGACAATGGGGTATTTTTGAGGAAGACTCCACACCGGGTTGTGGGCGGCGATCGAGCCGCGCGCTTCGAGGAAGAGGCGTGTCAGCAGTTCCAAATAACATAGAATCCGCTTGATCCCGCGAGAGCCGAGTGACCACCGGGGATAAAGATAACTTCGAGAGCCCCCCTTCGAGAATCGAGCTCTTGCCCATTCGCTCCAAAGCCAGAGATCAGACAACGAGCGGAAAGGCACCATCTTGTCAACACCCTGGCAAGCCGCTACTGACAAGCGGGGCTAGTTGGAGTCGTCTGCGGATTCGAGCCCGGCACGGCCGATGAGTCGACGGAGGGCTTCTTCTCCGCCTGCTCCGCGCTGAGTTCCGGCGATATTGCCTTCGCGATCGATCACGACGTAGATGGGATAGACGTTGGCCTGATACATGGCGGCGAGATTGGTGTCTTCCATCATGACCAGCTTACAGCTTCGAGGATGCTGTTCGAGATATTTTTTGACGGTCTTCTTGGACTCGCCCACGTCGATGGCGAGAAGGATCAGTCCTTTATCAGCGAGCTCATGGCCGATCTTGTCGACGAAGGCGGCCTCGTCGGCGCAGAAGCCGCACCAGGTGGTCCAGAACTCCAGTAGCACGACCTTACCTTTGATGGAGGCATTGGTGAACTTTTCACCCGTGGTTGTGGTGGCGTTGAAGCGGGGGGCAGGCTCTTTGTCTTTGGGACCGGCAACGGCCGAAAGAGCCGCGAGGATCAATACAGAGGGAATTGCTCCCCACAAGAGGATGGTTCGGGGCGCCATGCGAGAAATGTAAACAAATGAGACGACCACCTGTCAATTACTTTGTTGGTACGTTCCGCGAGTTCGAGGAAAAGTCAAAACCCACACGCCCGTACAAAGAGATGTCCGCCACGAAAAGAAGAAGGAGCAACCTACTTGGAGGCGAGGTAGAGAAAGCGCGAGAGGCGCTGCTCGTGTGAGAGCGTGTGGACGCAGGCGAGGAAACGCTGGAGACCGTCGAACGTGGCCTGTCCTTCGATGGGGAGGAGTGTGGATTGGCGGCGAGCGCGACCGTCGTGGCGGCGCTTGGCAATGGCAGCGGCGCTGGAAGTGCTGTCGGCGCAGCGGAGAAGATGGAAGCCGGATTGTTCGAGGAGGCGTTCGTTTTCCCCGCGGAGGACGAAGAGGTAGCGGCCGATGGAACTGCGAACGGCGAGCTCTTCGTCGGAGATGACACCGGTGATGACGAGAGCATCGCTGAAACAGAAGCGGCCTCCGCGCTTGAGAACGCGGAGAAATTCGCGAAGAGCGGCGAGACGATCGGGAATATGGCACATGGCGTCGTTGGAATAGACGGCGTCAAAGGTGGCGTCGGCGAAAGGGAGATGTGTGGCCGCGTTGTGAAGGAGGAAGGTGACGCGGGATTGCAGCGATTTCGAATGCGCCAGGGCGATAGCGCTCCTGATGCCTTGGGGATTGACGTCAAGCGCGGTTACGCGGCAGCCGGTGGATTCGGCGAAGTACAGGGCGCAGCCTCCGGAGCCGCAGCCGACTTCGAGGGCGGAGGAGTTTTTCGTGAGCTCCAAGAGGCGCGCAATTTCCGTGAATTCTTCAGGTGAGGCCCAGCTGCTTTGGCCAAAGTCCGCGCCGTAGGCTTCGAGGCGGATTTCGCGGTAAGCGGGGTGCTCGAGGTGCGAGTAGGAAGTGTTATACATGTCGACTTTTTCGGGCATGGGATTGGCGGACATGGTTGATCCTTTGCGACGAACATCAGCGGGAGCTTATCACCGGTATTGGTGAAGGCAGAAATATTTGTGGGTGAAAAAAATGCGCGAAGCACGCGCTCAATCTTGCAGCTTGTGCCACCATTCGCGGAGCGAATGGCAGCGGCCATTTTCGTCGAGGGAGATGAGGAAGATGCCATCGAGTTTGGTTTGGAGGCCGGGTGGAACACGGACAAAGGAAGCCCACCAGCGGGCGATGCCATGTTCGGGAGTCAGGGCGAGGATCTCGTATCCAAATTGAATGTCCTGCTCGGTCTGGGTTACGTGTGTCCAGTAGTCGAAAATGGCATGCCTGCCGCGCATCGGCGCGACAAACGGTGTGACCTGATAGGTGCCGTGTTCCGCGAATAGGTCCGCGGCGGCCTGCGGGTCGCGGCTTGTCCACGCGCGACCGTAGGCATCCAGCCAGGATGCGAATGCGTTTGGCGTCATGCTCATTTCAGGGCCAGAGGGTACACCAAGATTCCCGCATAGTCCTGTGCCCTTTCGGCGCTCCCGATGGAAGAGTACCCGCGCGAGTAGTATTCGTGACGGGCGTGTGTTAAAGAGGGCCCGCGAGGACAGGAGGGATCATGCGCGGAAAGATGAAATTCGGGCTCGTCCTACTGTTAGCAGCGTTTGTGGTTCCGGCGTTCGGGCAGGGGCAACCGGCGGACAAAACGATCATGGTGTTTGGGCAATCGATCCATTATTTTGACATGGGCTCGGGGCCCGTGGTGGTACTTCTGCACGGATTGGGGAGCCGCGAGGAAGACTGGGTGCCGGTGCTCGAACCGATGGCACAGAAATACCGATTGCTGGTTCCCGATCAGATCGGGTTTGGGCGATCGGACAAGCCGCTGCTGGATTACAGCGTTCAGACGTATGTGGATTTTTTGAATGAGTTTTTGCGGCAATTGAAAGTGGGGAAGGTGAGCCTGGTGGGCGAATCGCTGGGCGGTTGGATCGCGGCGCTCTACGTGGCGGAGATTGGCGGCGGCGCGCACTTGATACCGGTGGAGAAGCTGGTGCTTGTGGATGCGGCGGGGCTAAAGCAGGACACGCCGATCCCGGATTTGAATCCGAGTTCGCTGGTGGCGATGCGCGGAGTGATGGAAGCGGTTTTCTACGATACGAGCTGGGTGAATGAGGACGCGCTGCGGAAGATTTTCACTGACAAGCTGGCGGTGCACGATGGCTACACGGTGCGAAGCTTTCTGGGGAATCCCACGCGCGAGAAGGAAAGGCTGGACGACCGGCTGGCGAGCATCAGGGTGCCGACGCTGGTGACATGGGGAAAACAGGACAAATTGTTGCCGATCGCGTCCGGGGAACACTACGCCGCGGGAATCGCCGGGGCGAAGATGATCAGCTTCGAGAAGTGCGGGCATGTTCCGCCGATTGAAAAAACGGAAGAGTTTCTTGCGGCAGTAATGGCTTTTCTTGGGAGCGGGGCCGCGGCGGCGCACTGAGCGGGCCGGAACGGCAAAAGAAAATCCTGGATAGTGAGAGTGACGGTGACGCAAAAGGTGGAGCTGCTGGCTTCGTACTGGACGATCGCGGGCGGGGCCGAGCCGCATACGGACAAAGAGCACAGCCCATTTGATTTTGCGGACCGGGTTGCGGCGGCGGCGCTGGCGGGTTTCAAAGGCGTGGGGATCTGGCATGCGGACCTGGAGCACACACTCAAGAGCAGAAGTTTGAAGGAGATGAAGAGAATTCTTGATGACCATGGGATGAAATATGTGGAGCTGGAATTTCTGAAGGACTGGTTTCTGGAGGGAGAAAGAAAAAAGCAGTCGGACATCGAAAAAGAGAAACTGTTCGCGGCGGCGGAGGCATTGAACGCGAAACATGTGAAGGTGGGAGATTTTTTTCGGCAGAAATGTGCGATGGCGCGGTTGATTGAGGCGTTTCGGGCATTGTGCGCAGAGGCTGCCGAGCGGGGAATCGCAATTGGTTTCGAATTGATGCCGTTTGCGATGATCGATACGCTTGCGGGCGCGTTGACGATGGTCGAGGGAGCGGAGGCCAAGAACGGGGGAATTATCCTGGACACATGGCACGTGGTGAAGCTGGGAATTCCGTATGAGGAAGTGGCGCGGATTCCTGCCCGCTACTTGATCAGCGTTGAGCTCAATGATGGGACGTTCAAGGCGCCGTGGGACTTGCACCAGGACACCATCAATCACAGACGGTTGTGCGGCGAAGGTGAGTTTGACGTGAAGGGTTTCATTGCCAGCGTGCAGAAGGCGGGCTACACGGGCCCTTTGGAATTGAGGTTCTTTCGCAGGAGCTGCGGCGGAAGCCGCTGGAAGAATTGACGACGAGAGCGTTTAGCACGACGATGGCGCAATTTCGCGCGTGAAGGCGCATTTCCCTCTAGAAATGCGGTGTGCTCATTTCTGGCTTGAAGTGGTTCCGGGCAAGTTTTGATTTGCGCGGAAAATGACGTAGGCGCGGATGGCTGCAGCGTCATCGCGCGAGAGTTCCTTGTCGAAGGAAACCATGCCAGCTTGTTTCAATATGCCCTTCAGCACGATATCGAACCATTGCTCGTTGTCGAGTGTCCCTGAATACCGCAGATCGGGCAGGACGCCGCTGCTCACGGCGACATCGCCGTGGCAAGCCGAGCAGTAACGCTGGAAAAGAGCTTCGCCCTTTTCTACCGTGGCCGCGCTAGCGGTAGGCTTTGGTGGCTTCAGTTGAGGTGGCGAGAATGCTGGCAGCGGGGGCAGACTTGCCTTGCTGCCCAATTTGAAAGCGAGCAGGCGGCTGACATTTTGCGGCCTTCCGGATGAGAGCGCGACTTCTCCCGTGGCCAGGGGAAACACGCCGCCCCATCCTGCGAGGACTGCGACGTACTGTTCGCCATGGACGGCGTACGTGATGGGAGCAGCGACTACTCCACTTTGAGCGTCGGCGGACCAGAGCTTTTGACCATTGTCGGCGCGATAGGCTTCCAGATTGCCTTGCGCGGTGCCTTCGAAGACAAGATTTCCAGCGGTTGAGAGGACCCCGCCGTTCACGGGACCCTGCCGATCGACGCGCCAGATCTCTTTTTGTCGCACGGGATCCCAAGCGGAGAGATGTCCTTTGATGGTGCCGAGAATGGCTTTCTTGATCTCCGGCTTTTGCGGAAGGCCCGCGGCCACGAAGTCGATACCGGTGTTGAATGCCAGATCGCTTGGTTGGGAATGCTGGTCAGATTTGTAAAAGAATCCCGCGTCCTGGACGGGAATGTAGGCTAAGCCCGTGAGCGGACTGAAAGACATAGAGTGCCAAGTATGGCCGCCGAGTGGACCGGGGGTGACGGGCATTCCCTTCCCTTCCTCGTAGCGCGCCGTCGAGTTTTCGAGGGGGCGACCGGTTTTCAAATCGATGCTGCTGGCCCAAGAGACGGCGGTGTATGGCTTCGCTGAGAGCAGCTCACCGGTGGCACGGTCGAGCACATAAAAAAATCCGTTCTTGGGGGCGTGTAGAAGAACTTTTCGTGGAGATTGATTGATGGTGAGGTCGGCGAGAATGATGGATTCGGCGGAATCGAAGTCCCAAGCATCGCCCGGAGTTTCCTGGTAATGCCAGACGTACTCTCCGGTATCTGGCTTAAGCGCAACGATCGAACAAGTGAAGAGATTGTCTCCGCCGTGAGGGCTGCGCGCACGGCGGTCCCACGGAGTTCCGTTGCCCACTCCGAGATAGAGTAGATCGAGATCGGGATCATAGACGATGGAATCCCAAACGGTGCCGCCTCCGCCGAACTTCCACCATTGGCCCGTCCAAGTTTTGGCGGCTTTTTCAAGAATGAGGGTTTCGAACGGCTTCGAGGGATCGCCCGGCACAGTGTAAAAGCGCCAGACCATTTTTCCCGTGCCGGCATCGTAGTCAGACACATATCCGCGCACGCCGAATTCTGCTCCACCATTACCGATCAACACTTTGCTCTTCACGACGCGCGGTGCACCGGTGATGGTGTAACGGGAATGGGGGTCGACCGTGAGAGTTTCCCAGACAGGTTTCCCCGAAGCGGCGTCGAGCGCGACGAGACGGCCATCCAAGGTGCCCACAAAAACTTTCCCCTGCCAAACGGCAACGCCGCGATTGACGACATCACAGCAAGCATTGATGGCCCACTCGGGAGGGACTTTGGGATCGTAGGACCAGAGCTTCTCTCCCGTGGCTGCTTTCACCGCGAAGACTTTGCTCCAAGCGGTGGTGAAGTACATCACGCCGTCGACGACGAGGGGAGTTGCCTCCTGACCACGATGAGTGTCCAAGTCAACGTACCAGGCCAAAGCGAGCTGGCCGACGTTTTGATCGTTGATCTGCTTCAAAGGGCTGAAGCGCTGCTCGTTGTAGGTCCGGCCGTAGCTCATCCAGTTGCCCGGCTGCTGATCGGCGTTGATCAGGCGGGCGGCGTTCACACCGCCGGGGGGAATCGTTTCCGGCTTGGTTGGTGGAGAATTCCAGTGGCACGCGGCGGCGCTCAGAAGCAACAGGGTCACTGTAAGGCTTGGAAACAGCTTCCGGCGCATGAATTGTGCTGCGGCGCGTATTGATGGAAAGGTTGAGCCGACCGACGCAGTTCTTTTTCTGGCCAGAAATGCGGGCCTCGGCGACCTGTTGCTATGTGGAAAGAGCACGGTCGATGGAAAATGCGCCGGAGCCCTTGATCATGATGACCAGAGCGATGGCGAGCGCCAGAATGTGATACTCAAAGCCTTCGCCCTTTTGATTGCCGAGCCAGTTTGCAAAAAACCCGAACTGCCAATGGACCGCGGCCACCGCCACAATCATGATGCAAGCAATGCCAAAAGCGGCAACGCGGCCGAGAAGGCCGAGAATCAAGCCGATACTTCCCAGGAATTCGGCGCAGATGGCCAGGAAGGCGAAAGGCGCGGGGATGTGCAAGCCTTGGGTGAAAAAACCCATTGTGGCGGAAAATCCAAAGCCGCCAAACCAGCCGAGGGCCTTTTGCGCACCGTGCGCGAAGAAAACTACGCCAAGGACGAGGCGAAGAATGGTGATGGCCGGATCGTCGGTGGTGTTGATGAGCTTGCGGAACATTGGGCATGCCCTCCTTCTCTTTGGATGGAAAATGGGACTCGAGAAAACGGAGATGTTACACCGATTTCGCTGGATAGTGGGCACGAAAACGGCGGACGGGGGATCAGGGCGGATTCGATCCGGCCTCAATGACCGCGCAAGCAGCTAGGATTTGGGCGGGCGGACCGAACCAAACGAGCTAGCAAACCGAAGCGGTAGAACCAGAGGTTGCAAATTGGTTAAGGGCTTTTTGGTATGTTCTGAGGCCATCTGGCCAAAACATCGTACTATGGTGGCAGGGGTTTCCAGCCGGAGGCGGCCATCGCATACCTAGATAAACGTCGTTCGCCCAGGTATTCATTCATCGCCAGTGCCGAGCTAATCGATGAGAGAGCAGACGTTCGGATCGCTTCGCGCGTAAGCGAACTGAGCCTGCATGGTTGCTATTTGGATATGATGAATCCGTTCCCCAAGGGAACGCTGGTGGTCGTGAAAATCGCCGCGGGGGATGCGTTCTTCGAAGCCAAATGCAAGATCATTTATTCGCAGCCGAATATGGGTGCCGGCGTGGTCTTCCTGCGAGTCGAACCGGATTCGCAAGCGTCGCTGGAGCGCTGGCTGGATGGAGCGGAGAAGGATAATCAGAGGCAGGCAGGATAGTCCTGCTTGCGCACGGCGCAACGCGCGCGCTGGTTGAGTATCAATCGGGTAGCGCCGCCATCGCGGCGAATGATAAATAGAAATCTGAATCAGTGCGGGGGATCGCGCGCCTCAAGGGCGCGCAGAGTGGACGCGTGTGTGCAGATCAAAAGAGTGCGCGCGCAGGGCAAATTCAGATCGCGTTGCGCTTCAGCTCGGACACGAGGTAGTCGCAGGAGCGGACGCAGAGTGCCATGATGGTGAGAGTGGGATTCTGGCAGGGATTCGAACTGAAACAGGAAGCGTCCATGACAAAGACGTTTTTGATGTCGTGGGTCTGCTGAAATTGATTGAGGACGGATTTTTTCGGGTCGGCGCCCATGCGGGCGATGCCGGCTTCGTGGAGCGCCCAGCGCGGAGCGGAAGGACGAGCGTAGGTGCGAATGTTTCTTGCGCCGGCGGCTTCCAGCATTTCCCCGGCGGAATCGCCCATGTCCTGGATCATGGCGCGCTCGTTTTCGCCGTCGGACATGTGGATTTTGAGGACGGGAATCCCGTAGATATCTTTGACGCTGGGATCGAGGTCGACGAAATTGTCCCATCGGGGGAGGACTTCGCCGAAGCCGGTAATATCAATGCTGGTGCGGGGCTCGAGAAGAGCTTTTTTGTAAGCTTCGCCGAAGCCGGGGGCTTCCCAATTGAATTCCGTGGAGGATTCGCCCTCATAACCATAGCCGCGGAGAAATTTTTTGTAAGGGGGGGTATTCGGCAGATTTCGGAAACGCGCGATGTAGATACCGAGCGGCTTTTTGGGTCCGCCAAGAGAGGGCTTTGCGCCAAGGGCGGGAAACTCGCCGCTGCCGCCGCCGCTGCGAACATGCGCGGTGAGGTAATGGCCGAGGACGCCGCTGGAATTGGCGAGACCGCTCGAATACTGGGGCGTAGCGGAATTGAGGAGGATTCGAACGGATTCCTGCGATTGCGCGCAGAGAATGACGGTGCGGGCGTAGATTTCGCGGGTCCGGCGCGTGTTGCGGTCGATGTAGAGAACGCCGCGGGCGCGATTGCGATCGGAGTCCATCAGAACTTTGTAGACCATGGCGTTCGAAATGAGCGTGCAATTGCCGGTCGCGACGGCGTCGGCGACGGTGGTGAAGGCGGAGTTGAAATAGGAATGCGTCATGCAGCCACGCTCGCAGGGGCCGCAGAAATGGCAGGGGCCGCGGCCGTTGATGGGCCTGGTGAGATTCGCGGAACGCGCGGGCATGATGGTACGGCCGAGCTTTTCCTTGACGCGATTGCGGAAGAGTGTCTCCTGACAGGTGAGCGGAACGGGTGGCTGGAATTGGCCGTCGGGGAGATGCTCGAGGCCTTCGGCGCTGCCGGTGATTCCGACGTATTTTTCGACGAGGTCGTAGTAGGGCTCGATATCTTTGTAACCGAGAGGCCAGTTTTCACCGTAGCCGTCGAGGGAAGCTGATTTGAAATCCCAGTCGCTGAAGCGCAGGCTGACGCGGCCCCAAACGTTGGTGCGGCCGCCCGTCATGCGCAAGCGGCCCATCCAGTTGAAGGGCTTGTCGGCTGGCGTCGTGTAAGGCTCTTCGAGGTCGTTGACAAACCAGTGGTAAGTGTATTCGTTGCAAACTCCAAATTTGACTTGAATGGGACGGGTCTTGCGGACGATTTCTTTGGCGCGGTTGCGGTACTTGAGTTCGAACGCGGGCTTGTGTTCGGTAAAATTCTTGTCGGATTGCGGGCGGCCGGCTTCGAGGAGGGCAACCTTCAGGCCCGCCTCCGCGAGGCGTTTCGAGGCCCAGCCTCCTGAAGCGCCGGAGCCGACAACAATCGCGTCAAAAGAATGGCCTTTGTCTGGGGACATAGGATGAAATTCCGGAACGAATGCTAGCAACTGCGCGATGGCCGGTCAATCTAGGAATAGAAAAGGATTTGTGTTGTTCTTGTGAACGATTGTTGGGGAGTGATACCATCGGCGCGAAATCAGAAGGCTGGGGAAATCGCGATGGGAACAAGGAGCGAATTGCCGGTGATCAACGAAGCGGCGGCGGTGAGTGGGCAGGTCACCCGGCGGGAGATGGTGCGGCGGTTGGCGGCGGGGATGGGGGCTGGAGCGGCATGGCCGCTGGTGGCGGCTTCGCATCCTATTCATGAGCTTTTGAGAGATCACGCGGTTCTCGACGAGGAGGAGAAACTGGAGGCTGGGGATTGGAAACCGCTGTTCCTGGATGCGCAACAGAATGACAGGCTGATCGCGATTGCGGAGAGCATTGTGCCGGGATCGACGAAAGCGCAGGTGAACTGGTTCATTGACTTGTTGCTGAGCGTTGAGACGGACAACCATAAGAAAGAGTTTGTGGCGGCGCTCGCCGCGTTTGAGGACGAAGCACAGAAACGATTTGCGAAGAACTTCCCTGCCCTGGATGAGAGCCAGAAAAGCCAACTGCTGACGGATGCTGCTGCAACTCCTGCGAAAGAGAACTCAGACCGCGCAGACGCGGGTGAAAAGCGCGCCGGGCTTCACGGGCACTTTGAAAATTTGAAGGGTTGGGTCAGCGGAGCGTATTACTCGTCGGAAATGGGAATGAGAGAGCTGGGATGGACGGCGGACCGCGTGTTTTCAAGTTTTCCCGGTTGCGATCATCCGGAAGGGCAACACTGAGAGGGGTAGCATGAACGCACTTTCGAATCGCAGGGAATTTCTATGTGCCGCGACATTGACGGGCGCTGGGCTCGCACTTTCAAACCGCCTGGCTGGGGCCTCAAACAAGTCGGTGCTGGTGTTTACAAAATCGTCGGGATTCGAACATGCGGTCGTAAAGAGAGTGGACGGGAAGCCGAGCATCATGGATGACACGGTGACCGAGCTTGGGCACAAGCATGGATTCAAAGTCGGCGTGACAAAAGATGGGCGTATTTTCGACTCGAAAGAGATTCACTCCTATGCCGGGGTGGTATTTTTCACAACCGGTGATCTCACGGCGCTGGGCACGGACGGCAAACCGCCAATGACCCCGAAAGGCAAACAAACGCTGCTGGAGGCGGTGCAAAAAGGAATGGGGTTCGTCGGCGTACATGCGGCGAGCGACACATTTCACACGCAGCCCGACCCGCCTGATCTTTCGAATCGCTACGTCGCGCACGGAGACCAGCAGGACCCGTACTTGAAGATGCTGGGCGCCGAGTTCATTGTTCACGGACGGGAACCGCGACTGCAGGACGCCAATCTGATCGTGAACGACCCGAAATTTCCAGGGTTGGAACGTGTGACCTCGCCAGTCAGCTTCAATGAAGAGTGGTACTCGCTGAAAGATTTCATGCCCGATCTTCACGTGATCCTGACGCTGGAGACGCATGGCATGAAGGGCGAGTGCTACCAACGCGCGCCGTATCCGGTGATGTGGGCACGGATGCAAGGGAAAGGCCGTGTGTTCTTCACGGCCATGGGCGACCGGCCGGAGAATTGGAAGAATGAGTTTTTCCTGAATTCGCTCGCCGGTGGAATTCGCTGGAGTATCGGGGATGCCAGCCCTCAAGTGGATGTGAATTTGAAGCAGGCTGCGCCGGGTTACGCGGAAATCCCTCCACAGTTTCCCACAGAAAAGTGACCACTCTCCATCCCCCAGTCACTCGATGGGAATCGCTGAAACTGAAACGATCACATGGGGATCGGCTGGTTAATTCTGGGCTTGACGTACCAGCAGGGCGAATAACGGAAGTGCGGGAAGAGTGAGTGGACGCAGGTCACGGTTTGCTCCGGATTCCGGGCGTCCACTTCATATTCCGTCTTGCCATTCTTTTCCGGGATGGCCAGGACGCGCAAGCCCTTGAGTGATTCGAATGGGTCGGCAAGTTTTGAGTGCATCATCCGGATGCGAACGGACAGATAGTCGCCAAAATAAGCCAGAGCCACTAGCGAGACGGAAGCGACTAGGATGCTTTTCGAAAGAATCTTCAGGGAAGTCAATTTTGGTCGAGCCGATGGGATTAACTCTCGACTCTCGAAGAGAACCGAAGAAAAACGGCCAAATTCGCAAGTTTTTTGGCACTTACTGATTTTTTCCATTGTCCCTTAGAAACCCTTAGAGGCCCTTCGGACACGCGTACAATGCCCTATTCAGGCAACTGTTGGCAACAGCTGGCAGTCAGGTCTTTGGGGTAGCGCAGCGCAGCCGTCGTTTCCCATCACCGTTTTTTCTTGTGGACAATTTCCGAGTTGCCGACGGGAACGCCTTGGCAGGTGGGGAAGAGGAAGAAGATCGCATGGCTGATCCTTTAAAAACGGAGCGCGCGTTCGTTCGAAATTGGGCGGCCCTGCTGCGACAGGTTATTGTCAAAGTTCATGTCGAGGCGCTCTACGTCGTCGGCGTAGAGAGAATCAAGTTTGCCACTTCCTCGGGCTCATCCATCTGGACAAAATGTCGAGCGGTAGGGAGAAGGAATGAATCGGAGGCCGGAAACAATTCATGAAACTTTTGTGCGACTCCTTTGTTCAGGAGTTCTGGCAGATCAGTGCGTTATTCGTTTATGATTCACCACGTAGTACTGTCCGGGAACTCCGAAGTTCGCGGCCCTCGACTTGGCAACACTTAGCTCGCCCCGCATGACCAAGCTCGCCGCCTCTTCCCGCCAGGCTTGGATCGCCAGCGTAGGGAATTGCGGGCAAGGTAAGTATTCCAACGATTGTGACGACAAGGAGAAGAAGTTCGAGGCTCAACCCATACGGTTTAACTGGATGCAAAGATCCCATATGGAATTGCAATGGTATTCTAAGCTCAATTTTCGCGGACGGAGCTCTCGGCACGGCCTGCGTGGATCCCTTTGGTAATTGAGGCCTTGGCACATTCCAACTCATCAGGGTGTCGGTGGGGGGGCGTTCGGACGGGAAAGACCGGGTAACTGGGAAGGAGGGATTGCTTCCGTCGAAGAGGCGGCGAGCATCAGGACGATAACGCTGGGAAATTCACGGGGATTGCGAAGTGTCCAACCCTTGGTTTGCCAGACGGCCAGATTTGTGGTGAGGCTCTTTCTTTGTTGCAGCGACAATGCGGAGGGGTGATGTATGATTAGCCAGAGTCTGCTGGGTAGCGGAATTTTTTCACCACCATTTCGAAACGGTTCACCTGAAGGTGTGGCATTTTCCGCCGAGGAAGCCGGACCAATGGTAATGGGTTCGGGCCACGAAGGCGGTGGGGCCATGCGAGTCCGGTAGTACTCAAAAGGGATAGACGCGTACTCGGGATAGAAGAAGATGCGATCCCCAGGGCCAGATTCTTGAAACACGGTGTAACTGATGACCCGCCAATCCTCAAAGGTGCCGGCCAAATGATACGACTGGGGAACCGCAGAAAGGCCAAGAATCGAAACGGCGATGCCGAGCGGCCAAGCAAGAGCCAGGGGACGAATTCGCGAAAGGCCTGCGCTCACGGTCAAAACGAGGGCAGGCAAGCAATAAAGGAAATACCTGGGCACGAAGCTGGGACGGAACACAGAAATAGAAAGGGCGATGGCCAAGGGAGCCATGAACCAAAAAAACAAAAGAAGATAGCTCCAGTTTTCCATTGAGCGTCCGTCGCGCCACCAGGAACGCGCGGACTGAAGAATGAGCAGCGCGATTACAGTTGCATTCAATAGCAAGAGAAGTTCGCCACCATTGCCAGCACAGAGAATCAAATAGCTGAGGACCAGCGAGGCGTCCGGCTTGGGGACCCAATTCAACGGATCGACTTTGGCTTGTAGGACCCGCAGTGCCAGCGGCAGCGTAAGAAGAACAAAACAGACGACACTGCGAACGAGCCCCTTCCAAGGGATGGAGCGAGGGGGCAGGCAAAGGACCGCCAAGCCGTGGGCAACCGCGACCAAGAAGCCCAGCAAATGGCCGTAAACGGTAAGGGAAAGGAAGATGCCATAGAGCGTCCAAGAAGCGGAAGGCGGTTTCTGCAGATTTCGGATGAGCAGGAAAGTCGAAATCGTGGTCAGCAGAACCACCAAGGCGTAGGAGCGGGCCTCCTGTGCGTAGTGAAGATGAAAGGCGTTCAGCGCCAGGAGCCATGCGGCAATCAGGCCGGCAGGGCTGTCGAAAAGCCGGCAACCAATGGCATAGAGGAAAGGAATTGTGGCAACGGAAAAGAGAACGGACATCGACCGCAGGAGAAACTCAGAGTTGCCCAAGTTCATCCAAAAGTGGAGCAGGAAATGGTACAGAGGCATATTCGCTCCGCCTTCGCGGAAACTCAGGAGATTGGACAAAGATTTCTGAGCAAAATCGACGCTAAAGGTCTCGTCGAGCCAGAAACCGCGATCGGCAAGTGCGTATAAACGAATGAATGCTGCGAAGAGGGTGATGAGTGTGAGAAGGAGAACCGAGCCGGAGCATTTGCGGAAGCCGGGAATGACGGTGAAGTCTTTCTTCAGTGCGGAGGAAATACCCTCTAACGTGATTTCCATAACGGCTGTGGGCCCCAGTGTTTGAGAAGCAACCTGATTGCCAATCGTTGTCGTGCCCGTTCCTAAACCCGTTAGCTTCTACAAGACTAGTCGATTCCCAGACGGCCCTGCGGCAGTTTGCATCTGTGTGTGCTTGACTCGAAACGACATTTCTCAAATGATTGCAATCAGTCTGAGTTTTGCTGAAAGATGGAGGCGGTCATAAGAAATGGACAGCCCCGTTGGCCAATTCTCGCTCTACGCGCACGTGAGGCAACTTTTGGGTTCATGGATTCCCTTCAGCCTCCGGCATTGAGGATTAACACCAGTCCAACAACGCCCTCGGATCCTGAACTTGTTGCTCGAGGATTACTTACGATTAACACAGGATAAGTCCAACAAAAGATAATATATTATTTAATATATTGCCTAAACTAAACACAAAGCCAGTAATATTTCCTTCTGAATTCTGTCGACCGAATTTATACCTCTGTGCACAATCGCCTCCTCGTTGAGGCGTTTGAAGCGAACCGAGACGGTCTTGGCCTCCCAATTGATGTCCATCCACTCCGCGACCGCCGCTTCGCCAATGCGGAAGGCGGTCCCCACGAGAAAGCGGGTGAGAGCTTCCTCGACACTGTACGCGACCTGGATCATGGCCGCGACCTCTTGCTCCGTGTAGGTTGCATACTTTTTGTTCTTGTTCCGTTTGTCCACGTTGACGGGCCAGTCTTTTTTCTGCACCCAATCTTCCCTCGCCACGTATTTGCCGATACCACGGTCGTTGAGGAAGACCATCGTTTTGAGGAAGTAATTGAACACTGTTGACTCGCCGATTGGATTACCTGTTTCTCGCGACTGCCGAGTCCGCAAGTCATGAAGAAAGTCGGGCATGTCGTCGCGGCAGATTTGGTCGAAGTAAGTTTTCCTGCAACTTGCGAAGAACAAATTGACGGCGGTGCGATACCCCAAGTAGGTCTTACGCGATTTCTGTTTGCTGCGCTCGATGTACTCTCGCGCGGCTTCAACGATCCTCTTACGAGACGCGTAGGTGGGTATACTTTGCGGCGGTGCAGCGTATGACTTAGCAGCGCATTCGAGAGGGCCTCCATTCTCCATTTGGATCAAGGCAGTGTGAGCAGCGCCGACATCTTTCCCGATCTTAATCGGAGTGCGCTTGCCGCCACTGGTCGGACGGAGATAGTAGGTCGCTCCTTCGATCGGAGTCGG